>ENA-ORXM01003216-ORXM01003216.1-marine-metagenome-genome-assembly--contig:-NODE-3216-length-16741-cov-3.928769_pt1 | contig 16741 bp, 13 predicted proteins | sample MGYA00237867_ERZ511480 | MGnify/ENA primary metagenome ERZ511480 (study PRJEB26309, sample SAMN06266103) | marine metagenome | isolation source: Algal blade | place: United Kingdom:Sidmouth, United...
GGTAATTCTTTAGGATTACAGCCAAAAATTACAAGAAAATATATTCAGCAAGAATTAAACGATTGGGCTAATTTTGGAGTCGAAGGTCATTTTGAAGCAAAAAACCCTTGGATGCCGTATCATGAATTCTTGACAGATACTATGGCAAAAATAGTCGGTGCTAAACCGCTAGAAGTAGTTATAATGAATACTTTAACTACTAATCTACATTTATTAATGGTATCTTTTTACCAGCCCACCAAGAAAAAGTATAAAATAGTAATAGAAAGTGATACATTTCCTTCGGATCGGTATGCAGTAGAATCCCAATTGCATTTTTATGGATTTGATTCTAAAGAGGGAGTAATAGAATGGAAACCACGAAGTGGAGAAGAGTTACTACATATAGAAGATTTAGAAGAAATCCTCGAGCAGCAAGGAGATGAAATAGCATTATTAATGATAGGGGGTCTAAATTACTATACAGGACAATATCTTGATATTAAAAAAATTGCTGAGTTAGGACATGCAAAAAATTGTATGGTCGGTATTGATCTTGCTCACGGTGTTGGAAATATACAACCAGAATTACACGATTCTGGGGTAGATTTTGCTGCCTGGTGTACTTATAAATATCTAAATTCGGGACCAGGTAGTTTGGGGGGATTATTCATACATGAAAAACATGCCTACAACAAAGATTTAAAACGTTTTTCCGGTTGGTGGAGCCATAATAAAAAAACACGTTTTAATATGCGTGGTGAGTTTGATGTATTACCAGGTGCAGAAGGTTGGCAATTAAGTAACCCTCCTATTCTATCTATGGCAGCAATTAAGGCATCATTAGATATGTTTAATGAAGTTGGAATGGAAGAGCTAAATCGCAAATCAAATCAGCTGACAGGCTATTTAGAATTTTTAATTGATGATCTAGAAAACGATAGAATTTCAATCATCACCCCTAGATCCTTGGAGGAGCGTGGATGCCAATTGTCCATACAAGTTAAGAATGCGGATAAAAGCTTATTTGAAGCCATCACCAAAGATGGTGTCATCGCAGATTGGAGAGAACCAGATGTGATTCGTATAGCACCTGTACCTTTTTACAATTCTTTTATGGATGTATTTAATTTTGTAGAGATCTTAAAAAATAATCTGAATTAAAATTTAATAGTTTAGTTTGATGAAAAATAATGAAAAAATTGTAATTGTAGGTGCTGGATTGTGTGGTACTCTTCTGGCCATGAGAATGGCTCAGCGTGGATTCAAGGTCGATCTATATGAAAGACGATCAGATATTCGCAAAGCAAGTATTGAAGGTGGTAGATCCATAAATTTAGCGCTGTCAAATAGAGGCTTAAAAGCATTGGCATTGGTCGGCATGGATGACGAGATTAAAAAAGAGTGCATTCCAATGTACGGGCGTAAGATACACCCAGTCCAAGGAGAAGGATGGTTGTCAAAATATTCGGGCCGAGAAGGTGAATGGATCAATTCTGTTTCTAGGGGAGGTTTGAACATCTCTTTACTCAAGGGCGCGGATGAGTTTGAAAATTTGACGGTACACTTTGATCAAAAATGTTTAGGTGTTGATATTCTAACAGGAAAAGCATCCTTCAAACATACCGTCACTGGCGAAGAAACACATATTGAAGACGCTGTTGTGATCGGTACAGATGGAGCAGGCTCAGCAGTTCGCCGATCCTTAATGGCAAATTCTACACATCTTCTTTTCAATTTCTCTCAGCATTTTCTTAGACATGGTTATAAGGAATTAACCATCCCCCCTAACTCGGATGGGACACATAGAATAGAGAAAAACGCTTTACACATTTGGCCAAGAGGTGCCTATATGGTGATCGCTTTACCAAATTTAGATGGTAGTTTCACAGTAACGATGTTCCATCCTTATGAAGGCGAACATGGTTTTAATACACTTAATGCCCCAGATAAGGTACAACGTTATTTTGAAAAAGAATATCCGGATATTGTTCCCCACATGCCAGAACTAGTAGAGGATTATTTTGACAATCCAACAGGCACTTTAGGTACAATCAAGTGCTACCCTTGGCAAGCCAATGGAAAGGTATTAATAATGGGTGACGCCGCACACGCCATCGTTCCATTTTACGGACAAGGAATGAACGCCGCATTTGAGGATGTTACTGTTTTTGACCAAATAATAAATGAGCACGAAGGCGATTGGAAAAAGATATTCAAAACCTTTGAAGATACCCGCTCCGATGATACCAATGCCATTGCAGACTTAGCGGTCGACAACTTTTATGAAATGCGCGATCACGTAGACAATCCAGATTTTAAGAAAAAGCGTTCTCTGGAAATGCAGCTAGAACAAAATTATCCTGAGTACTATTCTAAATATTCTTTGGTGACTTTTAATGAGAATATTTCTTATGCGGAGGCGATGAGAAAAGGGAGAGAGCAAGATGCGTTGCTTTTGAAAATTTGTCAGCAAGGTGAATTACCGGAGGAGAAGGTTATTTTGGAAAAGTTGATGGCTTTGTGATAAGATTGTTCCGACCGCCAGAGGCGGTGATGATTATACTGCGCGTGCCAGCCAAGCTGGCAGCGAACAACATTTTCTTAAAGTGTGAACAATAAAGATGTGGAAAAGTAAAAGGACGTGTTAGCTGCCAGCTTTGCTGGCAAGCGAGAATATACCTGCACCGCCTCAGGCGGTCGTCTCACAACCTCTGGTGTTTGTATAATTACGAGAACAAGTTAAAATTAAATTAGCCCAATTGAAGCTGTGATTTTTTCATTACATTATTGTACAAAAACAAAAACATGAATCTCCCAAAACATCTGTCCACCGCCATCTTCTTTTTTGCACTACCCTACTTTATGCTCAACCTGGTGATCTTCCAGCAAACAGAGAGCCCGGAAAGTGTTATGCAAAAGCACTTGTGCCAGCTACAGATGATAATCCTAGCTATACCGTGGATATATCTAGTTATCCAGTCTATATTGGTGAAAGACCTGAAAATGCAGAAGTAAGAACCAAAAAAAATTATTACTAAGCTTGGAAAAAAAGAATGGATAAAAAAGCCAGTGATGGAGGACTGCCCAACTTCAGAATAAAAAAATGTTCGCTGCTAGCTTTGCTAGCACGCGTAAGTGGCGTCGCCGCCTCCGGCGGCAGATAACAAAAAAAGAGTTAATTAGTTTTAAACTAAATCTAACAATTTATATACCCGACATCAATATAAATGTCATCCAAAATATCAACATCAATTAAACCAGAACCGGTAGTATAATTTGACGCACTACTATATCTATAATGCTCCTCAGATTCCACAAAACCAGAAACAATAGGATTGTTATGAATATAATTCAAATTAGTTCTTATTGCTTTAGGACTGAATAAAATCACAGGATGATTGTCCCTTCTCCAAATTTGATACTTGGAATCTCTTTTATTTGTTCTTGCATTAAATTCAAAACGTCTTAAAATCCAGTATCTACGACTTTCAACCTTTGAAAGATCCTCGAGGTAGCGGATTATTGCTTTTGCAGTATAAGATTTGAAAGATTGAATGATTTGTGAAAGTCCCTTTTCGTTGCTTGTTGATAAGATCAGATGTAAATGTGATGGCATTATTACATAAGCATGGACCATTAAATCTTTTTCTTTTTGACAATACTTAAGACTATCAAGAATGATTTCTGCATAAATTGGTCTAGTAAATAAGTCCACCCAATCCACTAATGTAAACGTAAGGAAGTAGAGACCGTTTTGGTCTTGAATTTTGTAGTTCATAATAGCTTTATTTTTTCGTTGAGGCTAATATAAAACATTTTTTCTGATCGTTATGTATTGTTCGCTGCTAGTTGCACTAGCACGCGGAGAAGGCGTCGCCGCCTCAGGCGGCAACGCCACTTAGGCGTGCCAGCAAATCTAGCAGCGAACAATATGTTGTTTAATAGGAAAAAAAAGTAAAGTAGAAAAGAAATAGATATTGTTTGCTGCTAGTTGCACTAGCACGCGGAGAAGGCGTTGCCGCCTCCGGCGGCTATTAGAACATGATTTGCTTTTATTTAAAGCCGCCAGAGGCGGCAACGCCACTTACACGTGCCAGCAAAGCTAGCAGCGAACAATATGTTGTTTAATAGGTTCAAAACACAACGAGTTAAACTTATGTAAAGCAAACTACATCAATAATTTTTTTCATTACATTTATCTAAACGAAAAACACAAAAACATGAATCTTCTAAAACAATTAACCACCCTCATTCTCGTTTTTTCCTCTACCCTACTTTTTTCTCAAGGTTCAGTTCTTCCAGAAAATAGAGAGCCTGGAAAGTGTTATGCCAAAGCATACGTGCCTGTATCAGCTGATAGTAAATTTGGAGTGAAAATAGAAAAGTACCCAGTCTATATCGGAGAGAGACCTAAGAATGTAAAAATCAAAACTAAAAAAATAATTACTACACCAGCGGAAAAGGAATGGGTTAAGAAGAAAACTGATAGAAATTGCCTTTCTGCAGACCCCAACGATTGTCTTGTATGGTGTTTGGTAAATACAACTGAAGAAGAATCAGTAACTTTAGAGGTCTTAAAAAAGCCACACAAATTAAGTGATCAGGAATGGGAGTATCAGGAAGTAGAAGTCAAGTTTAAAAAAAGTGGAGATACAGATTGGTATGAAGTAGCTTGTGCAAATGATCTTACACCAAACTTTGTTACAAAGGTCCAACAAATGCTTTCATTAAAAGGATTTGATGCAGACGCGGAGCCTGGTATTTTAGATGCAAAAACAAAAGCTGCATTAACCAAGTATCAAAAAGCCAATGCATTACCGGTTGGACAATTTGATTTACAGACCCTTAGCTCGCTAGGCGTAAAATTGAAGTCTAAATAAATACGATGGTTGTAAATGATATAAAAGTATACTCTATATTTTTTCTAGCTTTGCAAAAAAGAAAAAATGGAATTCGAATATTTACTTTTTGATTTTGACAATACATTGGTTGATTTTCGAGGGCCGTCTAAAGTTGCTTTTAAAGAAGCCTTTGAAGAGCTAGGTCTTACCTATGAGGATTCTGGTTATAAAGTGTACCAGGGAATTAATGCGAAGATCTGGGAGCAATTTGAAAGTGGAGTGATCACCACAGAGGATATCAGAAGAGAGCGCTTCAAGCAACTTTTTGAACAATTAAACATCAAAGGGGTCGATCCTGTATTTTTCAACAGTCGATACATGCATTTCATAGTGCAAAATACGGTCTTGTACAATGGGGTCAAAGAACTACTTCAAGAACTGCATGGCAAATATAAAATGGGAATCGTTACTAATGGATTGAAAGAAGCTCAGCGCCCTAGATTGGCAAAGGTGGGTATTACAGATTTTTTTGAGGTAATTGTAGTGTCAGATGAAATTGGCTTCGCCAAACCAGGTCAGGCGTATTTTGATTTTGTACATGAGAAGATAGAGAAAGTTGAGAAGGAAAAAGTCCTAGTCATTGGAGATAATCCAAAATCAGACATTTTAGGAGCTAATAATTTTGGATACAAAAGTTGCTGGATCAATTCAAAAGAAAAAACAGCAGAGGAAAGATCTGATTTCGAAATTTCAACAGTTCTACATTTACCACAGGTACTCAGCACCCAAAACATCTCTTGCAATTTATATGATGAGTTAGAGATTAAGGCAACCTCTGATAAAAAAATTGAGATAACTTATATTAATGCTATGGGCAAAGAAAGTAATACTACCTCAAGGATAAAAACCTTGGAAACAAAAAACAAAAAGGAATACTTGATTACTAATGAAGACGAAAAAATTCGTTTGGACCGCATCATTAATTTAATTGAGAAATAAAAAAGGGGATGCTCCTATTTAAAGAACATCCCCTTTTACACAAATTGAAAGATCAATTTATCTTTTTGCAATAAAGTTACCTACATTAGTTTGGAACTCAGCCAAAGTCTTAGTGTAACCAGTTTTGCCAAGCTTCTTAAAGTTGTAAGATCCGTTAGCATCTTTTTCTGCATCAAATACCCAGATACTTGGAAATCCTCTAACAGCAAAAGCTTGCTTTAAGGTGTTATTTTGAGCTGCAACATCTTGAGGCAGTCTAAATCTTTTTGGAAAATCAACTTCTAATAAAATAACGTTGTCTTCAGCCCATTTTTCAAATCCAGGTTGATGAAATACAGATCGATCTAATTTCTTACACCAGCCACACCAATCAGATCCGGTAAAATTAGCCATGATTGGCTTGCCTGATTTTTTTGACAAAGCGTAAGCTTCTTCCATGTTTGTTAGCCAACCTTCATTCTTAGCTTTATAAGGGCCAGATTGAGCTGGTGCTTGTTGCCTTTTGACTTGCTGCTTAGGCTTTTGAACTTGTTGAGTTACTGGAGCCGTAGCAGGTGTATCTGCTACATCATTATTTCCTCCACAAGATAGGATAGCAAAAAGGAATATTCCTAATAGTATATTTTTCATGTTATAAATTTTTATGCAAATATGCATTTTTCTTAATTAAATTGATAGTAAAATCTGACACAAATGTAAGACATCTGATGAAATTAACGTCAAATTAGCTTGCTTATAATTGTATATTAATACCTGATTCCAAATGTATGCCAGCCATCGGTCTTGATAAAATTACTTGGTAAGATTTATTTCAAATATATTTCAAATTCAAATAAGCCCTTGCTCGCTTGGTTTTAAACTTAAATTTATAGGATAATTTTAGGTAACCAAACTGGTATCCTTTTAAGGGTGCCAAATTATCTGTCAGGGTATAAACCTTTCCAACAAATCTATGCCTATACATTAAATCCACATCTTGATAGTTCACTTTAAAACCAAAATTTGCTTGATGCTTTGGAATATAAGTTAATAGTTTCTCATTCTCCCCTACTGAAACGATGTATTCGTAAGAAGTATTGAGTCTAATATTAAAATGGTTAACTTTTATTGAGGTCTCTAAATCTAACTCCAAGCCATTAGATTTTGCGCTATTCAAATTTACTGGAGATCAAAAGTTTGATCCTGGCTGCCAAACGATTTGATTATTTATATTTCTATGATAGTAGTAGGTAGAAAAAGAAACCACTTTATGTGATCCCCAATTCGTGATTCCAACCAGATTCGGCTTTGAGATCCAAGTTTGCATCAGGTACCTAATCAGCTCACGTTAAAAGCTCGTTCGCAGCCCAACTTGAAGAGATACACTTTTGTAAGTGTATTCAGAGTAATCGCTAACTGTTCTTAGCATTTGTTCATAGAAAGATTCTGCATACATGGTCAATCGTTCATTTGGACTGTATTGTCCACCTATCCCTAACATTCCACTAAAGTGGAAATTTCTAAAGGCATTCGCAAAGCTTTCATTCATGACTTTTGAGGTTGTTACTCCTGCTTTTAAATAAGGCTTTAATGCATTAGAATCTTTTCCTAATGTGTAATTTATAAAGACAGGTATTTCAATAAACCTTAAGGAAATGAGTTGATTAAAAATTGTAGCTTTATTACAGAAATCGCAATAGCAGTGACCTTCAAAATCTCTATTTGAATATTGTAACCCTGTACCTATGGTAGTTTTTGGATTTAGGTTCCTCAATATGGAAAGCCCTAATGTGTAATTTAATTTCTGCTTATCCAAAGAAAAGCCAGTAAATTCGCTGTTTGCAAAACGTTCATATTGATCTACGTCTATAAAGTAGCGATCAATACTTGTGGAAAATTCGACTGCCCATTTATTATTTTCTTGAGAAAAGATGCTTCCTGTTATAAGAAGACAAAAGATGGATATGATATATTTCATACATTTTAAATTATTCCATTTATAATTATTTTTTAAAGAAGTATATTCACTTAACTTTTTAAGTTTAGAAAACATAAACTTTAATGAAAATAGAGGCAATGAAACTGTGCTCATTGCCTCCATTACTACTATAGACCACAAATAACCTCCAAAAGGTTGGGTATGGCTTTAAATATTTTAAATTAAATTCCTGTTTGCTAAGATCAGGTTTTTGGCTTCTACCAGATCTTTATCATTGAATAAAGCCATTTCTAAAGAATTTATTGCATGTTTTGTGAGACCTAATGCAAGATAGGTTTGTCCTGTGTATAGCCATATTTTAGCTGAATAAGGATTCTCATCCAATAAGCTTTCTAAAAAAGGAATGCTTTTGCTGTAGTTGTTTGTCAGTACGATTGATAGATAAAACTTGTCTACCAAACTTTCGATGAATGGGTTTCTCTTTAGTGCTTCTCGAGACCACCTGTACATACTTTTATAATCCTTTTTTAAGAAGTTTATATCTGCAAGAATAGCATAAGCTCTGGAAGAAATATTTGACTCTTTTGAAGAGGTAAGTTTTGTTACAAGTGTTTTTGCTTCCTTAAGAAATTCTTGGTTCATCAATTTAACAGCTAAACAAAGGTCTCTTTTAGAATTGTTGTCTTGATTCTTTAAAAGATCAAAGATTGAAAAGGCTCTTTCATAATCTTCTTGTTCAAAGTATATCTCTCCTTCCCGCTTAGATATTTCGCAGCTATTTGGAAAAATGAACTTTGACCGTAAAACTAATTTAAGCGCTTCTTGTAAACAATCGTTGAAGATCAGATCGTCTATCTCTGCTAGGTATTCTTGTTCACCTTTGCCAACTTTTACGCCAATGATTTTTTGCTGCTGCAGATCCAATTTGTTTTTGTTCATAAAGAGAATAATTTCATAGTGTTTAGTTATAAGAATATGTTCATTTCCAATATCACAGCAAATTGTCTCAAGTAGATTAAAGAACTATACGGGGCTAATTACCATAAGTTTTACTCGGAACAATACTCTGATAATCATAGTGTTAGGTATTTTTTAATTACATATTTAATGTCTAAAATTATTTAAAGGTTTATGGTTTAAATAATTATAAAATCTCTGAGACTTACTTGTGTCTATAGAGATAGCAATAAAGTTGTAATCTTTTTTGAATTGACTTATATACAAAAAGTGAGAACGTTTAATGAGCGAAACGCACTACTTGATATTTTGTGTACTATTACTTAATGTTTGAATCTTATAACATAAGCAATCACCCAAATTAAGAGTCAATCTTTATATTCTCAGAAAGGTATTTGTGATCAAAGTGAATTAATCACATTGTAAATTTACAAAATTTATTTTCTAGATGGAAAATATATGGAATGAAAATAAAGAAAAAAATGACCGTTTATTGTGGAACAATAAACCGAAAACCACCGGATGTCTTTTTACCCTTCCCTCCTCCTTTGATCAAAGAAAGATCTTTGTCAGAAAGGGTGAAGGGTTTCCTTGACAATCCTTTTATAGATTTAGATTTGGGTGCTTTGGATGCTTTTTTCTTTTTACCTTTTTTCGCCATTATTATTGGCACATTTTAGTTTGAGGGAACAATAATAAATTCATTACGTTTTATATAATAAGAAGGTTTCCATATATGGTTACTAACTTATTCAAATTCGAAAAATCCATCAGGAAGATCTTGGTCTCCTTGTTCAGTCACCGGCAATTCAGTCTCATTTTTACAGAATCTATAAAAACCTCTGAACTGCTTGTCATCATATAAAAACGGACATATACTCAGGATGATCTTAAATTGTTCATCCGTGACCACATCAAAATCTTTCATACAGTTGTAAGCATTGATACTGTCCCCTTTGCTAAAGTAGCAAGATGCTTTATATACTTGTAAAGAGTTATCTTCAAATACCTCAAAAGCATTGTTACATAGGTGAATAGCAGGCTTAATTTCATTGTGCCTGATCAAAAATTCTATCGCTAAGCACCATAATTGAATGTTTTCTGGCTCTAGGTCCATCGCCTTGATCAAATGTTGGAAGGAATTCTTGTGTTGCCCACAATGATAATAAGCCAATCCTATGTTACTATGGATCTTTGATTCTTTCGGATTTATCTCAAGCGCTTTCTTGTAGTTTTCAATAGCTTCTTTGTGATTTGTAAAATGTACCAGGCAAAGCCCTTTATACAGGTATGTTTCCCAATTACTATCGTCAAAAGCTTCATAACGTGATGCGTAGTAATAAGTGAAGCTGAAGTTTTCTAATGCCAAATGACATTCCGCCAATTCAATAAAAGTTGCTGATTCTTCCTCTCCTATCAATTCGTAGTGACGATTAAATATTCGAATGGCTTTTTCAAAGTCTCCCACAGCTTTTAGGGAGGTAGCCAAAAACCAATTTGCATCAACATTTTGATCTTCTAGTGTCAAACACATTTCAAATGCTAGGATAGCATCTTCATGTTTGTCCATATGCCTACAAGCGTGTCCTAGATTATACCATGCTCTAAAGTTGTAAGCATTTGTTTCTAGTATCTCATTATGAAATTTAATGCTTTCATCGTAGTTGCCATTTACCTCATATATGAACCAGATCGCTTTCAAGCTATCTTCACAACTTATATCGGATTTAAGGATAAGCTTATAAAGCTCTAGTGCTTTTTCAAATTTTGCTTGATCCAGATATATCTTAGCAATAATACTGTCTAGCGCATTTGCTTGTTCTATGTCGTAGCAGCAATTGTCCTTTAATCCTAGAAAGCCTTCTAAGGCCTCTTCTTTCTTGTTTAAACCATAAAGGGCTTTACCTTTTAAGAATTGCAGTTCGAAGGATGGTTCAACCATTTGAGCGATTACCTCTAATACTTGATCGTACTTTTCGTCATTCAACAATAATTGTGACTTTTTTTGGAGGAGTTGTGTTGACGTTGGAAATTTGCTCAACCCTTCCTCAATAGAAGCTATAGCTGCCATACACTGGCCTGCTTGTTCCATTTCCGTTGCTTTCTGGATATATACCGTTTCCTCTGTAGGATTTACCGCTCTCGTCTGTGACATGATTATTGTGTGGTTTAAATTAATTTTCAAATGTATTGTTCACTCGTCTTCACTGCTTTATACTTTAAGTAATATCTATATTTTATTCGAAAATTAAAACTTTTAGGTTCTGCGATGATTTTTCCATAATTTTGAAACAATATTTAAATGTCTGTTAATCAAATAATTATAAATTATAGGTATTGCTAATAGATGTTTAGATGGTTTGTATTCCCTTTTAAAATAGGCTTTATTTTTTTTAAGAATATTTTTCCACATTTTCACTTGACTGGGCGATATAATGACAATATGTGACAGTTATAAATAACATTAATAAAGATTTCTTTTACAGAAAATTATATTAAAGTAATTATATTTTAGATTTTAGGAGCCTGAAGTTATATTTTCAAATTGTGCAACCATCTAAATTTTGATTTGTCATTAGAGTAAATCAAAAAAGTATTATGAAAAAGATCACATTTATTATCTCTACCCTACTAGTAATTTTTAGTCTTAATCTCCGCGCTCAAAACAACGCTGGAGATACTTACACAGAAGAAAGAAAAATAGAGTCCTTTCATTCAATCGATGCAGAAGGTGTTTGCAATATTTTTCTTAAACAAGGGAACAAAGAAGCATTAGTTTTAGAATCGAAAAAAGATATTCTCGACTTGATCATCACCGATGTAAGAGGAGGTACCTTATATATAGATTGGAAAAAAGGTTCAAAAGTTAAGAAGATGTCTAAGTTGAACATCTACATCAGTTATCAGTCTTTAGAATCCCTAGAAGTTGATATTGTTGGAAATTTGCAGTCTGACAATACCATAACCGCTGATAACTTTCAAATTGAATTTTCTGGTGTTGGAAATATTGATCTTGACTTAGACTGCTCTAACATTGATGCAGAATTTTCAATGGTAGGAAACATAGAACTTTCCGGTTCTGCCGACAACGTGAATCTAGAATCAAATTGTACTGGAAACATTGACGCCTCTTCCCTTATTGCTAAACATCTTGTCCTAGATAATGCAAGCATTGGAAATGTAAGAGTACATGCGGATGAAACCATTAGCATAGAATCATCAGGTGTAGGCAATGTTACTTACTCTGGCGACGCAAAAGTAGAACGTTTAGATTCTTCTGGTATTGGTAAAATAAAATCTGCTAACTAGATAGTAGCGACTCATATAGAAAACAAACCTGTATATCCTCTTATCAGAATAAACTTCCGATAGCGTATAGTTGCTATTGGAAGTTTTTTTATACCTACCGGCAATGCTACCCGACGAGGCTGCGGTGCAGACATTTTCGTTGTCAAAATTAAATGGTGTTTTGATTTAGTTTTCATTAGAAACTATATTCCGCCAAAAGGTTCTGCCCACTTTTTTGAAATTGCTAATACAAACCCCTTACCCCATCCGCCTAAATCATTACAGATGTGTACAATAATCTTATTCCCATCTCCTACTGGTTCAGTTGCATCTCCATTAACAAATTTAGTGTCTCCCATTTCAACTTAATTATAAATTAATTCCAAATATTCTGTTATTCAATGTAGCATATTTAAAACTTAATACCTAACGACCTCTCACCCAACAATCTATCACTTATTAGATTAAACACTTTTTTAATATAAACATTTTGTTTATAAAATATTTGCTTTCTCCAAACGGTATCTATATATTTGAAACAAATTGTTTATTTTGGATAATGGAACCTGTCGATACTCAAGAGCTGTTTTGCACATGGACTTAGATGCATTTTTTGTCTCTGTAGCACTTTTACAGAATACTTCTTTAAAGGGAAAACCGGTGATCATTGGTGGTCGGAGTCGTCGTGGCGTTGTTGCCTCTTGCAGTTATGAAGCACGCAAATATGGTGTACATTCTGCCATGCCCATGCGCATGGCACTCAATCTCTGCCCCGACGCCATCATCTTAAAAGGCGACATGGAATCATACAGTTACCACAGCAAGCTCATCACAGAGATCATCGCTGAAGAAGCTCCCCTATTTGAGAAATCTTCCATCGATGAATTTTACCTCGATCTCTCTGGCATGGATCAACACATTGGTTGTTATAAATGGGCCATAGAATTGCGCGCTAAGATCATACGCGAAAGCGGCCTTCCCATTTCCTTTGGTTTATCCATCAACAAACTCATCTCCAAGATGGGTGCCGGTGAAGCCAAACCAAATGGGCAAAAACAAATATTGCCTGGATCAGAAAAAGGCTTTATACATCCTTTGTCGATCTCTAAAATTCCTTCCATCGGAAAACAGACCTACAAAAAACTTAGTTTCATGGGAGTACGTACCGTCCACACCTTGAGCGGTATTCCCATGCGCCTACTCCAAAGAGAATTTGGAAAACACGGAAAATCAATTTGGGAAAAAGCCAATGCCATCGACAACAGCCCTGTCGTCCCCTACACAGATAAAAAATCTATTTCCACTGAAAGAACTTTTCAAGTAGACACTATAAATATTACAAATTTGCATACCATACTAACAGGAATGGTCGAAAAGCTAGGATTTGAGTTGCGCAACATGCAAAGGTTAACTGCCTGCATCACCGTAAAGATCAGATACTCCGACTTTAATACCTACTCCAAACAAAAAAGAATACCCTACACCGCCAACGACCGCAGCCTACTGCGCTACGCTAAAGATCTCTTTGACCTCCTTTACGAAAGGAGGCAATTGGTTCGCCTCGTGGGTGTACGCTTCAGCAGCATCGTCTCCGGCAATTACCAGATAAACCTCTTCGACGACACCAACGAAGAGATGGCCCTGTTGCAAACGATGGACGATCTCAAAGCACGGTTTGGAGCAAAGGCTGTTATGCGGGCGTCGTCCTTCGGGTCTACTGGGTTGCGCTCCCCGAGGTTTCGGGACACGACAAGGTGATAAATTTTTAATGTCACCCTTTCAGGGGTTTCTGGAAAAATATTATGATTGATTTCGATGGGTCAAAACGCATCGCTATAGAAATATTACCCCGTTGGGGTATTTATAATATTACAATGACAAATTTCTTTTAAGGAATAATTTCTATGGTTTAAATAAATGTTGACTCTAAAACCCTGAAAGGGTTTCATTACTACAGCGATGGGTTTTAACCCATCGAATATGAAATAAATCAAAACCCAAACCCTGTAAGGGTGACATTATTAAATTAATTTTAGGTTGACGCACATCCCCCCGTTTGGGTTTGCTTTTAATTGATAACATCCGCGTTAAAACGCCATTCACGAAAAAACTAAAATGAACAGCCTGCCCTGAGCGACAAAGGAGTCGAAGGGAATCACCAGCAACGAATTATATATGCACCTAAACACACACAGTTACTTCAGTCTCCGATACGGCACACGCTCTCCCGAACAACTGGCCGAGGAGGCCGCTGCCAACGGCATCGAACAAATGGTACTCACAGACATCAACAACACCTCTGTCTCATACGCCTTTTACAAAGCGTGCGAAAAAGTAGGGATCAAACCTGCACTAGGCATAGAGTTCAGAAACGATGTGGGAGCATTTCTCTTTATCGGCATTGCCAAAAACAACGACGGCTTTCAACACCTTTGCGCATTCCTGACAGAACATTCCGTAGAAGACAAACCGCTGCCCTATCGGGCACCAGAACTTGAAGACTGCTTCTTCATCTATCGTCTCGGAAAACATCCCGACCATCCAAAACCCAACGAGTACATTGGCATCATGATGCATGAGATCAACAGGCTTCATGCTTCCCCAATTTTAGAACATAAAAAACACCTCGTCGCGCTATGTCCCATCACCTTTATAAATGAAGACGGTTTTCGTACCCACAAGTTGTTGCAAGCAATAGAACAAAATGCACTGATCACAAAACTCGACAGAAAAAATATTGCACACGAATCAGAGGTCTTTCACAAGCCTGCGTTTATAGAAAACGCCTTTCAAAATTATCCCACCATCATTGCAAACACCAAAGCCCTGCTCGCACAATGCAGCATATCATTTGAAAGTACACACTTGAACAATCGTCGCAGTTTCACCGGCAGCAAACGAGAAGATCTCTCTCTTCTCACCAAACTCGCCTACAACGGTTTTAAAGTACGGTACGGAGAAGGAAGTACACATGCAAAAGAGCGCCTGGACAAAGAGATCGGAGTTATCGAAAAAATGGACTTTGCGCCCTACTTCCTCATCGCCTGGGATGTCATCCGCTACGCGCAGTCCATGGGTTCACACCATGTAGGTAGAGGTTCCGGTGCAAATTCAATTGTCGCTTATTGCCTCTACATAACGGATGTCGACCCTATAGAACTTAATTTATACTTTGAGCGATTCATAAACCCCTACCGCGCATCGCCGCCAGATTTTGATATTGATTTTTCTTGGGACGAAAGAGATGACATCACCGATTACATCTTCAAAAGATACGGCTATGAATACACCGCGCTCATCGCTACCTACAACACCTTCAAAGGAAAATCAGTCATTCGAGAACTGGGAAAAGTTTTTGGTTTGCCTAAAGATGAGATTGACAAAATCGTGCATTCACCAAATCAAGACGCCTCACATCACGAGATGGCCAAATACGTTTTCAGATATGCAGACAATATCATCGGCCTCCCAAACTACCTATCCATACATGCCGGAGGCGTCCTGATCACCGAAGAGCCCATCAATAGATTCACAGCCCTAAAGATGATGCCAAAGGGATTTGCCATCACACACTTTGATATGTACGGTGCAGAAGACCTGGCGCTACACAAGTTTGACATCCTCTCGCAACGAGGGCTGGGCCACATCAAAGACGCCGTTCGTCTTGTCAAAGAAAACCAAGGTAGAAGCGTAGACATCCACGACGTGGTCAGTATAAAAGAAGATACCCGTGTCAGAGAGCAACTCCGCTCCGGAAAATGCATGGGTTGTTTTTACATCGAGTCCCCTGCCATGCGAGGCCTACTGACAAAAATAAAATGTAAAGACTACATCCACCTCGTCGCTGCAAGTTCGATCATCCGTCCCGGTGTCGCCAAGTCGGGAATGATGCGCGAGTACATCAGACGTTTTCACAACCCCCACGCTTACTCCTATATCCACCGTGTCTTCGAAGAACAACTCGGAGAAACCTACGGCGTCATGGTCTATCAAGAAGATGTCATGAAGATCGTCCATCACTTTGCCGGACTCGAGCTAGACGAGTCCGACGTACTTCGACGTATCATGTCAGGCAAGAAAAAATCGGGAGATCAGTTTTCCCAACTGAGAGAAAAATACTTTCGCAACTGCAAAGAACGCGGCTACTCCGACGAGCTCTCCCAAGAAGTCTGGCGACAAATCGAAAGTTTTAGCGGATACTCTTTTTGCAAAGCGCACTCAGCAAGTTATGCAGTAGAGTCCTTCCAAAGTTTATATCTAAAAGCCTACTTCCCACTAGAATTCATGGTCGGTGTCATCAATAATTTCGGTGGTTTCTATCGAACCGAATACTACGTCCACGAAGCACGCATGTGTGGTGGAAACATTGAAGCACCCTGTATCAACAACAGCCAATACCTCACGACCATCAAAGACAAAGATATCTTTCTCGGCTACGTCCACTTGCATCAGATGGAAAAAACAATCGCTCGACGCATCGTCCTTGAACGACAAAAAAATGGTCTCTATCAAGACCTCGGCGACTTCAGCTCCCGCGTAAAAATAGGTCGTGAACAATTGGACATCCTCATCCGCATCGACGCCTTCCGTTTCACTGGAAAAAACAAATACGAATTGATGTGGGAAAAGAATGCGGTGTTTAATCCTAAGGGAAAATTTGAAACGAGCGGTTTTCTGTTTGAGGATACGTCGGAACATTACATTTTGCCGCAGTTGGTGGAGGGCGAGTTTGAGCAAGCTTTTGATGAAATAGATT
>ENA-ORXM01003217-ORXM01003217.1-marine-metagenome-genome-assembly--contig:-NODE-3217-length-16731-cov-4.912574_pt1 | contig 16731 bp, 6 predicted proteins | sample MGYA00237867_ERZ511480 | MGnify/ENA primary metagenome ERZ511480 (study PRJEB26309, sample SAMN06266103) | marine metagenome | isolation source: Algal blade | place: United Kingdom:Sidmouth, United...
TGAACGTACTATAACAGAAGATCCGGTAACAGAAGAAATACTTTGTAGAGATGTATGGAGGGGTATGAGTAAAAGAAACTTTGCAGCCCAATACAGCGGCAGAGCTGCTGACATGCAAGAAGACATGCAAATCCAAACTGGCTACGAAGAATCAATGGTTCATGGTCAGTCAGACAAAGGTGCCAGATCAATAAATAAATTTGTTGTATCAAATACTACATCTGCAGCTTTTGGAGCGTCGGTAACTCCATTTAATCTGGGAGGTAATGTTACTTTGAATTCGACTTCTCAAAACTTATCTGACTACTTTGATTTGAATGGAGATAGTTATCCAGATGTTGTATTTGGAGATTTTGTTCAAATGACAGGATCAACAGGTGGTTTGTATGGTGCAAACTTTGCTGGACCTGGATCAATAGGTGGCACAAGAAACAATTGGAATGATAATGTTGGGCAGACTGATATAGGAAATTTTGGTCTTAGTTTTTCAGCATCTGGTACTTATGGAAAAGCTGGTCAAGCAACAGGTAGTACTTCTGGACAAGGAGGAATTAAGAAAAGCAAATTCTTAAATTTTGCACAAGCTGGTGCTTCAGTTGGTGTTTCGGCAAATTTTGCCTTAGGCGATAGTAGAACAGAAGTTTTATGGTCTGACATCAATGGTGATGGACTGAGTGATAGATTGACCTATGCAATCAATGGAAATATAGGAACATTAACTACTCAGTTGAATATGGGTATTGCTGGTGATGATGATACCAGTACAAATTGGGGTAACGTTCCTTTAGCTAATAATATAAATAGATCTGCCGGTGGCGGAATAGGTTTAACTATAGGGAAAGGCTACAGTATAACTGCAGGTTATTCTGCAGGTATAGGCTCCTCAGATGCCTGGGGCACCTTGACAGATTTAAACGGAGATGGCTTATTAGATTACCATTCAATGTGTTTGGACTATGTAGGTTTGCCACAAATTTTTGTGGTGAGCAGCGATGTCTTATACAACAAAGGTGATGGATTTGAAGCTGATCCTGGAATTTTGTGCCAAGATGAATGTCCGGCCAATTTTAACATGATTCGAGACTCGGAATCAACTAACAGTTCATTGAATTTCTCTGGTACTTATAATTTCCCAATTCCACTATTCTTCTTCTGTTTGAAGATAGGAATCAATGCGAATGCAGTGATTTTAGCCAAATCTCAAAACGTAACAAAGAAGTCTATTGAGGATTATGATGGTGATGGCTTCCCAGATTTTGTTGAACAACATGACGATGGTAGTGTAACAGTTAGACACTCATTAATAAGACGAACAAATAAATTAATGAGAGTTACCACCCCTGTAGGTGCTGAATATGCCATTGATTATAATGTTGAGGAATCGTCATATGACATGCCTGGTGGTAAGTGGGTAATGAGTCAATTAGATATAACAGATACTTATGCAACAGCAGGAGAAGGAGTGGCAACTACAACCCAAGAATTTGATTACCACAATGGCAGGTATGATAGGAGGGAGAGAGATTTTTATGGCTTTGAATATGTAAGAACAATAGACAGAGTAACACCAACTGATAATTCTTCTGATATCTACAGACAAAATGTAGCAAGATATCATAATCAGTCATACTATTTAAATGGTATGATGATAGAGAATCATATAGTACAAGGTGATGTAAATATTACAGAGGCGAGCAGTACTTTAGAAAGAGATGAAATAACTGTTCCTAATACAAGTACTTTTACAAGAACTCTAAATACGTTTGAAGTAAGGTCAGCTATTCCAAGTACTACACCTTGGACAATGGGAGCACCTCCGGCTGACGGAAATGACTATGATATTGGTGGAGACTTAGGACATGGTGCAGCTTTCGCTGTGCAGACTTCTAAAGTAACAGAAATACATGAGGCAAGTGCAAATTCAATAGCATTAACTCAAACTCTTACTTATGATCCGTTTGGAAGAATAGTTGCTGCTGTACATAGTGGAGCAGGAAATAGTTATGAAACTCAAATTCAATACCATACTAATTACATAGTTCCAGATGTATTAAGTATTCCACTGGATATTACAGTCAAATCTGCAGGTGTTGAACGAAGAAAACGTCAAGTAACAGCATATAATTCTGTTACTGGAGATCCTGAACAGATTGATGTGTATTTTGCTTTAAATCAATTTAATTCAACTACAATAACCTATGATACTTGGGGTAATGTGAAAACTATAACTTATCCTCAAGACCAAAATAATATGCCTTTAGTTAACACGTATGACTATGATGCATTAGCACATCAATATGTGACTAGCATAGTTAATAATTTTGGATTTTCATCTTCTGCAGATTATGATGAAAGATATGGTGTGATGACAACATCAACTGATGTAACAGGGAATCAAATGATTTATACCTTAGATAACTTTGGAAGAGTTATCAAGATTAAAGGACCTAAGGATCCAAATTACACTATTCAATGTAGTTATGTAGACTACAATGGTCTTGCTGATAAGGCATGGGCTATTACAGATCATTTTGATGTTCTTCATCCAAATGATCCTATTCAAACCATAACTCTTGTAAATGGTTTGGGTGAAAAAGCACAAGTGAAGAAAGATATCTTATTCTCGGACAATGGTACGCCTACTCCTGGAATGACTGCTGAAGGAATTGCAACTAAGGATGCATATGGCAGGACTCTTGAGCAATTCCACCCAACATTTGATCCTGCAGGAGGAATTGGATTTGTAGATAACAGCACTAGTAATTTTTCATCCACTATTACTTATGATGAGATAGATAGACCATTGACTAATACTGATGCTGCTGGTACTACAGTTGTAATGTCGTATGATATATCACAGGGAGCTAAAAGAACTAATATTGACGCTCCACAATCTGCGGGAGTCATCATGAATAAACAGACTTTTGTTGATATTGATAATAGACAAATTAGAACAGTTGACAACGGTCTGAATACAGTTTACGCATATGATGGAATTGGACAATTAGAATCGGTGACAGATGAAGAAGGTAATATTACATCTAGTGTGTATGATTGGGCTGGTAGGAAGATAACCTGGACACATCCAGATGCTGGGACTCATAGCTATACATATGATAACCTGGATAAGATGATGACGATGCAAACTCCTAACCTAGGAACTGAAACTATTGACTATGAATATGATGCTCTCGGCCGCTTATTATCAATTGAGTATCCTGATTATCCAAATGGGGCGGCAAATATAAATAATGCACATCATGAATATTGGCCAGCAGGTTCAACTGGTACAGATAACAATAGAGGTCGCCTAAAACGAATCGAAGATGGAACGGGTATTAGAGAATATTCATATGGAGAGCTAGGAGAAATAGTAAATGAAAATAGAACAATAATTATTCCGGGTCAAGATACCAAAACTTATACCTTGACATATAATTATGATTCATGGAATAGAGTTCAAAGAATTACATACCCTGGAGATGATCCAGCAACTAGAGAAAAAGTTGATTATAGCTATGATATTGGTGGAAATTTAACAGAGGTGAGTACCTCATTGTCTACAGATAATTATATAGATGAAATACTCTATGATCAATACGAGCAAAAAGTATTTTGTGCTTATGGAAATGGGACAGTAAATCACTACACATACAGTCCAGAACTAAGACGATTGCAATCAATGCGCGCTGTCGCAACTGGTGGTACTGATATGTTTAATAACAACTATGTGTTTGATTTTGTCGGCAATATTACTTCTATGACTAACAGTGCAGTACCTGTTGGTTTGATGGGAGGAGGTTATTCTCATAATTACACCTATGATGTTTTCAATAGACTAGAAACAGCTAATGGTTCTTGGACAGGAGCGTCTGGACAATCTAATGGAAATAATGAAAGTGCCAGCTATACAAACACCATGGTTTATGAAGGTTTACACCGTATAGCATCAAAGACTCAGAATCATACTTTGGATGGCTTAACTGTTGCAGCCAATACTTATAGTAATACCTATACTTATGGCTTAACGGCACATCCAAATGCAGTTACAATGATCAGTAATGTAAATGGAGACCCTGCGGATGCTCAAACTTTCACTTATGATGATAATGGAAATACGCTGACTCATGATAATCCATTGGGTGAATTTAAGTCCATGGTATGGGATGAAGAGAATATGATAAAAGCGATCAATGTCGCTGACGCTTCAGTTCAGCATTATGTGTATGATGCTCTTGGAGAAAGAACACTGAAAGGAATATATAATCTCACATTTATGGGAGTAAATGGTAATGGAATATCCCTTCATGATGCAGCTATAACAGATTATACAGTCTATGTTAGTCCACACTTTGTGGTGGGTTCTAATGGTCAAGCTACTTTGCATTATTACAATGGTAGTGAAAAAATCGTCAGTAGATTAGCTGGGGATGCGAATAATTTTGCCAATCCAAGTAATATGATCGGTGCCCACTCTGGAACCTTGCCAGAAAGACAAACAGGAGATTTAGATCATATCTTCGAAGAGTTTAATCTAGGGGATGTAACTATTGTAAGTGCTTCGCCACCTACAGGAGATTGTGAAGTAGATGGCAATTGTCCAAGTATTTTGTACTTTTTCCACCCTGATCATGTAGGTTCTAGTACATTTTTATCAGACGAAGCTGGACAACCTTATCAATTCTTATTATACTTGCCTTTCGGGGAGTCTTTGGCCGAACAGAATGCTGGCGGTTGGTCTTCGGAATATAGGTTTAATGGTAAGGAAATGGACGAAGGGACAGGGCTGTATTATTATGGTGCTAGGTATTATGATCCAACCATTAGTTTATGGCATGGGACTGATCCAATGATGGAGAAGTTTCCTGAATGGAGTACCTATCATTTCACTAAAAATAATCCTGTTTTACTTATGGATCCTGATGGCAGGAATCCTAAGTTGGCTAAAATGTTGATTAAGGTAGCTTGGAAAACTTATTCCAAGTTGAAAAAAGCCGGTAAGTTTTCTAAGAAAAACTTCATGAAAGCTTTAAAGGATTCAGGACTTGAAGAGATTATTGATGTAGCCGGAGATTTGTATACTATTGTAGATCCAGAATCTAGTTGGTGGGATGTAGGTGCAGCAGCTCTAGATCTAGCAACAGGACTTGAAACCAATAGTAAAGGAAACAAAGCAGCTTCTGAGGCTTTAGGTTTGAGTAAAAAAGCAGATAAAGCTCAAGATAAGGCTAAAGGAGGGACTTATGTTCTTAAGGATGGTGACACAGTGAAAAGAACTGGACGCTCGAAAGATTTGGAAAGGAGAAAACAAGAACATGGTAGAGATCCAGCAACTAAGGATTTAGATTTTGAAGATGTTCATCGAACCGATGTGTATGAAGAACAAAGAGGACTGGAAGAAGTATTGCATAAAAAATATAACAAAACCGCAGGCAAAGAAAACGGTGGTTTAAATAAAGCTAAGGCGATTGGAGATAAAAATAAAAAAGGTGATACTTATCGCAAAGCTGCAAAAGACTATTTAAATAAATCAGATGGTAGTGACTAATAAAAAATTAAAAATAGAAGAAGGGATGTTGTTTTGTGTGCCACTTAGAACTAAAGGCTATGGAGTTGGTCTAATAGCTCGCAGAAATAAAAATGTTTTATTAGGATATTTTTGGAATAGAATCTATTTAAAAGTACCTTCTAAAGTTGATTTACGGGATTATCTAAAAGAAAATGTAGTGTTGGTAAGACAATTCGGTATTCTAGGTTTAAAAAATGGTGAATGGTCAATAATTGGCGCGCTACCAGATTTCAATCCTAAGCTTTGGGAGGTTCCAAAATTCTTAAGAAAAACTTCCGAAAATGAAAAGTATATAATTACTTATGATGAAAAACTTCAGTTCTTGGAGCAAAAAAGAGTAGTAAGCGAAGAAGACGTTTCGCTTCATTTGGATGGAATGTCTGGATATGGAGCTCTTGAAAAAAGACTCACTGCTATTTTAGATCCCCAAATAGAAGTGTAAGTATTTGTTTATTACAGTCAGAATTATTTAATTATTCTGACTGTAATAATTTTTTGATAGAATAACAGTAAAAAGATTAATATATACGCTTAAATCATTTTCAAAAGATGGAAAAACTGACATTCTCTTTCATATTGATATTATGTGCAATTTTATCCGATGCACAAGAAACAAACATCAATACTAAGATATTATCCAGTTCCTTAGCCAACAATCAAGTCGTCTTTACACTTGGAGACTTACATATCGATGATCAATCTGGTATACTCGGAATATATTCATTCCAGCTTTTTGACAAAAACAATGTCAGTGTTGAAGCATTTTTGAATGCAAATGTAAAAGTCTTTCCCAATCCATCCAATGGGTTTTTTACCGTTTCCGCTGATGAAAAGATAACTTCAATTCGTTTAGTAGATATAAATGGAAAAGTTGTGTTGACAAGCAAGGATTCTAAAAATGTCAACTTATCAAAAGTGGAATCAGGAACTTATATTGTTTTAGTAAATGAGAAAAAAGCAATAAAAATTATTAAGCCCTAAAATCATTTTGTATTCAATAAAAACTCAAATCATGAAGAAGTTTATCTTAACTATTGCAGCAGCAATTTATTTGACTATTGGATTTGCACAAACGCCCCAAGCTTTCAGCTTCCAATCTTTAGTCTTAGATGATAACGGCGCTCCCATCAAGGAACAAATGATTGGAGTTCAAATTCAAATACTTGATGGAGAAGTAAGTGGATCTGTTCTGTATAGTGAGAACCATAGACCAACAACTAACAATAATGGATTGTATTCCATTGAAATCGGTAGAGGAGAAAATGTGTCTGGCTCATTTGAAGGAATTGATTGGTTGAGTGGTGATAAATACGTAGCATTATCTCATGATTTAACTGGAGGATCAGACTATCAACTTGTCGGTAGCAGCCAACTTTTGAGTGTGCCCTATGCCTTGGCTAGTGGTACTTCTTATATCGCTCCGAAAATATATGCTAGTGTAAGAAATCTTCGGACAACAACTATAGACATCAATGAACCTCAGTCCAAAGAACCTGTTTCATATCACTACGATTGGATTCAAGGAAATCCTGAAGATGTTTTTCTAGAGTATAATAATTTGCCAAATAATATTCATATAACGCACAGAATATTGACAGGATATCAAGATAACTTTTCAGCTGTTGATACTATTCTTGATGGAATGATTCGTCCCAATACTAATTTTGCAGTAACTGATGAATCCATTGCCTTGACTCCTGGGACTTATCAGGTAGAGATGATTTTTAGAACTGCAGAAAATGAAGTTTTAGCGACCTTAGATTATCCACTAGAATTAACTGATCCTAGCATTAACGAAAAAGATTGTGCTGGCGAATATCAAGGCGAGAAATTTGTTACTACAGCTTGCGATACTTTAATGCAACTCATAGGGACTAATATAAACGTAATCAGAGTTGATAATAAAAACGCAATAGTGGAGAATTTTTTAAATTCGGGAAAGGATATTGAATTAAGTTTTCCTACTGAAGAATGCACCGAAATTAGGACTTCAGTTATTCCATTTATAAACTTTGGGCAGTTAATTGTAGAAGACTTAGAAGTCATGGGTCAAAATGGTAAGCTGGAATTTTTTATGGAGCTCAATGATGACAATGGCGAACAAATTCCATGTGAAATTATCTATGAGTGATAAGCTGGCTTTTAAAAATTTATATAAACTGTAATTAAATAACTCAAGTTTTACTAGTTACTTTATGACTAATGAAATTTAACTCCTGCATAAAAATTGATTTTTTAATGGCTACATTCAAGAGTGCATAAAATGAAGTTGTGAGCATCAATGCAAGATTATACATAACTGAATAAAACTTTTCCTAGATCTTTTGTATCATATTTGATTTAAGCCATTTTTATTGAGACTTTTGAAAATACAACTTTGATTGATGCCATTTTCATTTGTAATTCGATCATTGAGTATCTTCACGCCTAACAATCCCACTGAGCCAGTGATTGATGATATTTATCTTATTAACAAGTTTTAATAGAACCATTTTATAATACCTTTCTTTATGGCAATCAATCCAAAATTATTCTTCGGTAGTTTTTTGGCATTTTCTTTCACGCATTAGCATTTCGATTTGTTGCCATCCACTTAGTTGAAATGTTGAAGCCTAATTAATTTAAACAGAAAAAAAGATGTTTCTTGTCTAATGCCATTAAAAAGTATAAGTCATTTTTTGGTAATATGTTTTATGTGAAAGGTTGAAAACCTTTTGACTGAATCAACTTAGTTTAATACTATTCTTATAGTGTTTTTGTAATCAATCTTCCAGTCTAGGAAAATGCAATCATCATGATAAAAAGGTTGTTCTAATCTTTTGTCAAACTTGAATTGGTCATGGATTGGAAGATAAAATTGTATAATGAAAATTGACCTTATTGCGGGTCGTGAATTGACAAGGTTATAATAGTTGCAATAAAAATAAATCCTATTTTACTAATTTCATCAAAGATTTAATATCGTTTTTGACAGTTCTACTAATGGGGACCTGGGAACTGTTAGTCATTATAATAATATTTTCGCTCAGGTTGATTTTTTTAATGTGATTTGTGTTGATGATAAAACTGCGATGTGGTTTGATGAAATTAGAAGAGTTTAAATAGTCGCTATATTCTTGAAGAGAGATTCTGTTGTGATAGACTTTTTCATCAATTAGAGTTGTTGTGCTGTAAACTCTATCTGATTCAATTAAAATAATTTCATCAGTATCTATTCTGTAAAAATCGTTTTTCTTTTTTAAGTACAAATCACCTTTCTCAAAATTATAATCAGCAATTTTTGAGCTAATGGTATTATGTATAGTTTTCATCATTAAGTTGATGGCGGCTTTTAGTGTATATAAATCTACAGGCTTAATTATATAGGTTGAGTAGTTTATGTTTTCTGCTTTATCAAAGTGTTCATCATTTGCAAATGATGTGATGAAAATTATTGGAATTTTCAGATGTGAAACTTTTTCTGCGATATCTATACCCGACAATTTTCCTTTTATATCAATGTCCATCAATATGAGATCTGGCTTCTTGTCCAGTATTTCTACTAAAGCATCTCCACTATTGTCAACGATATCAATCAGATTGTGATTTAGTTTTTTAACAATTATTTCAAGCTCCAAAGCAAAGGAAAAATTGTCTTCTACTATAAGAATATGTAGGGGGTGATTCATAGGTTTAATTGATGTTGGGTCTCTTGTAAATATACTAATCGCAAGGATTTTGACCAAATTGAACTTAAGGATTTGAAATAATATTTATAAAAATGCAATTCGGAACGTCATAAGTGCAATCCGCAACAATATGTGGAAAATAGTACGCTCAGGTTCGATATTTGGGTAAACCTTTGATTCAATTAAACAATATCCAATGAAACAAATAACCTATACTTTGCTTTTCTTTCTCATTTCTTTGCAGTCTATCTGCCAGGTTTCAAATTTTGGAACACCTGTGTCAATAAACACAACAGGAAATGATTCTCATCCCTCGGCGATCATGGATGTCGATGTAGATGATAAGGGTATCTTAATCCCTAGACTGTCAACAATTAATATCTCTAACATTGCAAATCCTGCGACAGGATTGTTAGTCTATGATTCTGTTGAAAACGTTTTCAAATATTATGATGGAACCTCATGGCAACCAATGGTTTCTACAACTGCTGGTCTCAATGGAGCTGGTGATATATTGGTTACAAATAATAATGGCATATATACAATAAGTTATACGGATGCAGATAAGGACAATACAAATGAAGTTCAATTCATCTCAAAGAATGGAAATGTTATTTCGCTTTCTGCGATAGATGGCATTGGGGGAGGTACTGTGACCTTAGATGATAACGACCCGACAAATGAGATTCAAAATCTTATCTATAATTACTCTAACAACAGATTGACAATTTCTGATAACAATAATACAAATGTTATTGACCTGTCTTCATTAGCTACAGATAATCAAAATTTGACTTCAGCTGTTCTAGATTCTAACTCAAAAGAATTGAGTATTAATATAGAGGACGGTAACAGTGCAGATGTAGATTTAAGTAGCCTTGACGAGTCAGTGGTTGGCTCCAATGATATCACAGTTTCGGAAAATGACGGTGTGTATACTGTAGATTATAATGATGCGGATAAAAGCAATACAAACGAATCTCAAAGTCTCACTAAAAATGGTGCTAATATTAATCTTTCAATGGCCAATGGAGCGGGTGGAGGAATTATAGCGCTAAATGATGATGATGCGAGCAATGAAATTCAAGAGCTGACTTATGACATGTCATCGCAAACTTTAGGCATTTCAAATAATGCTAATTCCACCACAGTCGATTTATCTGTTTTTGATGAATCAGTAGCAGGTGCAAATGACATTAGTGTTACAGAATCAAATGGTATTTATACTGTAGATTATATTGATGGCGATAAGAGTGATACGAATGAATCGCAAACCTTGTCGAAAAGTGGAGCAGATATTAGTCTGACAATGGCTAACGGTGCAGGCGGGGGTACAATCACACTCAATGATGATAGTTTTTCTAATGAGATCCAAGATTTGACATATGATGCACCAAGTAATGTCTTGAAAATTACCAATAACGGTGCTGCGACAGATATAGATTTAACAGAATTAGAAGAATCTGTAACAGGTACAAATGATATTAGTGTTACAGAAACTAATGGTGTTTACACTGTAGATTACACAGACGGCGATCAAAGTAATACCAATGAAGCACAATTTATATTTAAACAAAATTCTACTGTCACCATGTCACCAGCAAATAACGTGGGAGGTGGTTCATTCACACTCGATGATGATGATGCTACTAATGAGTTACAAGATCTTAGCTATGATGTGACTACTAATATTTTGAAAGTAACCAATAATGGATCTGCTACCGATATCAACTTAACTGAATTAGAAGAATCAGTCACAGGAACAAATGATATAGCAGTCACAGAATCTAATGGAGTATATACAGTTGACTATGTAGATGGCGATAAGAGCAATATCAATGAGTCGCAATCATTAACTAAATCTGGATCAGATATAACATTGTCAACGGCTAACGGAGCAGGAGGTGGTATAGTTACACTTAATGATGACAATGCAACAAATGAAATACAAGATCTTAACTATGATGCGTCGACTAATATCCTAAAAGTAACCAATAACGGATCTGCTACTGATATTGATCTTACTGAGTTAGAAGAATCAGTAACAGGAACCAATGATATCACTGTCACGGAATCTAACGGCTTGTATACTGTAGATTATAGTGATGGAGATAAAAGCGATACTAACGAGGCACAGAGCTTATCTAAAAACGGATCTACAATCAGTTTGTCTCAAGCCAATATGTCTGGTGGCGGCGATGTAACCTTGAATGATGACGATGCTTCAAATGAGATTCAAGACTTAAGTTATGATGCAATGTCAAAAATACTTAAGGTGACAAATAACAATGCAGCAACGGATATTGATTTAAGTGGACTTCAAGATAATCTAGGGAATCACTCTGCAACTGCTGATGTCAGTTTGAATAGTAAAACATTGAAATTGAAAGACTCAGCTGGCACAATGAATGGTGTAAGATATGCTGGTCCATCATCTAAGTTTAATAACTATGACCCTAACGGTGCAGTAATATACGGAGAAGATGGAGGTGTGCTTGGAACAACTAAAAACCAAGAAAAAGTGGTTCTCAGTTGGAGTGATGATGGAAGGGTAGGAATCAACACAACCGATCCGGCTAATGCTTTAGATGTCAATGGACATATTTCTTTAAGCGAAAGTACTGGTGACGAAATGGTCATAAAGAATGCAAATACATGGACACACAGCAGTGGATCTCAAGATATGAATTATGGATCTGCAGGTGGCGATCATTTTATTATAGGATCTAAAGAAGGTTCTGTAGAAGGTTCTGGAATTTATGGAGATGGTGATCATATGACAATATGGGTTTCAGGAGAAGATATTGAAACACCAAATGCTTATATGTACATATTGGATACGGATAAAATGGATGCGGACAATGACCCGTATGATAATAATGCGGTTGTGGCATATTTAGGTGTAGATGGAAACTGGGTTGCACCTTCAGATGTCAACAGGAAAGAGAACATTCAACCACTCGAAAGTTCACTTGAAAAAATCCTAAGCATCAACGGCTATAGCTATGATTTTAAAAGAACGCAATCAGAAATAGAACGTGGCATGCAAGCGCCTCATGCACTAGGCGTAATAGCTCAAGAAGTTGCCGAGGTCATCCCAGAAGTCGTAGAAATAAAAAGTAATGGCGAACACTTCGTGTCCTACACTGAATTCATTCCATTGCTTATAGAATCTATTAAAGAACAACAAGTTCAGATAGATCAACTCACAACAGAACTAAACGCATTAAAAGAAAACAAATAATCACTCTGCATAATCTAAATTATAACTAAAATGAAAACTTTATTAATTACAACAATTATTGCTTGTATCTCAATAGTAGATACTTTAAATGCTCAAATTACTAATCCGAAAATCAGTATACAAGGTATATTGAGAGAAGCCAGTGGTGTAGCTGTCGAAGACGGGGAATATGATCTCGTATTTAGGATTTATACAGATATCAATGATCCTATTTCTGCGAAAATATATGAAGAAGAGCATGCAGGTGTTACAGTAGCCAATGGGATTTACTCTGTTCATTTAGGAGAAGATGTTTCAATGGGAGGCTTGAATTTTGATGAAGTATATTACGTAGGTGTGCAAGTGGGCTCATCGGAATTGCAACCTAGAATCGAGTTAACTCACTCTCCTTATTCTATGGCCGCAAGATCTGTGTCTTGCTCTGGTGCTGTAGGAGATATTAAGTACTCAATCTTAGACTGGGATGACTTTCAAGATGTAAATGGTGATTGTTGGATACAAATGAATGGACAAAGTGTGCCCAATACAACAGCCCTTTCTCAAATGTTTGGCATTACAGAGGTTCCTGATATGTCTGGATTATTTATAAGAGCGCATGAGTGGAATGATGGGAATGATCCAGATAGGACACCAAGTAGCCCAATCGCAACAATTCAAAATGATGAATTAAAGTCTCATAACCATGGAAAAGGAACTTTAGTTACAGATAATCAAACGGTTTCAGTTGATGATAGAACCTTAAGTTCAATATCTCGTATAGATACTAAATGTAGCGCACAATCTGACTGCAGTTTTTCAGGTACGTTATCTTGGAATAGCTCTAGTTCTCCTAGCTTTAAGGTTGCTGTTGATTCAGAGAGTGATGAAGAAGCATTCTCGGTCACAGGAATAACAAAAACAAGTACAGATGTTCATAGTCACGATATAAATGGAGATACCGCAGATAGCGGTGGCAATGAAACGCGTTCTAAAAACATGAACTTCTACATATATATTAGAATAAATTAAAATTATCTCATTTAAATTTTCAATAATGAAAAGATTAAAGCTCAGAAAAAGAGTGAGCTTAATTGGGATGATGGTTTTTTCCTTCCTTTTAAGTTCAAATATTAATGCACAACATGATACAATATGCACACAGTTTGGTGATGTTGAATATGTGACAACAATGGTCGTGGGGTATGGTTCAGGAACGGGTCTCAAGAGTACTTTCCAAAAAACGGATATGCTAGTTGGCCAACCCCTCATAGATATTATTCCAGTTGGCGTAGATACATTAACTAAGTTTGGTCTTGTTGCTGAATTGGCACAAGCTCCTAAGCCTCCTTTCTTGACAGCCAGTCAAGGAGATTACCCAGATAGGGTTCAGCTGGATTGGGTAGTAGATAAGTTTAGCGCACCTTCGAAGGAATTTAGAATTTTTAGAGACGGTGCATTTTTAGGAAAGTTTGACCGAGATGTAAGACAGTTCATAGATTTTAATGTGCAGGCTGGTGAAGTGTATAGTTATTCAATCAAAGGAATAGGCGGGACTGACCTCGAAAGTCATTTGGCTTACGAAGTGGGCTTTGTTAATCCCAATGGCGTCATCTCTGGTCAGGTGACAACACGTAATGGTAACCCGGTACCGTTTGCTACTGTTAAAGCATTGCCAACTTTCAATCAAGCTTTGTCCTTTGATGGCATTGATGACCATGTGTGCATCAGCTATCATGAGGCATTGCCTACGGATCAATTTACCTTTTCTTCGTGGGTAAAAATAGATGGCTCTCCTAACGGTGAGTCAATTGTAGATTTGGGATCTGATATTCACCAAAATTGGTGGTTGCGTAGCTCTGATGTAGGGAGTGATAAAGGCGTTGTTTTTGGAATTGGAGGAGGTGGTCCGTTCAGTGTAACAGAGCAGGAGTTGCCATTTGCTGAAGATGAAGATGGATGGCACCATGTGGCTGCTGTATATAATGGGATGGCGATGACATTGTATTTGGATGGAGCTTTTATGGGCTCTACAGAAGCTGTTTTAGATACAGCGAAAACACGTTTTTCATTTGGACGCGAACGCAATGGCGGCACTGATTATTTTAAAGGTGGATTGGATGATGTAAGAATTTACAATAAAGCCTTATCTCAAACAGAAATATTATTAACAAAAGATATTACAGTCAGCAGTAGAGCAGAAGGATTAGTGGCATACTGGAAATTTGATGAGGGACAAGGGATTAAAGCCTTTGATTTGAGTGATTCTCAATTAGATGGGTTTTTATTTGGCGCACAGTTTTCCACAGATTCCCCTGATTTAATGAATGCAGGTATGACTGATGTAGAAGGCAATTATATAATAGAAGGTATCGATTATAGTGCTGAGAGTAGATTTACTGTTATTCCAAGTAAGATATTTTATGACAACTACTCTTTAGAGTTTAATGCGGCGAATCAGAATTTTGTCAAGTTACCAGACTTTGACATTCCAGATACAGCAACTATAGAGATCGTAGTTCTGCCATTTGATCGATTTTCTGAGCAATCTATATTGAGCTATGGAACTGGATCTAATGCAGAATTTAATTTATATGTAAAGCAAGATAAATACTTCTTGACTTTAAATGGCGAAACCCAACAAATAGCATTGGTCTCTGGAGAATTTGATCATTTGGCTTTGGTTGTGGATGGTGGTTCCGATGATGTGCAGGTCTATTTAAATGGTACAGATGCAGGTGCCTACAGTTATGCTTCAGTTGGGGGTGAATGGTCAGGAGAAAGATGGACGGTTGGTGCACAAGACACTTTAAATCCGACAAACTTTTATACAGGATTGATAGATGAGTTTGTTGTATATGATACAACATTTACACAAGATATTATTCAAATGCATGCTGGCTTAGGTGAAGATGGTGGTGTTGAATCATCAGATCCAAATATGTATGCTTATTATAATTTTAATGAGAGTGATGGTGAGGAAGTGTATGACTTTGGTCCAAACTTGATGGAGGATGGTGAAATATTTGGAGCATTATATTCAATAGTGGCAAGAAGACAAAAGGAAGAACCACATGCATTTGATCCTAATGAAAGAAAAGTTAACCTAAATTATTCAAATACGAGTGTAGATCAGGTTAATTTTACAGATGTTTCAACTGTTTCAATCTCGGGAGCTGTTAGGTATTCTGAGACACAATGTTATATGGACAGTGTTGAAATATTGATAAATGGTGAATCTAATGTGCCGCCGATATTTACTAATAGTGATGGTTTTTTTGTTGCGGACTTTGAACCTGGATCTAATTTGATCTTGACACCCGTGTTTGGTGAAGATACTTTGGCGCATGTTTTTAGTCCCACTTTCTTTGAGGTAAGAAGATTGAATGTTCCAGTAGCTAATGTATTGTTTCAAAATACAACAAAAAGAGAAGTGATAGGACAGATTTTTGGGGGAACTACTTGTCGTAAATCAATTATCCCTAGTAATTTGCCACGAGTAGAAATTAAATTAACAGCACTGAATGGTTGCTATGCAGAAAAATTAATCATAGATAATACAGAAGGGCATTATGAATTTAAAAATGTGCCACCTATTAAGGTAGCAGTTGCAGTGGTAGAAGTTGCACACAGTAATTCAGCAAACCCTATGGCAGACTTTTTTCAATCACAGGGTGGACAAGAAATTGATCTATCCAATGTGATGAAAGATACAGTTGATTTTAGATACCAAGGTGATCCATTTGTAGAGATAGGTGATTTCGAAAAAAATAGAGGATTTCAAGCTTATAGTAATTTAGATTTAGGACCTAGTTTTCTTGATAGTCTGCCAATCTTATTGGACTCTCAAGAATTAGATAGTATAGATCAACTTTATACGAATGTTGTTAGAGTTTTTGAAAACTATTCATTTGGAGAAAATGCAAACGACAAATGTTATTTAGATTCTTTTTCATTAAGTGTAGTTAATGGTCTTCAGGAATCTGGATTTCAAGAATTTAAAAGTGACACTTCTACTTATAATCTAGAATATTTTATTAATAATCCAAATTTGGTTTTTCCACACACTAAGCCATTAACTGTAGTTGCAAAAGTTGGTAATAAAGATTCAGCACCAGTAACTGTTAATGCAATAGTTTTAGGACAAAAACAAGCTGAGTCTACAATAACTACTTCAGGACCTTCTGAAGTGTTTGGTGTTGTTTTTGACCCACCTGGTGATGGATCTTTTGCAACTCTCGAAAAGGGAACTACTAGTTGTGTTAATTGGAATT
>ENA-ORXM01003218-ORXM01003218.1-marine-metagenome-genome-assembly--contig:-NODE-3218-length-16729-cov-3.787533_pt1 | contig 16729 bp, 17 predicted proteins | sample MGYA00237867_ERZ511480 | MGnify/ENA primary metagenome ERZ511480 (study PRJEB26309, sample SAMN06266103) | marine metagenome | isolation source: Algal blade | place: United Kingdom:Sidmouth, United...
TTCAACTAAAAATTTGATAAACAAACAAATAAGTGTTTTAAATTATTATTTTCAATATAATAAATTTCACCGTAATAACCGCTAGACAAATGTTAAACATATTAAAAAATAAATCAAGCATTAGTTCATTGAAATACACCGTCTTAATATTAGCCATAGAAAAAATAACAGGCAAGCGTAATGGGGCTAATTGAGCGATGAAGTACATAAGTTTGTTTTACTTTTATATTCCATTTTTGGGCATACCTGTAGCATCAATCGGTTTTGATTGTTTATTTTTAAAGATGACATATTTTGCATGTAACCGTGCACTAGAGAATGGCTGTCAAATGAGTATTTCAATTCATTTTTTGTTCGTCTTAGCGAGATACTAAGATTAGTACGGCATTATGTAGCCTAACAAAGATAAACTCTTTATTTTGGAATTTCAATCAGTACAGCTCTATGATCTGAATTTCCATATGCCCCAGCTTTAACTGTAACATTATTATACCTTGTATTAGAGACAAAATAATCTAACTCATTTCCGCTTTTCTGAGTTGTTTCACCCGATTTATAAATATTGAGTTGATGGTTTCTTTCCTGTAATTGATGAGGAGTAAAATTAAAATCTCCTCCAAGGATAAATTTTTTATTTTTAAATACCCTTAGGACACATTCAATATAATTCAATGTGTTTTCTCGTCCTCCTGATGTTGCATGAATATTTACATAGTTATATCCATCTTTACTAAAATAAATAAAAGGTCTTCTTGCATTATTATCCACTGTTGTTGACAATATTCTCCCTCCCTTAATATCTTCTTTTCGTATTAAAAAACCTAGAGAACAACGATTATTTCCATTATCAGAAAGTGTCCATAACCTCCAATATACAAAGTACTCAACAGGTCTAGTTTTGGTTCCAAAATTATAATAACCTTCAATTATATTATTAGGTAGTTCACGACGTTCTGATAGTTTTATTAAACTTGGTAGATTTGAACACTCCTGTAAGAAGACAAGATTAGGGTTTTCACTTTTAACTATTGCAGACAAAGTATTCATTGTTTCGCCCCCGCTCCCTTGCATATTCCATGTAATTATTTTCATCTTTTTTATTTTAGATTATTTCCTACTCTATTTAATACAGGCTTTTCGGATTCCACCTTTGAAATTATTTTTAATACACCATCGACAATCTTAGTTTCTTTGATATATTTAACTTTCAGAAATACCTAAAAATAAATATCAAATTCTAGAACGAAATAAAGGCTATTTTAAAATCATCTTCATGGCTTAATTTTACGTTTTAAATAAGTTACAATTGTTACTAAATCATGTTATAATAACTGCCTATATATTATGTACTAAGGCAAATATTTTCTTATAAACGTTCATATATTTTAGTCATAACCACTACCAACATTATTGAACTATCTAGGTTCAAAATCTACTTCTGCATTCCTACAAGTACCCCAATATTCTTGCTATTTTCTTTCTAAAGTCTTTCCTAACATTACCTGTAGTAGATCTTTTTGTTTTTGAAAATATTATCTCATGGTAGTTGTTCTACTGATTTTTGTTCCAGTAATAGGATTCTGTTTGGAATCTTGATTATTATCAAGTGTGATTTTTTCTTTCCTGTTCATAAATCCAGCTCCAAACCAGTAATTGGTGATTTGTGCAATAGTGGCTGTTAATACACCTAAAAGAATTTGAAGTTCTCCCATCATAGAATTTTCTCCTATTTTCATATTTAGATGATCACTTACCTCTATGTATAAAACAGAAGAAAGCAACATAAGATAGCCTGTAAATGCAATCATAGTTATGATTAGTTGTATTGTTGTATTCTTCATGTTTTTCTAATACGATTTTGAATAACTAATAGTGCAAAAGTTTATGATGCTACTATTTGCTAGCAATTGATAATTCTATGTATTTATATTTGTGTTTAAGACTTGTTGAGATATTCTTCAGTAGTGTAAATAGCTTTTACAATAATATTTTTATTCTGTTTAATTACAAATTCACTCAAGCCTACATGTGTTTTCCCTTTAGTGTTCCAATCATAGGTATATCCAAGCTGAGTCCAAGGGTATCTTTTGTATAAATCACAATCATAATAACGATCTATTCGGTTTTCATGCATCCAATTTATGTGCGTAGAATCTACATTAGGAAAGCATATAGAGCATTTAGAGTCTGTAATTTCAGGATCTGGGCAAGGGCGAAAAATATCTTGCGGTTTTACCCAAAATTCAACAAAATAAGAATAGGCAGCATTAGGGGGTAAGCCTAGCAAACTAATTAAACGTCTATCAAGATCTTCTATTCCTTCTCTCTGTATTCGATAGCGTAATTCAGGTGCTACTGTTACCCAAATGGGATAGTTTGCCGTATTATAAAATAAGGAATCAATAAACGGTTCGTAAAAAGAGATATTACTTTTCCATGTTATGACCAAAATATAGTCTTCTCCATTAATTGTTGTCCAAATGAGGTCTTTATTTTGTTTATCAATAATTATCAAATCTTCATGTATTTTGTCCTCAGTTGGATACATGGCACTTTGAATGGCAGCTTGGTATAAGCATTGGTCAGATGGTGGAACATCCGATAATTCTTGACTCATTTTACACGAACTGATGCAAATCAGAACAAGTAAAAGAAGGTAACTTCTGAGAATGAAAATCATTTTATTATGGTTTGTAAAGTAATGTATTGAATGATATTAATTATGAAATTTGCTTTCTTAGAAAATCTTCATAGCCCTCTACTAATAGTTTCAATCCTTCTGAACTTTCTTGAGGACTCAAGACAATTTCTAATTTGGTATGGGTAGACTTTTCTGATTTTCCAAATATTCCAGTTCTCTTTTTTGCTACAAAATTTAACTGAAGCTCATCATCAATGATTTCCATTTCAAACTCTGTAGTTAAGGTTACTTTTTCTACTTGTGTCATTGAAAGAGGCACCAAGGTAACTAAGGGCACTTCAATAGGGGCAACCTCTACAACATAATCGTCTTTAATATCTTTTTCGGCACTGTCCGAAAAATTATGTGCTTGAGGGTATTTAAGTGTTACTGTTTTGGGAATTAATTCTTCTTTGAGAGAGCCTGAAATTCTTTTCCGATCAAAGTAGCGATCTAATAATTCTTCATTTTTTTTCATTAGAGCATCATTAGCCTCTAATATTGCGTTGTGAATTGCTGAAACAAATGGTCTGAATCCAATCATAAAATTTTAGTTTGTTGTTTGATGAATAATCTAGTTTTGATTTTTACTTCTAAGTCCGTCTAGTTAGTAGGCTGCTGACCATTTTTTAATTGCTCAAATTTAGTCCAGGCCTCTGTCACTTCTGCTTTGCTTTCACTTGCTAATCCAATGGAGGCAAAACAACTACTACAAGTAAATTGAATTCCTAATAATAATTGAGTGGTATCAAAATGGATATTTTTTTTGCAGACGGGGCATGGGATTTGTTGTACTGAGTTAATCATTTTATACGTTTTTATGCTTCAATAATAGTACTAGGTTGAATGTTGTTAGTATACAAATCGATGATGGCTAAGAGTCCCTTTGGAAGAGGTAATTGCCCTACATCTATATTGACTTTCAAATCTTTTGATATTTTGTCTTCAGATTGATTGTCTTCGGACTTAGTAGAAGTCGATGTATTTTTACCAATTTTACCATTCAAGTGGGTGCGTTTATCAATTGTTTTTTCGTTTGTATTGTAAGTTGTTGTACTTGTAATTTGTAGTTCAAAATCAAGATTAAACTTATTAATGACCAAAGAATTCATTGGGATAATGCTAATTAAAGGAACGGTAAAAGACATCTTGTGAATCTTAATCTTTTCGGGGGTATAATTCTCTTCTCCTTTGACACCCTCTGCAGGTTGTAATTCAGATCTAGACATAATCATGTCTATCAAAACAGGTTCATAGTGTTTGATTACTTCGATTTCTTTTTGTGTGATTGGATCAATCTCTTTTTTCGTGTGTCTAATGAAACAATAGTCTAATAGAAACTGAGCCTGTCCCGTTACCATTAATACATTTGCCTTAGAAATAGCAACTAATGGTGCACTAATAATAGATTCGATACTTAAATCAGGGTGCTCTCTTCGGGTATATTTTTTACTTTGATCAATATTATCATCTGCCATATAGTTGTTTCTTAAGTTGGATAATTATTTAGTATTTCATTGCTTTAGAAAGCTTGATAAAGCAATGAATTTGCTTTTTCCATGCAAACTCATTGCTAATCAAAACTCTATAACTTATGCTTTAGAATAGCTTATGCTGCTTCTAATTGAATAGGTTCAATGGATTTAGAGAAGGCTTCAATGATAATTCCAACTCCTTTCGGTAATGGTAGTTGTTTGGCATGAACAGCAACGCTGTATTTAGCAGAATTGCTTTTTTCATAATGTGTATCATGACTAGAAGAATCTTTCTGATCATAACTAACGGAACCATTTACAGAAGCAGAGAAGCAACCATAACCAACTTTAGCTTCAAAACTAGCAGCAGTTTTTAAGTCAGTCTCTTTTGTTTCGTTCATACTTTCAGAGAAGCTAGATTTGACCTCCATTTCAAAGTTAATATCTACCTCATCTACTGCTAATGAGTTTAATGGAATAATGGTTAGAAGGGGCAAATCAAACTCTGTTGTGAAATTTTGAATAACAGGGGGGGTAATCTCTTCTTGACCATCTTTTTCGATTCTAGATCCAGGTACAAGAACCCCTCTTGTTAAAGCCATTTTAATCATAATAGGAGCGTAACCTTCATAAGCTGCTCTTTTTGCTCTTCCAATTACTTCTTTAGTCGTAACTTTACCACTAGAATCTCTTTCTTCTGCAATTCCATTTACTTCTTCTCGTTCATCTATACTTACCTTCTGAAAACAAGTATCTAACATGAACTTGGTTTGCGTTAAGGCCATTGCATTATTGGCATTTGCGGCTGCATTTAGCGGCCCTCCAATTAATGAATCCATTGGTAGTCCTGAGAATTGACTAGCCATGGATAATAATCCGGTTTCCATAATTTTTTGGTTTAAAATGTTTATAATAATTTTTTAGACATAGGGATATTAGCTCTCATTCGAATGAGTAGTTTATTCCAATTAATTGCATCCATATTCATGACTTTTATTTAAGCAACAAACAACTGTATATGGACGAGTTTACAAGCTAATGCTTGCTTATATGTCTTTCGTTTTGCTTACATCTAACAAAATATTGAACTCTAGCCGTTAGCTATTGATCCTCCACAAAGAATCAATAAAGGAACCTAACAAACTAAAACGATGATACCTAAGAAGTAAAAAGGGACAATAGGAAGATTACTTAGGTAGAAGCTATGATACCCAAAGCTAACTGGCTAAAGTTTCAACATTTGTATTAGGCAGCTCTAAAAGAGATGTTTTTAGGTCTTCGATTGACAAAAAAGCCAAAATGAGAGTAATGGTCTCTCATATACCAATTCTGTCGCATTTTGTATTTAAAATTACTAGCTCCTGCTTGGCTTTGTACAGGAATCAGCCCTTGTCTCCTAAATTTCTTGTATTCTGGAGGAACGATGGTAATATGCCCCGATCGTCTAGGGTTACTGTGCTTAGCACAGATAATACAAACATGCCCCTTATTAGCTAAATTTTGTAACTCGACAGGATCGTCAATTTCTTCCCATTGATGGTATTCTTTGCCTTCAGATACTAAAAAATCATAGAGCATATTGGCAGACAACTCACGAACGGTTTTGCCATATTCTGCCTTAACCTCCTGCCCCATTAGAATATTAGAAAAACTCTTTTTGTTCCAATATACCCTTGGCAAATAGGCCCAAGTAAAGGAGCAGAAGTCATAAGCATAAATATTGCAAAATGTTTTGGTCGGTTCTCTAAGATATCGGTCTGATTTTTCAACATCCAAGTAATCAATAATATCATGGAACATTTGAATACCACTTTCTTCAAAAGAAAAACGGTGTTGTTCATTAATCTTATGTGCTCGGTTTTTCTTGTTGCTTTGTGTAATCAGCCGTTTACTATTAAGATGCGTTTCAAGTTGTTTCATATTAGTTGAATATTGTATTAATGGCTGATTCTTTTAAATTAGACAAGGAGTATAAATCTTCAATGCCTTCAAGTTTTGAGCAACTAACGCTAGTGTACCTAAGATGGGGATCATCATATACACTAACACCTAACTCTTTCCCGTCTAGGGAGTATCGATAAATTGCATTTCCTGATGTTAGGAACAAATCATTATCTACTCCTACAGTAATTGCATTGACTTCAAATGCTGTTTCGACATAAGAAGTTTGATTTAATGACAGTTCACGAATTGAGAAACCTCTTTGAGTACCACTGTAGGATGCGATGACTTTATCTTCAGTAGTTGTCACGTCTGTGTAGAAAAAATCGTTGCTTGGAAATTCCATGTGCTTGATTAATTTTCCGTCAAGATCATAATTATAGATGTGATTAGCTGATACGATAAACAGACTGTTCTTTGCGCCAAGAGCAATTTCGCTAGGTACAAATTTGGTTGATATACAAGAAGTTTGCTGGAGTGAATAATCGCGAATTGTACAGCCCATTTGTGAACCAGTATACGAGGCGATTACTTTATCTTCGGTTATTGCTAAACCTGTATAGCAAATGTCTACAGATGGAAATTCCATATGTGCAATGAGCTTCCCTGTAAGTGTATAATGATAAAGGCTATTCTCAGCAGCGATAAAGCAATCATTATTATAACCTAAAGCAATGGCACTAATACTTAAGTTAAGGTTTTTATAAAACATTTGTTCTAATTGATAATTTCTAATCGTATAACCCTGTTGTTCACCATTATAAGCGGCTAAAATCAATCCTTTGTTTTTTTTATTTAAATTATTTATTTTCATCATATATTATTTGTTTATAAATAAATAGACATAAGAATCCCATTAGATAAAATGCTAGTTTTACCTTTCAAATTATTGGATAATAGGTTGTTAATCTTATGCTAGATAGAGTAATTGAAACCCCTACTCTATTTAGGCTTTTCGGATATCGCCTTTATGTTTCAAAGAAAGTATAGTAGCTACTGAATTAAATATTATTCTTTGAATTATTGTATTACAAATTTATAGCAAAAATGGAGTACTTTTATTATAGAATTCTCTAGTCTTTAATTATTAGAGTATCCCCCTAGGCGGTCCTAAAACCTAAATAGAGTGCTATCTAAATTGGAAAGACTAGAGTATTAAATGATGATTTCATCCAATTCTATAATTTGATTCTGAAGGGCAAAAATAGCAAGTCCAACAGCATTACGTGCACCTGTTTTTGTCAAAATATTTCCTTTGTGACTGTCAACTGTCTTAGTTGATATGTAAAGGTTTCTTGCAATTTCTTGTGTTGTCATTTGTTGAGCTAGTAATTTTAAAATTTCTTTCTCTCTTTTTGTAATTCTGTTAATAACAGGATAAATAAATCTGGGAATTGTAGATGGTAATAAACTACTTACCAATTCCATTTGACTATCGCTCCAATAGTTGCCTTCTCTAAAAACATTGATAATCACTTCTAATAGAGCATCTAGAGATAGCCTTTTGGAACAATATGCTCTAGCTCCAGAATTTAGGATATGAGCAGAGTATCGCAGTTTGTAATCAGAAGAATAAGCAATTACTTTAATAGAAGGTTGTATGTTTCTTAGTTTCTGAATAATTTCAATGCCATTTTGTGGTTTTGAAATGAGTTCTAATAGCATAATATCAGGAGGATTCTTATCAGAGTTAAGGTATTCCCAAAACTGGTCAACTTGTTCAAAAAACAAAACTTTTTCGAACAACTTATTTTTCCTAAAATTCTGAACTAAAAGGAATCCTAATAGGGTATTTCTATCTACTACAGCAAGGTTTATTTTTTTATTCATCTTAATTGAGTATATTTTTTAATAAAAAAATACTAAATAATATATTTTACATATTTAACATTATCAATATTTGTTTTTCTTAACATCTATTATACCATGCCTGGTTAAAATTCATGAGAGGAGTAACCCTATACCGCAAATTTATGCCTTAACCATTTGGCAATTTTAGGAAAAGATCTTAATGTTTTAATTATTGAATTCAAGTTTAGATCTCATTTCTAATTGTGATACAAATTTATTGAAAGTAGAATATAGAGAGGTCATAGAAAACACTGATTTCAGTAAAACTAGGAAATACACCTAATCATTTGCAGTGGTTGGTATAGCATAAAAATCGTAGAGCGTTTAGGTAATTCTCTGTTTTATCTGTAAATTATGATACCCTATACATAATTTCCCAAATTCACCCATAATAAAGAAACATAAATAAATCAAAGTCATATGCAAAAACTTCCTCAACCTTTTACATCTCCAAGTTCATAAAAACAGTCGTTTTTTGGACTCTACAAAACTACAACAGTATTTCATAGTAGTGTTCAAAAAACTGGTTCACCTAATCTAAGTTTAATTTTATTCTTTTACATGAGTCTTGTAAACTTGTATTATGAAATTCGGATACGCAAGAGTCAGTACAAAAGATCAGAGCTTAGGTTTGTAGATAAATGCCTTGAAAAAGAAAAGCTATAAACAGATTTTCTATGAAATTGTCAGTGGAATAAGACTGAACGTATTTTTATTAACCTATGTGAATGCGCAGCAAGTCGAGAAGATCTTTCTTTGTGATATTATAATTTACAAATCAAAAAACACGTAAAATAAACAATCATGAAAAAGGTAATCAATCTATTTTTGTTCTTAGCTATCAGTTTTTCTATTCAAGCACAAACTACTTGGAAAGTTGACCCTAGTCATTCTGAATTGGGTTTTTCAGTTAGTCATTTAACTATTTCTGAAGTAGATGGAAAGTTTACTACATTTGATGGAACATTAAAAACTTCTAAGGAAGATTTTTCAGATGCTAAAATTAGTTTCACCGCAGAAGTTAGTAGCATTAATACAGGAAATTCATCTAGAGATCAGCACCTAGCAGCAGAAGATTTCTTTCATGCCGAAAAGCATCCAAAAATAAGCTTTGAAAGTACTTCTTTCAAAAAAACAGCAAAAGGGAAATATCAGTTGAAAGGAAAGTTAACGATGCGTGGCGTCACTAAGAATGTTAGCTTTGATGTAAAACACGGTGGTGTAATTAAAGATGCTTATGGTAATACTAGAGCTGGTTTCTCTGCCAAAACAACGGTTAATAGAATTGAATACGGTATTGCTTGGAATGCAAAAACAGAACATGGTGGTTGGACTGTTGGAGAAGAAGTAGAAATTACGATCAAAGCAGAATTTATTCAGCAAAAGTAAGGATTTGAATATTTTATATCCTAATATAGAAAAAGAGGCTGTCCTAAAAAGGGTAGCCTCTTTTTCTATATGCTTTCTTCCCAAAACCCTCCTTTAACATTTAACACTAAAATCTCACAGTAAAAACAACCAAGTAGTTAATATCAACGTCTTAGGAACAGTTCATCTATTTTCGTTTTATCACAAAACCATTTTTCTATATTGAGTTTATTTTTGAAATTATCTATATTTAAATTTTAGATTATTTTTTCTATTCACCATCATCCCTAATCTTTTATTTATTAAAATGAAACTATACTTACTTTTGTTGTTCTTGTTATTTAGCACCATTAAAACCAATGCTCAAACAGCTACTCTAGCCTCTGTTGAAATAATTGAAGTGGGTTTTGATAAAACTCCTCCTATAGAAAAAAAGAAACAGTTCAAAAAGAAAAAACGGAGAAAAAAGCAGTTTAAAAAGCCTAATAAAACTCAAAAAAACAATAAAGATCGCATCAAATTTGGGCTGCTCTTTAATCTAATTGGTACTTCTAGTCTATTTACTCTTTCTTCTATTGCAACAATTATTTGTCTTCTTCTAGGCTCCTTTTTCTATATTTTTACGATAATTTTTGCTGGTGCGAGCTTAGTCTTTGCTCTAATATTTTTAACCATCTTTTTAATATATGTTACTACAAAAAAAAGAAATCAAGAAAAAATAATAATACTCAAGCGACCAGAAGAAGTTATAAGAGCTGAAGTAGCCTACCTAAACGAAAAAAAAGTAAATCTTTACTTAACTTATAATGAGAACTTAACTACTGCAAAAATTCGTAAAGATATTTTGCTTCGTACTAGAGAAGAAAAAAATGCCGCAGAATGGGCTGCCGCCAAATTAGAAATCAAAGAATTAGACGCTAAAATCAAGCGTGCTAAAGCTCAGATTAAAGAGTTACAAAGACAAAACAAAACGATGAAAGTACGCCAGGAAAGAAGTTAGGGAACTTGTAATATCAAAGTCGCTAAATTCAATGAACAAACAACTCAAATTCTGAATATTTTCTGTTTTTTTTTGCAAAATTCAAGCTATTTGTTCAAATCCAAAAGCTTGTCTAAATTTACTCTGGAGTAGACGCAGCTAAACGAGTTGGAATTTTTGACAAACCTACCATATAATCCTCTATATCATAAATCGCTTTGCTCAATTCTTGTTCTTTCATTGGTAAACTGGCTAGATCTGTATCCATGTCTTGTTCTTCTTTGGATCTTCCAACTGCTGCAATTGGTTGACCATTCTCAAAATAGACTTTGGTTTCGTTATACCGATTATCATCAAAGGAATTCACCGTATGGATCAAAAAAATAGCACCATCTTGATAGTAATAAACAGCATCGGACAAATACATGCTCTCGCCCATATTTTCTGTCAATTTAACCATTTTTTCGTTCTGAGAATAAACAACATAGATCGATTGGTCATGTCCATCTGTCTTGCTCATGTATCTTTTCTTCTCTACGGTTTGTTCCTTTTTAGCAGCTTCGATTTGTGCCATCATAGCATCTGCTATTTTTATTTTATCTTCTTTTGAAGGAGGACTAGGAATTTCTTCTTCGGTAGTAACACTTGTTGCTGTTGTGGTTGTGGTTGTGGTTTCCTTATTGGTCTTTTCTTCAGTACAAGAAATTAAAAAAAGTATAGTGATAGATAAGATTAGAAAATTTTTAGCAGTCATATTTCGTTTTTTTTGAATGGAGATTACAAGAATAACTGAATATAGAGTACTTTTTTGTTTTTTTTATAAAAACAACTGCCTAGTTTATAATTCCAATTTTTCCGCCCATTCCAAACCTTCCGACAAAGGACTAGAGGTAAATTCCAAATGCACCACTCGACGTCTTTTTTGACTTTGGGGAACTGAAAAGCTAGTCAAGAGCAAAGCATTTAGAAGCAAGACACTACCAGTATACAAATCTGGCGCATAAGAATGGCTGTTATTGGTCAACAAATTGATTTCTTCTCTTGTAAATCGTTTGTTATGAGAGCCAGGCAAAACCAGTTGTTGCCCATTTCCCTCTTGAACATCGTCCAAATGAATACGAATGCAAAAAATAGTTTCTACAATTTTATCTGGAATGGCTTCAAAACTTATCTTTGAATCCTTAGATACCAAGGCAAATCCTTCTCTTTGATGCCAATTTTGATACTGTTCTTCTGTAGGCATTTGATTAAAAAAAGTAGCTTTTACCAAAAAAGCATTGGGATCAATATACTGAACCAAACGAGTTAAATTTCTATTTAAGAGTATTTTGACCAAGGCAGGCTGATTTACTAATAATTGCCGAACAACTCCTCCTTCCTCTTTTAAACGTTCTCCTATTTTTTTGTGCAAGGTATTGCTCAACAATTTAATCTCTCTCCGACTGTATAGGTGATTTAAAACCGTCAAGCCTTTGTGCTTTAATTTTTGTCCCGCAGCACGCAATCCTCGTTCTGTAATTTCAGTATTATACAAGTCGATATTAGCGTTGATTCGCTCCTTTATTATTCGTCGAAGTTTCTCTGGCGCCAAGACTTTTATGCCCTCTCCAAAGCCCAAGATTGCTTTTTCCAACTCAAAATTATGTTGTACTTTCAAGGAGATTGTAATCCCATAATGATCTTTCTCTACCAATTCTTGAGAATGATGCAAGGGCTTTGTCAAGACATAAGGTGCATGCTGATAATTGACATACAAAAGTACTGCTTCTACCTTTGCCTTTGGACTAACAGAAACACCAATGGCATCTTTGAAATAAGTTTCCGCCTCAAAATCTTCCGATTCTCGAAACCACAATTCACTAGCTTCCACTCCTTTTATTCGATCCAAAGCTAGATTCATAATTCCTGCCGCTCCTTCTTTTATACCAATCAAAAACCAACGATTTCTAAATTCTTTGAGCAAATAAGAGTGAAATTCAAAACTATTCGCCCTTCGTGCTTTAAATGATTGGTAGGTAATCTTTAAGACTTCTTTCTTAATAATGGCTTGGTACAAAACATCCAAGTATTCTAAACCTTTAAGATTATCGTTCTTTTCAAAATCAATGACAGGTTTGGTCTGTGTTTTTTGAGAATAGATATGATCTTCCAATTTTTGAACCATACCATCTAGCTCTTTAAAATGCGAAAAGCCTTTAAACTGTTTCATAAAAGCAACCGCATCAGTCAACATACCCAAATCTTGATCCGTCAGAGGAATATTGGTAATACTATACGTAGGTTCTTCATAAGTATAATAACGTTTGTCTACCACTACAATAGGTGCATTATATCCTAATTTATCACTACGCATGACTTGAATATCTGCCTGCACGGTTCGTTTACTCACGCCTTTGTCGATTCCTTCATATTCATACAAGGCATCTGAACAAGCGTCTATCAAATTTTCTAAAGTCCATTTCCGATAGCGATTTTGTAGGCATTTATCAATCGTTTTGTAACGAATTAGGGCATTTCTATTTACAGGCATAAGGTGTTTTTTAAAGAAAATTATTTTCTACTTACAAGGTTAAAACTTAAAAATCTATGATTTACAAGCAATTAAGCTACAAACAAGGAGTAAAACAACTGCTTATTAAAAATAAAAATAAGCATAATAATTAACTACGCAAAAAGATTGCGTACCTGTATTTCATCTTTGTATTATCAACAACAAATACGAAGAGAGAATAAATAGAACTAAATAGATAATATTATCCTTTCGCCCCTGCTCAAACGGAGCAGGGCGTATTTACAAAAAAATATTCCCCTATGAATAGTTCTGCTAAAACCTATAATTACATCATGCATTCTCTAATGAATGGAAATCCAATCGCTTGGAAAAAATTGGCAAAACAGGTGAATAATTTTCCAAACGGTTGTGATGAATTTATTGGTCGAAGATGGATTACCAATGTCATTGATTGTGGTTCTCTAAAAGCAGTGAGATGGATGCTTGCTCAAAAAATTGATTTGCAATTTGTAGACGACGAAGGCTATTCTGTTTTGCATTCTTGTATTGATAGAATATTACCAAACAAATACCATATTCTGCAATTACTAATTGATTATAAAGCAGATATTAATATAGGAACAAGGGCTAAAAAATTAGCCGTCAATGGATGGTCTCCATTACATCTGGCAGCAGTTAGAAAAGATACTAAAGCGGTTCGACTATTGTTAAAAAATGGAGCAAATACTCATTTAAAAACTTGTATCGACGACTATCATACTGCCGAGCAGGAAGCTAAAAAATACGGTCATTCAGAGATTGCTAATTTAATAAAAAACAACTCTTTTTGATTTTTTTGATACTAAATTGAACTTTTCACACGTGCTTAGTGGTATATAAGCAAGTGTTTTTAACAACTTCAATAACAAGGCTGCGTGTCCGATTGATTAGGTGCCTGTTGAAAATCCTCAACAAGTTAGGAGGGTTTAACTCCTTCCGAAGCCTCTATTTTTTTATTGTAATAATAACAAAACCATGAAAACAATTGCATTAAACAGATTGAACATTTTGGGAATTGCTAAGGGAGATGGTCTTAGTGAAGCACATCAATTGACCTTTTTGGCAGAATTAGCCAAATTAGGCTATCGGGTGACCAATCCAGAGATGCTACAAGAAGTTTCTAGTGGTTTTTTGATGGATTATAAACACTTATTGAACACTTTGGTCAAGAAACGTGGAGGAGATGTTCAATATGTTCCATTATTCAAAAATTTCCCAGAAGAAGTACCTAATGATACAAAATATTTCAGCAAAAGAATCATTGGGTATATCGGAAATATGTTTGGTCTTTTCCCTGATGCTGTTCAACTAGACAATGGTATTAAGGTGCCTAAATGGTTATTTAATCTCAAGAATTTTGGTGCAGATCCTATTACTCAAATGCAGTCTAAAGAGCTGTTTGATTTAGCAGTAAAAGAAAACGCGGCAAAAGAAGGAGACACGCATGTAGAGTGGATTGATTTACATATTGTCTTTGAGGAAGATTTAGCAGAAGAATTAAAGGAATATTTAGCTCGTTTAGTTTACTCCAAGTCTTCAATTAAAGAAGCTTTACACGAGGACTTATTTGAGTTGTTAGACTTTTTTGGAGCAGAAGGATTAGAAGGATATTTGGTTGTATTCAAAGAAACTAAAGCTTTGTTGATGCACTATTTTTGGAAGAAAGGTGACTTTGATGCGGTTGCAAAATTTGCAAAAACGGCAACGGATGTGTTGCGTTTATTTGCTGCTGTGACAGGTTCTGATGTTAGCTTAAGTGAAAAAATTAAGTTTCCTAAATTATCAAGAAAAGCGCGTAAAGTAGTTTTATCTATTTTGGATAAATCTCCAGGATTAGCAGAAGACTTGAACAAATACAAAGGGCTTTGGTTAGAAATTGGACGCTATTTGCATCCTTTTGAATACAGTAAACAATATCCACGTACAGCAGAAATGTTTGATGCTTTGCGCAATGGAAAAATTGAAACTTACAACTCTAAAACAGAGCATTTATTAGCTTTGGCAGAGGTGGATGCTTTATTGAAGCACTTAGAAAGTAAACCTGGTGTTTATGCGCGAAAATTGCATGAAGTGCTTAGGCGTTTCCCTAAAGAGTTGGATAAAATTTTAGCTTCTTTTGAGAAAAATATTGCTAAAGTAGCCTTAAAGAATTTATTGGTTCTAAAAGCTTACTTTGCTGAAATCAATGTTACTGAATATCGCACAGTTGTGAATAAAAAAGGTAAGATGAAAGTTTTACCAAACAATGCCTTCGCTGCGCTTTCTGAGCTTCAAATTGACAAAGTGATTCTTTGCATTGAAAAAGCCATTAAAAACGCTTTAGCAGAAAAAGAATCTTGGGAAGAAGAAACGGTATGGATTGATTCTGAATTGATGAACTATACCATTCCTTTGCAACAGCGTAAAGCTTCTGATGGTATTTTAACGGTCGGAAAAGGAAGTCGTATTAAGACCAACTTTTCTAAAGTATTGCGCTTATTTATTTACTGGAAACAAACGGCTGTTCGTACAGATTTAGATTTGTCATGCATTCAGTTTGACGAGCACTTTAACTACCTAGGACACGTGTCTTATACACAACTTTCTAATGCAGGAATTTTGCACTCTGGAGATATTCAGTCTGCGCCTGAAGGTGCCGCAGAATTCATTGACATTACGATGTCCCAATTGAAAAAAGAGGTGCGATACCTCGCTGTTCAAGTGAACAAGTATTCTGGCGAAAATTTCCGTGACATGGATTGCCATACAGGTTGGATGTTGAGAGACAAAGCAACTTCAGACCTTAAAACTTTTGACATCAAAACCGTTGCCAATAAATTCGATTTGAATGGTGTTGGTGGTTATGCTATTCCATTAATGGTGGATATTGAAGCACAAGAAATCATTTCAACCGATTTATATGTTTCTAGTGTTAATTTTTATAATAACGTAGAAGGCTCTGTAAGTGACGTTTCTATTTTGTGTGCTCAATTAGCGAAATTCACAAAAACACGACCAGTCCTTGGCGACTTGGCAAAGGCTCATGTTGCAGCTAGAAATGCACAGTTGACAGAGTTCAAAGAAAATGCAAGCATTAGCTTTGGTCTTCAAAACTGTACCTATAATGCAATGGATGTAGAACAAATTTTAACAGAATTAATTTAAATAGAGTGATCTGCTTTGATTGGGTTCGTAAAACTATTTGAATAAATAGTCTGCTTTCTAACTCGAACTAGGTTTGAGTTAGAAAGCCCATACCAAACTATTATTTGTGGCTTATGAGAAGACTTCCTTCTAACAACAGAAATTGGTTTTCTACTAAACAGTTTTCTCAATTTTCTACAAATAGAATTAACTTTAAATAGTGGCTTAAAAACAACTTCCTTCTAACACCTTGACTTTTAATCAACATAGTTGTTTTAATTTCCATTTTTTGAAACTCTTTTATAAAAAATAGCATTGTTACGAATAACAAATATTAAAAATAAAGAGGACTAGAAATTATTTCCTTCTTTAGGTTCGACTCCTAACTCGTTTTGGTTATACAATAATTTCGCTTACCTTTTTTCAAAAAAATATCAAACAAACGGATTATAATACACTTCCTTCTAAAACTGATAAAATAGTGTATTTCATTACCGTTTTTATTGACAAAAATTTGGCGGTGTATCAAATGTAAGGCTATTAAGAAGTATGTTATCAGACACTTTGAAAGTCTGATAACATACTTAACTCTGCCCTAGCTATTTTTCACTATTGAATGATTCAAAGCGGTAGCCTTACATTTGAATCACTACCTAAAATTTAATCTTGCAAATAGGCTTAGCAATCATTTCCTTCTTATTGGTATCTACTGGTTCGAATCCAGTCAAATCCCTCATTGGGGTTTGAAATAATGATTGTAA
>ENA-ORXM01003219-ORXM01003219.1-marine-metagenome-genome-assembly--contig:-NODE-3219-length-16718-cov-4.984977_pt1 | contig 16718 bp, 16 predicted proteins | sample MGYA00237867_ERZ511480 | MGnify/ENA primary metagenome ERZ511480 (study PRJEB26309, sample SAMN06266103) | marine metagenome | isolation source: Algal blade | place: United Kingdom:Sidmouth, United...
TGAATAATAGATAGGAAATTCGTGAAACTCAATTAATTCCTTTTTATCAGAAGCCGCAAGATGGTTTATGTCGATATTTGAATGTACTTGCGTATTGTGGCTAAGTATTTTAAACATTTCTGAAGAAGCTTCGACGCAAATGACTTTACCATTTGAGCCTATTAATTTTGAGGCAAGTAAGGTAAAATATCCAAAATGCCCTCCTATGTCAAGGAAGTTATCTCCTTCAAATAAATTTTTTATCAGATATTGAGCAAGTCGTATTTCGGAATCATGCGTCTTTGCACCAGTTAGGTATAGATCTAACCCTGCTGGTAAGATGACCTTCATTTCTGTACCAAAAAAAGTGATACAGATTTTAGCGGTACCTTTTTTTGTGATTGGGTATTTGATTTTAGTTTGCACGAGGAGGTTCCAATACCCAATTGGATTTGAGAGGATCCTTTTTAATTTGGAGCCTCTGGTTAAATCTGCAATAGCAGCTAATTTGTCGTGCATTGTTTTTTCTTAATCAAAAAGGTCCTTTTGGCCGTTTTTTACATCAAATTCAATGGAGTCTCCAGGACTTAAAGTATCTCCGGTCTGTTCTTCTTCAAGCAATTGAACTTTGGTGATCTTCTTATCATGAAGTTTATTTCCAATAGATTTCCATCCTTTGACATCTATAAATCCTGCTACTTCCAATTCATAAGTCTCTGTGGACTTCTTACCTTTTGCATCATAGATGATGACAGGGTTTTCATCGGTGGAAACAAAAAGTAATTTAGAGCTTTTGTGCTCCGTGATGAATGAAAACTTAGTATCCAAAGTGAGGGTTTCGATAATAAATCTTTTGACGAAAGTCCAACCCTTGATACCATCATAATATACAACATTCAAAATATCACTTTCGTCAAATTTTTGAATCGATGAAATATTTGGAACGTCATACTTTTTGTTGGCTTCAAAATCTGAGAGTTCATAACTGCCGTCTTTGTAAATAGCCAAGATATAATCACCCGTATCAAAATCTCCCAAGAATAGGCCTCTTTCTTCATTGTTGATCCTTCCTGAAGTTTGGTCCATCCATACTTGAATAGCACCTAGGGTGGATTGTCCTACGTCAAGCTGGGTTACTTTTCTAACAGGATGTTTTGTGACCACATTTCCTTTTGACCCTCTACCTTTTATAGAAAGATCTTGAAAGTCAAAAGGGAAAATTTTCTTTCTAGCAGAACAACCTTGTGTGAGTTGTACATTGACCAATTCGGATTCTCCGTTCGGATTTTCTGTAAAGTAAACTACCCGAGAATTTTTTTCCTTCGAACCAACGAAATATTCTTTGTCTCTAGTTACGCCTGTTACATTAAAACGCTTAGCGAAAGATTTTCCTGATTTTCCATCGGTATAGATCATGTTGTAGGTTGTACGGTCGTCTCCTTTTTTCCAGACAGCCACATGGATGATGTCTTTGCCGATAAGAACTTTTTCTCCGACTCTGACTACTTTGCAGATTCCATGTTTAGTAAAAGCGATGATGTCGTCAATGTCTGAACATTCAGAAACAAATTCTTCTTTCTTCATACCATAGCCAATAAATCCATCTTTACGATTGACATAAAGTTTGGCGTTGTTTGCCACTACTGCTTTTGCGACGATGGTTTCAAAGGAAGATATTTCTGTTCTACGTTCTCTACCTTTTCCATATTTTTCCAATATTCTTTCAAAGTAAGCTATGGCATAAGCTGTCAAGTGCTTTAAGTTGTATAGCACTTGCTTTAGTTCCTCTTCAAGCTTAGCGATCAGTTCGTCCGCTTTGAATTTATTGTATTTGGAAATTCTCTTAATTCGAATTTCTGTTAATCGAATGATGTCTTCTTCAGTGATGTCTCTTTTAAGGGCAATTTTTTTATCACCTTTCTTGCCTTTGTTAGAAGGCGTAGAAAAGTATTTATTTAAACCTATTCTAATATTCTCCAAAGCAACTTCCCATGATTCGGCTTCTTCAATGTCTCGATAGATTCTCTCCTGGATAAATATTTTTTCTAGACTTGAGAAATGAAGCTTCTCTAATAGTTCTCCTTTGCGGATTTCTAATTCTTGTCGGAGTAGATCTTTGGTGTGCTCCGTACTGATCTTTAGAAGTTCATTGATGTTTGCGAATATAGGTTTGTCGTTGACAATGATACATGCATTGGGAGAGATCGATATCTGACAATTTGTAAATGCAAAAAGTGCATCCATTGTAACTTCAGGAGAAATTCCCGAGGCCAATTCGATGACAATCTCAACATCTTGAGCAGTATTATCGGTGACCTTTTTTATTTTGATGGTACCTTTGTCGTTTGCCTTCAAAATGCTATCGATCATTGAAGTAGTGGTCACCCCATAAGGCAACTCTTTGATCAGTAGCGTATTCTTATCTCTGATTTCAATTTTTGCTCTTACTTTCAACTTGCCACCTCTTTTGCCAAGACTGTAGTCAGAAGCATCAATGATACCACCAGTTTGAAAATCAGGCAATAATTTAAAAGGTTTGTTTCGAAGTGCTTTGATGGAAGCTTTGCAAAGTTCTTGAAAATTGTGAGGCATTATCTTGGTCGATAGACCTACGGCAATTCCTTCGACGCCTTGCGCCAGCACCATAGGAAACTTCATTGGCAAATTGATGGGTTCTTTTTTTCTACCATCATAAGTGGTCTGCCATTCTGTGGTCTGTGGGTTGAAAGCAACATCCAAGGCAAACTTTGTCAATCTAGCTTCAATGTATCTTGGGGCTGCCGCCGAATCTCCAGTTCTAACATCTCCCCAGTTACCTTGCGTGTCAATGAGTAGGTCTTTTTGTCCCAAGTTGACAAGTGCACCTCCAATGGCTGCATCACCATGTGGGTGGTATTGCATCGTTTGACCGATGACATTGGCGACTTTGTGAAAACGTCCGTCATCAATTTGTCTCAATGCATGGAGTAGTCTTCTTTGCACTGGTTTTAAGCCGTCTTCAACAGAAGGTACAGCTCTTTCTAAAATAACGTAGGAGGCATAATCCAAAAAATAATCCTGATACATTCCTTTGAGAGGAATGATGACATCGGTACCATTTTGATTTTGCTTATTGGTCTTTCTGCTTTTGCTCATGGATGAGAAATGTTTGAAGGACAAAAATAGTAATATGTTAGCAGACAAAGGAACAAGCGGCTTAAAAATCTATACCAGTTCAGAAGGAGTACTAAACATTCAAAATTAAAGTATCAAAAGCTATCAATTTATTGGCGAATCAAAAGAAACAATGTAATTTTGAATATGCATGAAGAGTACTTGGCTTTATATCTAGAAAAGATTCAGGAGATGGATCCTGTTTATTTGGGTTTGACGGCTTTAGCAACGTTGTTGCTTTTAGGCATAATTATTTCAGTTTTTAATAAAGTTTCTAAAAAGAGCTCTGCAAGAAAAGTGGCTCCAAATATCAGAGTGAAGCAATTGCAAGTAGCTCCTTTAGGAAAAGGCGTGCAGCTAAAATTGGAAAACACAGGAGAGATTGCTAGAGTAGTAGATGTCAAAGTTTTAAAACGTGACGATATTATCATCACTCAAGCTTACAAGGATTTTATTTTTGAAAAAAATAAAATCTATCAAGTTTTTTTTGAAGCTGAGGGTAGAAACCGGGCAGACAATGGGTTTGATATGCTTTTGGAATACACAGATAGTCTTGGAAACGCTTATAAGCAACAAATCCATGTTGAGAAAGAGAGAAATCAGGCAGATAAGCCTAAATTGGTAAAATTAGTTTAGGAATTGAATTCACTTTTTAAAGAATCTAGATTATGTTAAAAAGCATCATATATTTCTTTGGTTTTCTTTTGATATTCGGCTGTTCAGGCACGAATGCAAATGTTGATAACTATGTTAGTAGTGTTGATAAGTCTGCAAAACCTAAGGCAAAGCAATTTAAACAGGTAAAGCAAACGAAGCGAGATTCGCTGCCAAGCAGCAAAAAAAGCAAAGTTGACTATAAACCTAGAACCAATAAACCTGGTTATATCGTCAGCACTTCTAGACAAAGGGCGGAGATCAAGCAGGACTTTCCTTACGACATAGACCTTAGAAAAGCAGATGGAAAAGTGAAGGGAAGTGATGAAGTGTTTGATCCTGGTAAACCGACTGTTTTGCTGTTTTGGCTGACTACCTGCTATCCTTGCAAAATAGAAATGAAGGCTATTCAGCAAAAATATGCCCAGTGGAAATCCGAGACGGACTTCAATTTGGTGGCAATTTCCACTGATTTTGAAAAGAACTATGGCAAATTTCAAGAAATGGCAACCACTCAAGGTTGGGAATGGGATACCTACCACGATTTCAATAGAGAATTCAGATACGTCATGCCAGGCGAGTTAAATGGCTTACCGCAAACTTTTGTCATAGACAAGAATGGCGAGATCGCTTATCATAAGCGCAAGTATCGTACTGGTGATGAGGATAAGCTTTATGCGAAAGTTAAGGAGTTAGCAGCGATGTAGGTCACTATCTAACCTCCCTTTTCTATAGATTTTAGAGTTTTTTTGAAAAACAATTTTTATTCGATTGCGTATAGAAGGTCTTATTATTATTTAATCAAATTTTAAATTAAGATCCAATATGGCTATTATCAAAGTAATCGAAGTTCTATCAGACTCAAAAAAGAGTTGGGAGGATGCTACTGCATCAGCAGTAAAGAAAGCATCAAAATCAATTAATAACATTAAATCTGCTTTTGTTCAGTCGCAATCTGTAGTTGTAAAAGACGGAAAAGTAGAAGCATATAGAGTTAATGTGAAGATTTCATTTATGGTGAAGTAGGATGGCTGTTGGCTAGCTGGCTTTTGGCCATTGGCTGAATGAAGTTCTTTAAAGCGCCTTCTGTTATGCAGGAGGCGCTTTTGTGTTTTTTGAGGGTAATTGTCTGAACTAGGATAGGTAGGATGATTAGGATTATAGGATGGTTTGCCTACGGCAACTTTTTATAAGTGGTGAAAATTCTTCTGTTGTAAGCAGGAGCCGTTTTTGATTATGATGATTCTATTGTCTGAATAGGTGGGATGATTAGGATTATAGGATGGTTTGTTCTTGGGCAAATTTTATTCTTTTTCTAGGTGTTTTTACTATTATCTGGATGATTAAGATTGTATACCCGTTTGTATTCTAATTTCTTCGTTCCAAAATTAAGTAGTAGACCTAATGGCAAATTATATGCTTCACAATAATTTATTGCTTGATTGATATGAGAATCGTCAAAAGCACTAACGGCTTTCAATTCTAGCATAATTCTATCTTCTACAAAAAAGTCTACTCTTCGAGTCCCAACTATTGTGTCCTTATAATAAATATTCATTTCCAGTTCTCTAGCAAAACTCAAACCTTGATCTTCCATTTCAATCAACATAGCCCGTTGATAAATTTTTTCTTGGAAACCACTTCCGATAGCATTGTGCACTTTCATCCCACAACCAATAATTTTATAGGTCAATTCATCATTGAGTTCTTTTTTCATCACTTTAAATTTAATTGAGCATTGTTTTGTCACAACTAAGATTAAGTAAGTTTTACAAAAAAAAGAATCCGTTTTAGATTCGGTCGGTTTCATTTTATATTCGGCAAAGAATATATCATGTAATACACTAAATTTTGCCGAAGGCAAAACATCCTAAAATCCTATCCATCCTACCAATCCTAATTCAGACAGAAAAAAGTGTAATTAGCCTCTCTTCCGATTCACTAGCTACAAGATGTTCGCATAACACTGAAATTTGCCAAGGGCAAATCATCCTAAAATCCTTTTCATCCTACAAATCCTAGTTCAGACAGAAAAAAGTGTAATTAACCTCCCATCCGGTTCACTATCTATAGATGTCCACTTAACACTTGAAATTTGCCAAAGGCAAATCATCCTATAATCCTTTCCATCCTAAAATCCTAGTTCAGACAGAAAAAAGTCTAATTAACCTCCCTTCCGATTCACTAGCTACAAGATGTTCGCATAACACTGAAATTTTGCCGAAGGCAAAACATCCTAAAATCCTATCCATCCTACCAATCCTAGTTCAGACAAGAAATAGACGCCGTCTTACCCCGTTCCAGTTCCCTCCCTCCAATGTCCGCTAGACATTGGAATTTGCTCACGCAAATTATCGGTCGGTCATCCTATTAATCCTAATCAGAATTACTTATTTTTACCCATCCAAAAGAACTTAAACACCAGAACATTCGTATTAAATTCAAAATAAATTACAAAGATGGAAGTCAAAGTTGATGCACAGATAAATATCACATTGCCTGATGGAACAGTAAGGCAGTATGAAAAGGGGACAACAGCGATGCAGATCGCGGAATCGATCAGTTCGGGACTGGCGAGAAATGTCCTTTCGGCGAAGGTGAACGGGGAGGTATGGGATGCCGTACGACCAATTGAAGCAGATTCGACGGTGCAGTTATTGACTTGGAATGATAAGGATGGGAAAGGTTCCTTCTGGCACTCTTCTGCACACCTTTTGGCGGAAGCCTTAGAAGCCTTATATCCAGGAATCAAATTTGGAACTGGGCCTGCTACTTCGAATGGCTTTTATTATGATGTGGATACTGGAGAAAAGAAAATTTCTTCTGACGACTTCAAAAAGATCGAGGAAAAGATGTTGGAATTGGCTAGACAGAAAAACACTTTCGACAGAAGAGACATTACAAAGGAGGATGCGCTAAAATTTTTCTCAGACAAAGGAGATGAATTCAAGATAGAGTTGATAGAAAAGCGAGGAGCAGATGAGGCGCTGACTTTATACCAGCAAGGAAATTTTGTGGATCTGTGCAGAGGGCCCCACATACCCCACACTGGAAGTATCAAGGCGGTGAAGATTATGAATGTTGCTGGAGCTTTCTGGCAAGGAGATGATACACGTCAGCAAATGACAAGAGTATATGGTGTGAGTTTTCCAAAACAGAAAGAGCTTACACAATATTTGCATATGTTAGAGGAGGCGAAGAAGCGTGATCATAGAAAATTAGGTAAAGAGTTAGGGCTGTTTATGTTTTCTGAAAAAGTTGGATCAGGTTTGCCGATTTGGTTACCAAAAGGAACAGCATTGAGAACTAGGCTAGAAAATTTTCTAAAGGAAGAACAAATTAAAAGAGGATACCAGCCAGTGATGACACCGCATATTGCCAACAAGCAATTGTATATCACTTCAGGTCACTGGGAGAAATATGGAGAGGATTCTTTTCAGCCGATTAAGACTCCTAGGGAGGGTGAGGAGTTTATGTTGAAACCGATGAACTGTCCACATCACTGTGAAATTTATGGGCATAGACCTAGGTCATACAAAGAGTTGCCAGTTAGGTTTGCAGAATTTGGAACGGTGTATAGATATGAGCAAACAGGAGAACTGCATGGTTTGACTAGAGTGAGAGGTTTTACTCAAGATGATGCCCATATATTTTGTACGCCGGATCAAGTAAAGGCAGAATTTTTGGATGTACTTGATTTGACGATGCATGTGATCTCAAAGATGGGTTTTGAAGATTTTACGGCCCAGATCTCATTGAGAGATCCTAACAACAAAGAAAAATACATCGGTACCGATGAGAATTGGGATAAAGCAGAACGTGCTATTATTGAAGCTACGGAAGAGGTAGGATTAACGACTACCATCGAACTTGGGGAGGCTGCTTTTTACGGTCCTAAGTTGGATTTTATGGTCAAAGATGCTTTGGGGAGATCTTGGCAATTGGGTACCATACAAGTTGACTACACTTTACCGGATAGATTTGAATTAGAATACATTGGTGCTGATAATCAAACACATCGTCCAGTGATGATCCACAGAGCACCTTTTGGTTCTATGGAGAGATTCATCGGAGTTTTGACAGAACACTGCGCGGGTAAATTTCCTTTATGGTTGACTGCGGATCAGTATGCGATCTTGCCAGTCTCTGACAAGTACATTGATGATGCTAAAAAACTGCAGTCACAACTAGCTGCACACGACATCAGAGGTATCATCGACGAGCGTACAGAATCAATTGGCAAAAAAATTAGAGATACAGAAGTAAAGAAAATACCATTCATGTTCATCCTTGGAGAAAAGGAAGTCGCCTCTGGAAAACTTGCACCAAGAAAACAAGGAGAAGGCGATCTAGGTGAAATGGAGCTAGATGCGTTTGTGAAGTATTTTAAGGAACTTTTATAGGTCGGCAGTCGGCAGTCTGAAGTCTTTGGTCAGTGGTGTTTTTTGTTTCATGTGGAGGCGATTCGGATAAAAGAGATATGTTTTAATAATGTCATCTCTACGAGGTTCTAAAATATATGACTTATTTTTTTTAACAATAGTATCACCCATCCTGGGTTTATTTTAAATTTGGTATTCTCATGCTACCCTAGATGTGTCTTAGTTTTAATAATAGCATAATTTATCTTGTATGCTAGCTTGAGAGAAAGTCAGTGGTACTTGACCTATTTACAATATATCGACTGTGCATAACTCATAAAAAAGGTCAACAACCCCGCTAGGAGTGTTATTGTTTTAAACCAATAAATATATGATCTGAAAACCCATTAGGGATGACATTGGAAAGGGGTATAATAATAACCCAAGCAACTATTATAATCGTATTTTTGGTCATTATTGGCATATTTATTTACATTTTCAACACACTACCGCTTCTGAAGAATTAAACTAATACCATTTAAGCCATATATTATCGACATTTATCCTTCAAAATGCTTAATTTTAAGCTAAATAAACTTAAAGTAGATGCATTATCATAGCATGGGGAAAATACCTCCCAAAAGGCATACACAGTTTAGAAAACCAAATGGAGCATTGTATAGCGAACAGCTGTTTTCAACAGAAGGATTTAGTGATCTTCATTCCTTGTTGTATCATGTAAATCCACCTACACAGATCGTTCAAGTTGGTGATCCATATTCTGTAGCGCCAAAGATCATAGAGGACAAACAATTGAAACATAGAAGTCTAAAGGGTTTTAATATCAAACCAGAAGATGATTATTTAAAGTCAAGAAAGCCAATCTTAGTAAACAAAGATTGTAAGATGGTCCTTGCAGCGCCTCGTCATTCTATGACGAATTACTTTTTTAAGAATGCTGATGCCGATGAGGTGATCTTTGTTCATAAAGGCGATGGCGTCTTGAAAACAATGTATGGAGATATTTCTTTTGGATATGGTGACTACTTGGTCATTCCACGAGGGACCATCTATCAAATGCATTTTAAGGATGAAGATAATAGATTGTTGATCGTAGAATCTTCGGGTCCGATCACCACACCAAAGAGGTATAGAAATAAATTTGGGCAGCTGATGGAGCATTCACCTTATTGCGAACGTGATATCAGAAAACCGGAGCAGTTGAATACCCATGATGAAAAGGGCGAATTTCTTTTTTACATAAAGAAAGAAGATCAGATCTATCCTTATACTTATCTAAGTCATCCATTTGATCTTGTAGGTTGGGATGGATATGTTTATCCATATGCATTTTCGATACACAACTTCGAGCCTATCACGGGTAGGTTGCACATGCCACCACCAATCCATCAAACTTTTGATGGAAAGAATTTTGTTATTTGTTCTTTCTGTCCACGTATGTACGATTATCATCCATTGTCAATTCCAGCACCTTATAATCATAGCAATATTGATTCTGATGAAGTGCTGTACTATGTCGATGGAGATTTTATGAGTAGATCTCATGTAGAAAAAGGTATGTTGACTTTGCATCCAGGAGGTATTCCTCACGGTCCACATCCAGGTACTGTTGAAAAAAGTATCGGAAAAAAAGAGACACATGAGTTGGCAGTGATGGTAGATACTTTTGCTCCATTGAAGTTGACAGAACATGCTTTTGAAATAGAAGATCCGGACTATTATAAAAGTTGGTTGACGGATACAGATCATGGATAATGCCGCTGAGGGTGGCACCTCCTTCGACGGCCGAACATTCGAATGCGATGAAGGAGCATCCCGTAGACCAAAGGGAATCGGGACAGGAGAATAAATGAACATTCGAACCGACAAATAAACAAATAAATAACCTCATGCTCATAGTAACCACAGATTTTGTACCAGGAAGAGAAATTGTTGAAGTGATAGACATCGCGAGAGGCTCAACGGTACGTGCACGAAATGTAGGCAGAGATATTGGAGCGGTTTTTAAGAGTATTATTGGAGGAGAGATTACGGCTTATACGCAGCTGATGGCTGACGCTAGAGAGCAAGCGATAGAGCGGATGGTGGCAGATGGAAAAAGAATAGGGGCGGATGCGATCATCAATGTAAGATTTTCTACAGCAATGGTGATGCAGAGTACCTCAGAAATTTTAGCTTACGGTACGGCAGTGAAATTAAAATAGAAGTTTTGAATTTTAGGAAGTTTAAGTTTGAAAATTGTTATGGCGAAGTCAAAGAAGGATAGAAAACTTAAAGACATAGAAATTGTAAATAGAAAAGCTACCTACGAGTTTTTCTTTCGGGATACTTTAGAAGTTGGCATTATGCTAACTGGCACAGAAGTGAAGTCCATAAAAAATGGAGAGGCCAACTTGAAAGATGCTTTTTGTTTTTTTAGGAAAGGAGAATTATTTATCAAAAACCTATTCATTGCCGAATTCAAATATGGAAATACAAATAACCACGAAACAAGACGCCTAAGAAAATTACTGCTTAAAAAAGTAGAACTTCGTAAGTGGGAGCGCAAAGTAAAAGAGAAAGGATTTACGATCATACCACATAAAATTTATCTTAGCGAAAGAGGCCTCATTAAGTTAGAGATAGCACTCGGTCAGGGTAAGAAGAGCTACGACAAAAGAGAGACAATAAAGGCGAAAGATAATAAGAGGCAGATGGAAAGACTTAAGAAGATTAGGTTATAGTTTCGTTCATCGTTTTTCGTTCATCGTTCATCGTAGTTGGTTGTGCCAACATGATGAACGATGAACGATGAACCAATCACCAAAACATCGACTGGAATTCCACCATAAACGGCTTTAAAAATTATATGCTATTGGAGCGTGCGCTTTCCGACAATAGCATAGATGCCTATACTAGAGACATCGAAAAATTATGTTGCTTTCTAAGTTTGAATAATTTAGAACTTGGTCCATTGGAGATCACGGACAAGCATCTAGCTGAATTTGTGGTTTGGCTAAATAAGTTGGGGATAGGTGCTAGCTCGCAAGCGAGGATCAAGTCGGGGGTGAAAGCTTTTTATAAATTTTTGATGTTAGAAGATATTATTGATGTTGATCCTACCGAACTGATGGAGAGTCCTCGATTAACAAAAAAGATTCCACAAATTATTAGTTTTGAAGAAATTCAAGAGATGTTGTCAGTGATCGATTTGAGTACAGATCATGGTACAAGAAATAGAGCCATGCTAGAGACACTTTATGCTTCAGGGTTGCGAGTATCGGAATTGATCAATTTGAAGTTGACAAATGTGTATCCCGATATTGGATTTTTAAAAGTGGTCGGAAAAGGTAATAAAGAGCGTCTAGTACCAATTGGAGGGGAGGCGCTAAAGCATATTCGGTTTTATACGGAAGGGGTAAGAAGGCGTTTGCCCAAAATTGAGCAAGCTGATGAGAATATTTTATTTCTAAATAGAAGGGGAAGGCGTATGAGTCGGGTCATGGTTTTTATGATTGTGAAAGAAGTGGCTGAGATGGCTGGCATAAAGAAAAATGTAAGTCCGCATACTTTTAGGCATTCATTTGCGACTCATTTGGTAGAAGGGGGAGCTGATCTGAGAGCGATCCAGGATATGCTAGGCCATGAATCCATAACAACTACTGAAATATATACTCATTTAGACAAGGCCTATCTCAGAGATACAATTCTTAGGTTTCATCCATCAAATAAAGCAAAGAAGTCTTAAAGACTTTGTAGTTTTGCAACCAAATGGTGTTTATAGACATCATTGAATATGATGAAGAATTTACTACTTTTTGCCTTATTTACGTTGATAGTCCTTTGCTTTTCACAATGTGCTAATCCCATTGCTTTGACTGGGGGTGAGAAGGACGAGCAGGGTCCAGGCATTGTCAAAGATGGGATTCTTCCTAAAAACATGAAAATAGGTTTTGTAAAAGAACCCATTTATATCACTTTTGATGAGTGGGTAAAACTGAATGATGTTTTGAATCAAGTGATTGTTTCTCCACCCTTAGAATATCCTCCCAAAGTAAAATTGAAAGGAAAGGAATTGACTTTTGAATTTGATGATCAGGAAATTTTAAAAGAGGAAACGACTTATACCATAAATTTTGGTGAAGCAGTCCAAGATATAACCGAAGGAAATCCAGCAGAAGATCTAAGATATGTGTTTTCAACAGGAGACAAGATCGATTCTCTAAGGATAACCGGATCACTGTTAGATGCGCTTGAAGGTACTGCTGTCGAGGGCTCGATGGTCATGCTTTACGAAAATTTGAGTGACACTGCTGTTACTACGATAAAGCCATTTTATTTTGCAAGAGCAGACAAAGGAGGGAGATTTACAATTTCGAATGTAAAGGAAGGAACTTTTCAAGTAATAGCATTAGCAAATGATCAGGGAAAAAAATATTTGTTTGACAACCCGGAAGAAATGATAGGGTTCCAAGAAGCACCAATCATTTTAAACGATACATTTAAGCAGTCAATAGATTTGTTACTGTTTAAAGAATTGGCTCCTTTACAAAATACAGAGAGTGAAGAAGTGACCTTTGGCCATGTTGTTTATAAATTTAATAGGGAGCCATTTGATCTCAATATCTCTTATGATGAATCCACCTATTATACTAAGATAGAATATGAAAATGATTCGATTCATGTCTGGCACAATAGGTTAGAACCTTTTAATATTTACACTTCTTACGATACTTTGTGGTTTGACACTTTGGCCACCAAAAAACTAAATAGGAATGAATTTATTGATCAATCCAGCTTGCGTTTAAGAGGGGCGAGTAGGATACCTGGTGCGGTTTCAAAAAAAGCAATTCACAGCAAAGAAGCCGTGGAGATTTTGTTTAGCCATCCTATTGATAAATTAAATAAAGATTCTATTTTGTTTTATGCCGATTCGATCGCTACTGAATTAACTTACGATCTAAATTTAGATGATAAGGTTCAGAGAAAATTAATTTTAAAGTCCAATTGGAAGGAATCCATTGTATATAAATTTCAATTGAACCCGGGTGCGTTGACAGATATTTATGGAATAACAAATGATACAATGCGATTTGAATATTTGATATCCAAGAAAGATAAATTTGGGGAATTGAATTTAAAGATCACTGATTTAAACCCAGCCTATTCTTATATTGTTGAATTACAAAAGCCAGATAAGAAGGTATTAGATAAATTTTATATTAGTGGCAAAGAAAGTTTTGAAAAACTGTACGAATACCTGGTTCCAAATGACTATTCTTTGGAAATCATCGAAGATGTCAATGGCAATAGAAGATGGGATCCAGGGTCTTATGAAGCAAAGACGTATCCGGAAAGAATATTTAAAAGCAAACTAGAAACCTTAAGGGCCAATTGGACCGTTGAATCAGAAGTAAAACCTACATTCTAATTATGATATTAAGGGCAGAAAATCTTGAAAAGATCTATGGTGCCAGAAAGGTGGTCAAAGGAGTGAGTATAGAGGTAGCTCAGCGAGAGATCGTTGGTCTTTTAGGACCAAATGGTGCAGGCAAGACGACTACCTTTTATATGACTGTTGGTTTTGTCAAGCCGAACGGTGGACATGTATATCTGGATGATGAAGAAATTACCTCCTTACCAATGTACAAGAGAGCTCAAAAAGGTGTCGGGTATTTACCACAAGAAGCATCTGTTTTTAGAAAATTATCTGTAGAAGATAACCTCAAAGCTGTGTTGGAAATGACGACACTTTCTAAGGCGGATCAAAAAAATAAACTGGAAGAACTGATTTCAGAATTTACTTTGGAGAAGGTTAGAAAGAGTAATGGAGATACTTTGTCTGGTGGAGAAAGAAGACGTACAGAGATCGCAAGGGCATTGGCAACTAGTCCAAAGTTTATTTTGTTGGATGAACCTTTTGCAGGGATCGATCCTATTGCAGTAGAAGACATTCAAGCCATCGTTGAAAAATTAAAAGATAAGAACATTGGTATTTTGATCACAGATCATAATGTACAAGAAACGCTATCCATTACGGATCGTGCTTACTTGATGTTTGAAGGAAATATTCTTAAAGCGGGAACGGCGGAGGAGTTGGCTGCTGATGAAATGGTAAGAAAAGTATATCTGGGAAAGAATTTCGAATTGCGTAAAAAAGATACCAATACTGATGCAAGCTCAAATTCGTAATTGTTTATTTTGTTTGATGATCCTTTTTGGCTTAAGCTTGCAGAGTTGTTCTGAAGAGACTCCAAGGCTTCGTCCTTCGGATCTGGTTATGATAGATACCTTATTTAAAAAACAAACAAAGTTGATCAAGATGGAATACGATAGTATTTGCGAAACAAATTTTCAAAAAAACCTCGATCGCGCAGTTGATTCAATTTTACAATTAAGATTAGAAGAAAGAAAAAAGAAACTAGGATTTTAATCTAATAGCATGAAAAGGAATTATTTTATTGGCCTATCATTTTGCGTTAAACTATCTTTTTTGGTTTTGATATTTCTTTGTTGTACTTCTTTTCAACAAGTGGTTCCTCACGAAGTACTGGTTCAAAATAAGCTTAAAGAAAAAATAGATCGCTACAAGGCAGATCAGTTAAGACTATGTAGAAGAAAAATCCTGAAGAAAGCAAATGAGAAGGTTGATTCTATGCTTATTGCTCAAGCAAAACTGCAAACCATTGATACTATTGCAAAGCCACCTTTGCCTATCAAGCCTGTCAAACCTGTCATCAAACAGGCTACGGATGTAGGAGATATAAAGCCCGTGTTGGAGCAATAGGGATAATAGACTTTCGACGAAAGTCAAACCCTTACCACTTACTTACAGAAATACCAAGCTAAATATTTTGGTTTAAGTATTGTCATTCAGAACATACGATTTGGTTTAGTAGAATTGTTTTACTATTTTAACAATGAAATTAAAACTTAGAACAAAATATATAAAGTGAAAACAGCCTTTCTGCTCTCTTTTATCCTAGTTTTTTTATCGTTTATCGGGTCTGCACAAGATCTTCACTACACCAATTATAATTTTGCACCACTCTATTTTTCTCCTGCAGAGACAGGATCATTTAATGGGACCATCAGGGTAGGCGGAATCCTAAGGGATCAATTTTCAAGTTTTATTACAAACGCTTATCAATCCCAATCTCTCTATATAGACAGTCCCCAATCTTTTGGTGTCCTTAAAAAGGATTGGGTTGGCTTAGGCTTAGTTTTTTACAATGATAGCGCTGGAGACATCGGTTTTAGCAATACTGGTTTTTTAATGAGTGCCGCTTATCATAAGAGTCTGCACAAGAAAAAATTCTCAGTGCTGTCTTTTGGCCTGCAGTATGGCTCTATCCGAAGAAAAGTTAATTCAGCCAATAATGCTTTATGGGGTGATGCCTTGCTATCTGGAAATTCTAATAGTCCAGATCAGCTGCTCCTAGATGCTTTGGAGGAAAATTATAATGATCTCAATTTTGGGATCAAGTACCACTATAGGCTAAAGGATGGAAATGAGTTTGTTTTGGGTGTGAGCTTGATGCATATTTTAGATCCGGATTTTATGGGCCTCATTCAAACTAATACGATACAAAAAAGAATCAATGCCCATTGTTTTGCAATCATGAATGTTGGAAAAAAAGTAGCTGTCAAATATGGCTTTTATTATAGCAACATGGGACTTTTTACAAAGCGGTATAGTATGCATAGTAATATGAATTTATTTGCACAGTTATACTTTGAATTACAGTCAAAAAAGAAGAAGAAAAGCAGAGAGAAAAAATCAGCAAAGACTTTTGAGTTGATGACGGGGTTGGGCTATAGATTTGGGGATGCGCTTCAGTTTTTTCTTGGTGTAAATTATGAAAGATGGCAAGCAGGATTTGCCTTCGATATGACTGTTTCTGAGGCAGCGGTGTACAACAATAACAATGGAGCCATAGAGTTTGGTTTGCAGCACATTATCAATGTGTATAAAGAACCAAAAATTGATAACAAAATTTTATGTCCAAAATTTTAAATTTTAGAATGAAAGATTATTTAATTACACTATTCTTTTTTCTACCATTCCTCTTGAATGCTCAATTTCATTCATTGGGAAAGGAACTTCCTTGTTTAGATAAAGAATTTAAAATATATGCCCATGTAGGAGTAAATGATTTGGGGCAAACGCAATTTACTAATCAAGAGGTGATAGAAGCTGTGGAAGCAGTAAACAAATTTTTTGAGCCGATCTGTGTTTCATTTACAGTTTGTAATATAGGAATAATGAGCAATTATAATTTTAATATTCCACAAGAACATTTGTATGAAGAAATGCATGTCTTAAATGGAAGAAGCCATTTGATCGATGTCTATTTTTGTTTTATGCAAGTAGATGGTCCATTAGTTTGCGGGGCCCATGAAGGGACTATTTTATCAGATGATGAAGGGGCAATTTACATCAACAAAAATTGTCCAGAGGCATTGGCTCATGAATTGGGACATAAGCTTATTAACGTTTCCCATGAAGGAGGGGAAACCTGCCCTCAAGGGGATGGAAAATCTGTACCAGGACTTATGGGTTATCATGAC
>ENA-ORXM01003220-ORXM01003220.1-marine-metagenome-genome-assembly--contig:-NODE-3220-length-16717-cov-4.624459_pt1 | contig 16717 bp, 10 predicted proteins | sample MGYA00237867_ERZ511480 | MGnify/ENA primary metagenome ERZ511480 (study PRJEB26309, sample SAMN06266103) | marine metagenome | isolation source: Algal blade | place: United Kingdom:Sidmouth, United...
AGAGCTACATGCTTGCACCACTTGCAATGCCTGTGTGGAAGCTTGTCCAGTTATGATTAATCCTTTGGATCCAATTTTGAAACTAAGAAGGTATGAAATATTGACGGAATCCAAAGGGCCTTCAGATTGGCTACCAATGTTTACGAGTATTGAAAATACAGGTTCTGTTTGGCAAATTCCTGATGCAAGAGATAAATGGACAGAACTACTAAAACCAAAAAATAATTCCTAATCCATTAATTATGCAAACAGCTGTACTTAAGATTTATTTATTTTGCCTAGCATTATTGTTTTGCTTTAGGATGCAAGCGCAACACACATTTTCTATCGTTGCGGTTGATCCTGCATCAGGGGAGATTGGTGCTGCCGGTGCAACTTGTCTTACTTCAGCAGATTGCAACGGTTGCGGTGGAGCTGTCATTATTTCTGCAATTTTTCCTGGGGTAGGGGCGATCAATTCCCAAGCTACAGTTTGCATTCCCAATATCAATGGTAATAACGGAATGAATCAAATGATCAACAATGATCTGTCAGCCAATGAAACTTTGCAGTGGATGCTTGACAATGATGCTTGCAAATTCGGAGGTACCAATGATAGACAATACGGAGTAATAAAATTCAAAGATCAATTCATTGGAGAAGCTACTGCCTTTACTGGAAATTCAGCTTTGAACTACGCTGCACATATCATCGGTTCCAATTATGCCATCCAAGGAAATATATTATCTGGTCCAGAAGTACTAGAAGGCATGGAGCAAGGTTTTTTGAACACCGAAGGATGTTTGGCTGAAAAGCTGATGGCGGCCATGCAAGGTGCAAATATTCCAGGTGCAGATTCTCGTTGTCTACCAGATGGTATTTCTTCAAGATCCGCATTTTTAAGAGTGGCTAGACCCGACGATCCAGTTAACGACTTAGACGTGAACTTAATTGTACCCAGCACAAATAATCTTTCAGAACCAATTGATTCTCTCCAATCACTGTTTAACTTGAATGTTAATTGTGTTACAAATAGTACTGATTTAAATAGCAGAAACAACGTTTCTATTTTTCCGAATCCAGCAAATGACCACATAAACATACTCCTAGATGAGATCACTTTAAATGGGGAAACTATACTCGAGCTCTATAACGAAATTGGTTTGAAAATTCACTCTATGCCATTGCGAAATAAATTCAACCAAATTTCAATAGAAGAAATTAATAGTAAAACAGGCTTATTAATTTATAAATTATTTTCAGACCAATATTTGATCAGTACAGGTAAATTGATCATTCAAAAATAAAAGAGACATGTCAGCAACTTTTACAATAAAAACAATGGCCCAGTTAGCAGCGGAAGACAAACATCCAGAAGTGTTATTTTGGGTAGGTTGCGCGGGCAGCTTTGACGCAAGAGCACAAAAGGTTACTGTTGCTTTTTGCAAGATTTTACATCAAGCGAAAGTTGATTTCGCTATTTTAGGTACAGAAGAAAGTTGTACTGGCGATCCTGCCAGAAGGGCAGGAAATGAATTCATTTTCCAAATGACAGCACTTCAAAATGTTGAGGTCTTAAATATGTACAATGTAAAAAAGATCGTTACGGCTTGTCCACATTGTTTCAATACAATTGCAAATGAGTATCCTGATCTAGGAGGCAACTATGATGTGGTGCACCACACCCAATTTATCAAAGAACTAATTGACGAGGGGAGACTCAAAATTGAAGGCGGTGGAGTCTTTGAAGGCAAAAAAATAACCTACCATGATTCTTGTTACTTAGGTAGGGTAAACGGCATCTACGAAGCACCTAGGAGCATCTTAGAGCAATTAGATAGCGATCTTGTAGAATTAAAAAGGTCGAGAGCCAATGGACTTTGTTGTGGCGCTGGTGGCGCTCAGATGTTTAAAGAAGATGAAAGCGGTGACAAAAGAATAAATACAGAAAGAGTAGAAGAAGTTTTGGCCTCTGGAGCCAACATTATTGCGGCAAATTGCCCATTTTGTATTACCATGCTTTCAGATGGATTAAAGTCATTTGATAAGCAGGACCAAGTCATGGTTTATGATTTGGCGGAGTTGATCGTGAACAACAATAAATTGTAATTATGAATTGGGATTCCTTTCCAGACCATAGTCGTATTTGGATATATTACAGCAAAGATCCATTCTCGGAGAATGAAAAAGAGGAGGCTACAAAATTATTATATCAGTTCTGTACCGATTGGACGGCTCACAATCAAGCCTTATTTGCAACTGCTAGAATCTTTTACGACCGTTTCCTCGTTTTAATGGTTGATGAAAGTAAAGCTGGCGCTTCAGGTTGTTCTATCGATAAATCTGTATCATTCGTCAAAATGTTGGGTCAAAAATATCACAAAGACCTATTTAATCGGATGATTTTCAGTTATATTGATGGTGACAAGGTTTTTAGCTTGGATCAAAAGGAGTTTAAAGAAGCTTTTGCTTCAAATTTGATCAACGACGATACCAAAGTATTTGACCATTTGGTGGCTACCAAAAAAGATTTTGATACCAACTGGATGAAGCCATTAAAAGAAAGCTGGCACAAAAGACTAGTTTAAATGATAGGAAAAGTAAAATCATGGTTAGGCATTGAAGGGGTTAAAGTAGAATTACTCTTACCCGCTAAAGTGGCTATGGATTCTAATGAGATATCCGGAAAAATCAGACTCTCCTCAATGAATGCACATGTAATCACGGCCATTGAAGTCAAACTTATAGAGAAATATTCTCGAGGTAGGAGCAAAGAGAAATTAACAGATGAATACCTCCTTGGAAGAATCGAGCTCAATCAAGAATTTGAGATTCCTGCAAACAAGACCATTGAACTTTCATTCAAGCTTCCATTTAATATGAAAAGCTCAGAAATGGATCAATTGCAATCTTCAAACATTCTAATGGGAGGAGTCGTAAAAGCAATGAAATGGTTTGAAAAAGTTTCCTCTACTTATAGGGTTGAAGCTTACGCGAAAGTTAAAGGTGTAGCTTTAGATCCATTCGATAAAGAATTGATCCTTATAACGTAATATACTTTGTTTTCAACTAAGTTAATACTAGACAAAAATTAATTTTCCCGCACTTTTTGCTTTTTACTTGGTGCTTTTTTCGTTCCCTTAGCGTTATCTTTAGAGTTGTCCCCTGTGGTGCCTTTGTTAGCTTTTATACCGTTGAAACTCTTGATGATATCTTCATTGGTTTTTCCAATATTGTCCAACAAGAATTTAGTATCATCAGCAAAAGAATCTTTCGGATACTTTTTTAAGAATGCTTCATAAAAAGCTTTTGCTTTCTTTTTGTCGTTCAGCTCATTGTCAAATGTAAAGGCCTTCATGAACAAGGCTTGAGAAGCAAATTTAGTGTCCCCATATTTATCTAAGATCCAATCATAAATTTCTATTGATTTTGGATATGCTCGAATCGATCTTGCAACTTCACCTGCTTTTTGCAAAAGTTCTGGGACTATTTTTTCTTTTGGCATCATTAAAGCATAAATTTCTGAATAGGTGATATATCTATTCGCTTGCTTAAGATCTAATCGACCAGTCTCCTTGTCTGTCATATTCGCCCTGATCTCATTGATGGTTTCAAGAATTCCTTTGGAATCACTAGGGATATTTTTTTCAACTTCATCCATTTTTGAAAAGGTAGGAAATGAAGTTTTTATGGCTTGGGCCATGATTACTTGATTGCCAGAATCTCCATATCTATTTTTATAAACATTCATTAGATCAAATGCGTTTTGGGCTGTATAAGGAGCGCTATAATGATTGCGTATTGCTTGTTCTAATAGTTTTACACCTTGGGTCGTCTTTTTTGCACTAATAAACGCATTGGCAACTTTATTTAATTTTTGAGAATTGCCATCATGGTCATTGGGATTCTTATTAACTTCTTCCAATAAGGCTAACGTAGAAGCAGCTACATTTCCTGTTGTTTCCATATTGCCTTTAGGCGTCTTACCCTCTTCATTACTTTCACTAACCTTCGCGTCAGAAGTACATGTTAAAAATAGGCCCAATGTCAAAATAGAGAAAAAAATATGTCTCATAATTGTACTTTTATACTAGTATCTAGAATTTATGTCTAAAATTTGATTCAAAATTAATTAAATATCAATGTCCTTCAAAGCTTTCTTAGTTACAATATTAGTTATTTTATTGGCTTTTTCGTGTAAATCGAAAAAGAAAGCTCAATTCGTCAAAACTATACAAAAGCTTGAGGATCCTAATATGCTTATACGATTGCAAGAATTGGGAAATCCATGCAGAGATCCTTTGAATTATGTTCCAGATCCAGAGCATCTAGATCATTTTCCAATGAAATATATTAAAGTTAATTTTCATGTCATAAGAAATGATGAAGGTCTGGGTAATTTCGGTGAAAAAGAAGGTACAAAGTATATGAATCAATTGCTCTGGAATGCCACAGGGAAATTAAAAAATAATGTAAAAATGAAACTCCCTTTAGGTAATGATACTCCTGTACTTCCTATGAGGTATACCTATGTCTTGACACCAGATCCTTCTATTCCAGGAGATGATGGGATCTATTTTCACAATGATGATGAACATTACTATGTCAACATAAAAGGAAAAAATAAAAACAACTACGACAGATCCGTTTTTGAAAAATATGGTATCCAAAAAGGGGAGGTTTTAAATGTTATGGTACAAGATGTACATTTAGATAGTCTTGGGTCAAAAACTTTTAAAGCAAGTTCCAACGGTATTGCATTTAGTACTTGGGTCAAAGGTGGTTACTGGTATCAAGCAGTAAACACTGCTAAAGAAGTAAATGGGAAGATCACTTATCCACTTAAATGGATACCTCCTTTAAACTTAAACCATGAAATTGGACATGTATTTAGCTTGAAGCATTCCTGGCGAAGAGATGGTTGTGATGATACGCCTATGCATTCTAATTGTTGGAGTTCTACTGGTAAACCTCCATGTGAAGTAGCTTCAAATAACATGATGGATTATAATCCCTACAGAAACGCTGTGACTCCATGTCAAATAGGTAACTTTCTAATGACGGCATCAAGAAATCCAACTAAAAGAAATTTACTTATAAAAAGTTGGTGTAAATGGAAAGAGAATAAAACCATCAGAATCAGTGAAGATATAGAGTGGAATGCTTGTAAAGAGTTAGAGGGCCATATTATTATTGAGAATGGGGGTAAATTAACAATAAGATGTAAGGTTGCTCTTCCTGCAACTGCTCGTATAGAAGTTCGCCCAGGCGGTGCACTCGTATTGGATGGCGCAGAGATCTACAATGATTGCGGCCAGGAATGGGACGGTATTAAAGTTTTCTCTGATGGTATTAATGTTGGTAAAGTAAACTACTACAGACCTTCCAAAATATTAAACGCGAGGCATGAAGTTCTTATGGAAGGTGAATCATTAGAGAAATCTTGAGTTTATTAGATTTAAAAATTCTTTAATTTTAGCATTTTAACTATCTATGAAAGAAAGCATAAATATCTTTTGGTTTAGAAGAGATTTAAGGTTGAATGACAATGCTGGTTTGTTCAATGCCTTGAATAGTGAGCACAAAGTTCTATGTCTATTTATTTTTGATAAAAAAATACTAGGCAAGCTTGAAGATAAAGACGATCCTCGAGTTACTTTCATACATCGTGAGATCAAGGACTTAAAAAAGAATTTAGAGAAAAAAGGTGGAGGATTTTTAACCAAGTACGGCAACCCTTTTGAGGTTTGGAAAAAATTAATTGAAACATTCAATGTCAATTCAGTTTATACAAATAGAGACTACGAGCCTTATGCTATTACAAGAGATGCTAAGATCAAGTCTCTTTTAAAGAAAAAGGATATTGTTTTTTTTGATTTTAAAGATCATGTCATCTTTGACAATGATGAAGTCTTAAAAAAAGATCAGACACCTTATACTGTTTTTACCCCTTACTCTAAGATCTGGAAAGCTAAAGTAATCTCAGGTTCCAAAAATAATACTTACAAAAACTCATTCTATTTCAAAAGTTATCCTTCTGAAGAACGTGTAGAAGATAAGGCCAATTTATTCGCTCACAAGTCAAAGCTTATTACGCTAAAAGAAATGGGATTTGAAGAAAGCAGTTTAGACTTTCCATCGAAAGAAGTAAAAAGAGGTATTGTAAAAAATTATACTGAAACAAGAAACTTTCCCGCACAAAACGGTACTTCAAAATTAGGCTTGCATTATAGATTTGGGACGATCAGCATCAGAGAAAAAGCGAGGCTTGCTTCTACGCTAAATGAAACTTATCTAAATGAGTTGATCTGGAGAGATTTTTATTCTATGATATTATCTAAATTTCCACATGTGGTAGATGGTCCTTTTAGAGCAAAATATTCATTCATAGAGTGGCGTAACAATGAAAGTGAATACAAGTCCTGGCAAGAAGGAAAAACTGGCTATCCAATTGTAGATGCAGGAATGAGGGAGTTGAATGAAACAGGATATATGCACAATAGGGTCAGAATGGTCGTAGCCAGCTTTTTGACCAAGCATTTGCTCATTGATTGGAAGTGGGGAGAAGCTTATTTTGCACGCAAATTATTAGATTTTGATCTCGCAAGTAATAATGGTGGCTGGCAATGGGCAGCAGGTTGCGGCACCGACGCAGCACCTTATTTTCGAATATTCAACCCTTACACCCAACAACAAAAGTTTGATAAAGAGTTGATCTACGTAAAGAAATGGGTGCCTGAATTTGGATCGGATACCTATCCTGAACCAATTGTAGATCATAAAGATGCTAGGGCTCGGTGTTTAGAAACCTATAAGAAAGGCCTTGAAATGGCTGAAAAGATGGCTTAATAGGTTAATTTTTCACCTATGCAAACTAAGAATTTAATTTCTCCGTTAGAATTAATGTCTTCGGATTAATTAGATAAAATGAAATTACACCTTTACCGACTTGTATTTCTTTTCATATGCTGTTTCTGCGCAAATACATCGAAGGCTCAGACCTATGTTGGCATTCAAGGAGGTGTCTCTGTTTCAAAGACTCCAATCAGATTAGACGATGATCTTTTCACTTTAAATCAAAAATCCAAACATTCAGTATTATATGCTTTAGTGATAGAACATGGGCTAGGGAAAAATATCTATTTACAATCAGAATTACAATATTTTAAAGAAGGCTCCACTCTTTATAAGCGGGATTTGGATGGGACAGATTTCTTCTATGTTATCAATGATATAAAGTATCTAAAACTTCCACTATTATTAAAGTACAAATTGAAATTCGCGGATTATTTATTTTACGGTTTGGCGGGACCTAGCCTTAGTTATGCCTTAGAAGGAAACTCCTATTTTTTAATGATAGATGATAGAGAATTAAATGAACAAACTGTTGAGAAGATTGATTTTGCTAAAAGTGGTATTTCAAAGTTTGATTCCGGAATAGTATTTGGCGCAGGCCTAGAAAAAATCATCGCAAAAAAAGTAAAATTGACTCTTGGCTTTAATTATTATTATGGATTTGTAAATATTGGTAAGCAGCGAGGAGATACAATATTCAATGAATCTCAAAGTTTTTTCATCGGGGCAAGCATTCCATTACCAGAAAAAAATAAAAAAACGTCTTCCAAAATTAATCAGAAGACGTTTTAATCTATAATACTTATGATTTAAAATCCGTAGCAGCTGCTAGAATATTTTTTTCTGTTCTTTCTTTTCTTTTTCTTACTGCGCTTTCCTTTGAAGTATCTCTTCTCAGAAGCTTTCATTACATCCATTCTCGATTTAACTTGATAATTGCCTTTTGCTTTTGATCTAGCTGAGTGCTTATTCACATTAATCGGTTTGCGAATGGCCTCTTCATTATTATTTACTTCAGTTTCAGCTTTAGCAATAGTATTACTTTCTATTATTGGCGTTCCATTAAGTTCCGCTGTTGAGTTTTCAATATCTGGAGCTGTAGTTATCATAATCTCATCGTTCATTGACATGTTGTTCAAGTCAAAATAATCGTCAAGTACATCTTGATCAACCGCCTCATCGTTCTTTACAACGACGATTGTTGAAGTATTTGAAGTGTCTCGATATTGTTCTTTCACCTGACCAAAAGTATTGGTCATCATTGCAAAACTCATAAAAATTATTAGGCTTCTCATAATTTCTTTTTTAATTAAAAAATCAGCTTTTATGCCTGTATATTTTGTTGATCTTTCGATCGATTTCTCTTAAGACGTATTGAAAATAGATTTTAGTCATTTTCTTAAGTTATCGTTCTGTTAAAAATGAGTATCATTTTTAATATAACATACGTAGTTTGATTGAGTATCGGTCTTTTAGCCAGTATTTTCGGCAATAGTAGCCTATTTTATTATTATTAAGGCTTATCTGGTGTGCGTGGTTATTTATAAAACATGGCATAAACTTATTTAGTTCACCTTCTGTAATTGAAAGTTGCAATAAAAAAGCCAAAATATAGGATTTCCTACATTTTGGCTTTTTTAAATAAAATATTCTTAGAATGTGTTATTCTCTTATTTTGATGACTTTATGAGCTTGCATCCTTACTGAATCATACCTTATATATAAAAAATATGTTCCTGTTGGATAAGGTGAAAGATCAACCTGCAGTCTCTCTGTATTTGCAGGTATTGTTAATTCATCTAATGTATGTCCATAGGCATCAACTACTTGAATTTTTCCTTCATTGTCAGTCAATTTCAAGGTTTCAAAATTAACAACATCAAGTGTTGGAACCGGGAATAAGATGAATTTCTTTTTCGCATCCTCATGAATTATGATCATTTCTTCATCTGTTGAAACTGATTCTCCAGTAAAATCAATATGCTTTACTTTGTAGAAGTTTCTACCTGGTCTTGCTTCCTTGTCCATATAAGTATATCTCTTAGAGTCTTGACCGATCATATTTCCTTGCATGTCCGAAATTATCTTAAAGTTTTCTCCGTCCACTGAGTGTTCAATGATGAATACAAAATCATTAAGATCCTCGTTTGTTTCCCATTCAAGAGCGACTTGTTCATCCGCAGCAGCAGCGGCTGTAAAATTCATGAATCTAGCACCTGTACAATCTTCAACAATAATATCTTGAGTCACTGTTCTTTCGCACCCCAATCTTGTTACTGTCAACGTAACAGTTTTAGTGCCTGGTGTAGACCATTGTACCGCAGAGACGTTTCTGCCATTGTAAGTTGATGGTGACGCATCTGCTCCAAAATTCCAAGAGTACTGAGAAGCTACACCTCCATCTGCCGCTGAAAACGAAATAGATTCATTCAAACAAGTTGCTGTAGGCAAACCTATTATTGCAGCTGTTGGAAGATCTTTAATTTCAATTGTGATCAGATTAGCTTCTAAATAATTAGTACATCCCGCTCTTCTTGCGCATCTAGCGAAAAGAGTTGTTTGGAAAATCGGTCCAGGATTAAGATCCATTCCTGTTGCACCTGGTATCATGGTCCATGTATTTGGATCGAATGGGCCAGGATTTGTAGTCATCATCCATAAGTACTCTAGAGTCCCTGATCCTCCAGAAGCTGGAGTAACAGAAGTAATAGGGTCAGCTGTTGAACCTGCACCACAAAGAACTTGGTCACAACAAATCTCACCGCCACTGAGTAGATTATCACAAGGCCCGTCTTCATCAATAATAATACCAGCATCAAAAGAAAGATCATCATCTTGGTCCACTACTACGGTAAAAGGATCTGTCTGTCCTGTTGTAGGGTTAGCATCTGAATCATTCTCATCTGTAGTTCCTGTGTCTTGTGTGGTAAGTTCTGTGTCAGCAGGCAACGAGTCTAAACAAAATTCAATAATATAAGTACCTGGCTCGACACATTCAAATAAGTAGTAACCTAAGTCATCAGTCATTTGCATGTCTACAACCATATCATCCGCTGTATTGAATGCTCCGTCTGTACCAGCTGAAATTAATTTAACTTTTACACCTGACACACCTTGCTCAAATGGATCTTGAATACCATCTTTGTCAATGTCAAACCACACATAGTTTCCGATATGCACTTTGTCTTCCATACCGCATTCTGCAGGTGTCTTAACGCGGATATCAAACATTGCAGTAGCTATACATCCATTTTCATCAGTAGCTACAACTGTTATTGTATAGGTTCCAGGTGTATTGCTTTGGAAAGAATTTGCGGTCCCTGTTGCATTTCTAATAATACCTCCATTTGAACTCCACTCAAATGTATTAGTTCCAAGTGCTGATAGGATATCCATTGCACCTTCTTCACCAGGACATAATGTTTCAGGTCCAAAAGGAGTTACCACATTAGGATTCGAAGGCAAAATTTCATAACACATTTCTTCAGTACAACCTGCTCCATCAGTCACAGTAACGCAGTAATTTCCTGCAGCTAAATTATTTAAAGTACTGCCTGTTCCTCCACCGGTCCAAGCATAAGTATATGGACTTGTTCCACCAGTTGCATTCACCGTTGCAGATCCATTGCTTTCTCCACATGTCGTGTTAATTCCACTTCCTCCAAGTGTTGGTCCGTTAGATGAATTTAATGTTATGCAAGCATCTGCAGTACATCCAATTTCATCTTGAACAGTAACACAATAAGTACCTGCACTTAAGTTATTTAACATGTCTGTACTTCCTGCAACATTCCAACTGTAATTTATGAAAAGAGTCCCACCAGTGACGGTTGCTGTTACACTGCCATCGCTTGCGCCGCAAGTAGGATCTGTACCAGACAAACTAACACCAACTCCTCCTATACTTAATATTTGTTCGCATTGCTGTAAAGTACAGCCGTTGGTGTCAGTAATAGTTACGCAATAATCACCTGATGCTAAATTTTGTATTCTTGGAGTGGTAGCTCCAGTGTTCCATATGTATGTGTATGGACCACTTCCTCCTGAAGGATTAACTTCTAGTGAGCCATTATCTTCATCACATTGTGCATCTCCAATTAAAAAATCAGTGCTGATTGGGTTTGTTCCAATCAAGGTAGCACAATCTTCATAAGTACAACCATTAGCATCCGTTATTGTCACGCAATAAGTACCCGCTCCTAAATTATTTATAGTGCCTGTTGTTCCAGCAACATTCCATTCATAAGTAATTGGAGCAGCTCCACCAACAGCATTAAAAGTAACAGAACCATTAGCCTCTCCACAAGTTGGATCAGAAAGGGTACCATTCACTCCAAAACCAGGATCACTTAATACAGTTGTGCAATCCGTAGCTGTGCAGCCATTAGCATCTGTCACTGTAGCACAATATTCACCTGCGGCCAAGTTTGCTATAGCTGGAGTTGTAGCCCCAGTGTTCCATAAATAGGTATAAGGAGCAGTTCCTCCATTCTCTATGACAATTACAGAACCACTGTCTTCGCCACAAGTACCATTAGTAACTGTGGATGCATTTGCTGTAGGGCCATTAGAATCACCTACAATTATACAAATCTCTGAAGCACATCCATTATCATCTGAAACAGTTACACAATACTGTCCAGCACTTAAGTTTGAGATTGATGCTGTTGTTGCACCAGTATTCCAAACATAATCAAAAGGTGCTAAACCATTAGTAATATTGTTAACGTTTATATTTCCATTATTTTCTCCACAAGTTGAGTCATCAATATCAACATCAAAAGTAAGTTCTGGAGGGTTGGCCAATGTAACACAATCTGTTTCTGTACATCCTGCACCATCTGTTACAGTAACACAGTACTCTCCAGGAGAAAGACCTGATCTTATACCTGATGGTTCACCGCCATCTGACCAAACATAAGAAAAAGGTGAAGTGCCTCCCATCAGATCAACAAGAATGAATCCTGTATTTGAATTATGACATGAAGGATCATCAGGATCTAAGTTCACAATAATATTGGATCCACCGTTTACTGTAACACAGTCCCCGTTGGTACAACCAAGGGCATCAGTCACCACAAGACAATATTCACCGGCAGCTAAGTTATTGACTGCTGCAGTTGTTGGGCCGTGATCCCACTGGAATGTAAAAGGAGCTATTCCGCCTATAAAATTAGAGGCTTCAGCCGAACCATTATTCTCTCCACAAGTAGCGTCTATATGATCAAGATCAAAAGTGGGAAAACTTGAATCACCTACAGTACCACATTGTGATGAATTACACCCATTGGCATCTGTAACAGTAACACAGTATTCTATAGGGAATAAGTTAGTAATGCTTTGTGTTGTTGCTCCATTACTCCATAAATATGTATATGGGGCTGTTCCGCCCATGAAATTATCAACATCAGCCATTCCCGTACTAAAACCACATTCGGTTGGACTAATATCAAGATCAAATGTAATTGGATCAGCAGCATTGATTGTTATACATTTTTCAAGAACACAGAAAGTTGCAGCATAAACTTGAACACAGATTTCACCTGCAGGCAAATTATTGACACTAGAAGTTGTTGCTCCATTGCTCCATTCATATAAATACATACTTGATGTTTCGCCAATTATATTTGAAACTGTTGCAGTTCCATTATTACCACCGTTGCAAACTAGGGAGGTACTATTTAAATCAAAATCAGTTATAAAATCAGTATCTAAAACTTCAAAGCAATCAGCTGTTGTGCATCCATTTGCATCTGTCACTGTCACGCAATAGTCAGTTGCTCCAAGCCCATTAACAGTACTTGAAGTAGCTCCAAAAAACCATGAGTAAGAATAAGCACCTGTACCACCTGTTGTTGATAGTACAATTGAACCGTTTTCCTCTCCACAAGTAGCGTCCGTAATCATACCTGTAACTGCTAAGGGAGCTGGAGCCACCAAAGTGACACATTGCGTCATAGTACATCCAGCAGCATCAGTCGCTGTTGCGCAAATTTCACCTGCACCTAATCCGGTTACTGTATTTCCTGTTGCTCCATTTGACCAATCAATAGATACCGGAGGTGTTCCACCTGAAGTTGTTGCGGATGTAGATCCATCATTTGAACCATGACAAGTTGGATCATTAGCAGTTATATTTAAAACTATATCAGATTCACCGTTTACTGTGAAACATTCTTCATGAACGCATAAAGCTGCGTCAGTTACGGTTATGCAATAAGTCCCAGCTGCTAAGTTAATAATTGTAGGGCCAGCTTGACCGATACCCCAATCGTATGATAGAGGAGGAGTACCGCCAATAACAGCGAAACTAATACTTCCATTTGCCTCACCACAAGCGGCATGAGTTATTGTAGGTTGAACTACTATAGGACCAGGAGCACTGATCGTAAAACACTCAACATCTTGACAACCTGCTCCATCCGTAACAGTAACACAATAATCTCCAGGAGCTAAGTTTACTGCTGAAGATCCTCCCATAGAAGTTATTCCACCTGACCAGTCGAACGTGATAGGTCTAGGTGCATCACTATTAATAGAAACAAGAGCATTACCATCATTTGAATCACTACATTTTGCATCTGTAGTTTGAACATTGATTTCTATTCCTCCAACCGATCCAACTGTGAAACATTCTTCAGTCACACAAAGGTCCTGTGCTTTAATTCTTAAACAATAAGTTCCAGCAGCTAAGTTTGAAAGGTCAGCACTAGTCGGGCCATGATTCCATTCATAGGTGAAAGGACCAATACCTGTTGTGATTTGAGTTGTAATACTTCCGTTGTTTTCACCACAAGCAGCATCCGTTACAGTACCCTCAAATTCGATAATAGGCTTAAATATCATTTCAGTACAACCGGAAACAGTACAACCTGATTCATCAGTTACGGTTACACAGTACGTTGTGTTTTCAGTTATGAATACTGGGAATTGGCCTTCTGTAGTTGGGCCATTTGACCAAGCATATGTATAGACTTCAGAAGGATCACCATTATAAACAGTGGTAAATAATTCACCTTCTTGAGTTCCACAATTGTAAAGATTGAATATATTAAATATAGTTTCTTGTGGTGCTAAAATTTCAAAGCATTCATTGTCTACACAACCAAAAGCATCTGTCACTGTAACACAATAATTACCAGGTGCTAAATTTCTTACAGAACCATCTGCGTTGCTAACTAAGCCGTCAGACCATGAAACGTCATATGGACCAGTAAAATTTCCAGAAAAGGCAACTATGGCTATTCCATCGTTAGAATCGGAACATCTCGCGTCGGTTGTTAGAACATTTATATCTAATCCACCAAATGTACCGACATCAAAACATTGCTCTGAAGTACATCCTTTAAAGTCAGTAACAAGGACACAATAAGTACCGGCTGCCAATCCAATAAGATCTTCGCTAGTTAACGTTGGAACTCCATTCCATACAAAAGTATATGGAGCTGTTCCTCCACTTACATCTATAGATACACTACCATTTTGATCACCACAAGTGGCGTCAGTAGTTTCTCCAGTTATTTCTATTGCCGCAGGAGCGCCGATGGTTGTACATTTTACTTCTTGACATCCTTCGGCATCTGTAACAGTTATACAATATTCGCCGGGCACTGCATTATTAATAGCTGGTGTCGTTTCACCATTTGACCACAAATAAGTATAAGGTTCTGTTCCAGAAAGAATAAATACAAAAGCAGTACCGCTGGCACCTCCCACACAATCTGCATCATGACTATTTAAAGTGAAATCTAAATTACCTGTACTTCCAACATCAAAGCATTGTTCTGTTGGACAACCCATAAAAGTTGTAGTGGCACAATATTGACCTGGTGCTAAATTATTGATAGTAAGTGTCGTTGCGCCAGTGTTCCAGACAACAGATTCAATTGGTCCAGCAATAGTGATAGAACCGTCATTTTCACCACAAGCAGCATCCGTTACATCTCCATTAAAAGGATATTCCTGCGGATTGATAAATGTTGCACAATCATCTTCCGAGCAACCATTTGCATCGGTAACTGTTACGCAAACTATTCCACCACCGATTCCAGTTGCAGTTTGGCCGTTTCCAAATGATTCCGACCAAGAATAAGTAAATGGTGCAGTACCAGAAGTCGTGTTCACTGTAGCAGTACCATCATTTGAATCGTGACAAGTTGGATCTGTACTTGCAATTGTAAAGTTTACATCGCAAATAGGAACAACACCAGCATCGATGGTCGGATTATCTGGATCACTTGGATCAACATCTATTGGATCAGTTTTTCCTGTTGAAGGATCAGCATCACTATCAGTCGCATCGTTTCCAACATTCTGATCTGTAAATTCATAACCAGCAGGTAGATCACAGAATTTAATATAATAAGTATCAACATCACAGATCGTAAATGAATAGTTACCGTTCGTATCTGTAAAAACCATTTCAACCATTTCATCATCGTTATTGCAAGCAACGCCATCAATTCCATCATTAAAAAGTTTTACTTTAATATTTGAAACACCTGGTTCACCTGCATCTTGGATTCCATTTCCATTATTGTCTGCAAATACTGTATCTCCAAGTGTTGTCTTTGGAGCAGGAACAACACCTGCATCATAAGACAGATCATCTTCATCACCATAGTTTACAGTAAACACATTTGTTTTTCCAGTATCAGGATCTGCGTCACTATCTGCTCCATCATCTGTTCCTTGATTTGGAGTTGTGAATGTATAACCTGTCGGTAAGGTATCTTCACAGAATTCAATATAATAAGTCCCTGGTTGAACATCCATAAATAAATACATCCCATTTGCACCAGTAACTTGCATGGTCACCATGACATCATCAGGCGTACAGAAAGCATTGTCAGGACCAGCAGCCATTAATTTTACTTTGACTCCAGCAACACCAGGTTCACCTGGATCTTGAATACCATTTCCGTTTTCATCAACAAAAACAGTGTCTCCAATATTTGGGAGGTTGCATTCTATTTCCTTACAGACCCAATTAGATTCTGTAAGATATTCCGGACATCCGGCTCTTTTTGCACATCTTCTATAGTAAGTGGTTTCTGAAATTGGTCCTGGGTCATAAAAAGATTCTGATGAACCTGGAATTGGATGCCATATAGCAAATGTTCCAGTAGGGTCATCATTCGTATAGATCCAAAGGTATTCGATCGGCTCCGTTCCTCCACCTGAAGGAAGCTCAACGCTTGTGATTATGCTTGGGTCAAAAATAGGATTGTTACAGCCGCTTTCATTGCCTGTGATTTCTCCACCATCCGTGACATCGTTACAAAGTATTGTTATTGTAGAATCAAAGACTTTGGCGAAAGCTTTGTTAGATTGAAAGATAAATGCTACAAAAATTATAGTTGAAGCAAGAAGTTTTAGTTTCCCGAAGGAGCATTTTGATATAAAATGCTTTAGTGCTTGTACTGGTTGTTCCATCTTTTAAGGATTTCCGTTATACGTGAATGTTAATTAGTTTCTATTACAATATCCATTAGAGGAAAACATCTAGTGATGAATTCCAATTGAACTTTGGACTATAGATTTTTGTCTAGAAAATCTAAGTCTTGCGTTTATTATAGATTGATGGTTGTTAAAGAAGATTTGTTCCCTCTCACAAGATAGTAATTAAGAAGTGATTTTTTTAGTGTTGCTTTCGTCATCTACGACATCCAATTAGAATTTGGGCCAACCTAATTAATATCAAAAAATTAAAAATATATAGTAAGCTTAATTTTATAACATTATAATCGTATTTCAGTCAAATATCATAATTTTTTTAATATCAATCTTATGTTAAAGTTTAAAAAAGTTAGAAATGTTGCGATTTGTGAGAATAAGAATATTAATATATTGAAATGTTTTATGTAATGATATCTAGTCTGCA
>ENA-ORXM01003221-ORXM01003221.1-marine-metagenome-genome-assembly--contig:-NODE-3221-length-16717-cov-3.487079_pt1 | contig 16717 bp, 17 predicted proteins | sample MGYA00237867_ERZ511480 | MGnify/ENA primary metagenome ERZ511480 (study PRJEB26309, sample SAMN06266103) | marine metagenome | isolation source: Algal blade | place: United Kingdom:Sidmouth, United...
TATGTCCAATTTTTTCACTTATTTCTAAACATCTATACAAGGATTCTGCCCCTTCTTTGAACTGTTCTAAATGCATATGAATACCCCCTTTATTTGAGAGGGCTAAGACTATCCCAACGGAGTCTGGTATGAGCTCATAAGAGTATAGTGCACTATCAACATAGTTTAGAGCTGTTTGGTTTCTGAAAGTTTGACCATAAATTCCTGCAAGAATATTATAACAACCACCTATTCCTTTATGGTTATTTTTAGAGTAGTGTCTAAGAGCCAAACGAGTATACTCTTCTGCATGGTCAAAGTCTAACTGAAGGTAGTGTTGTTTAGATAATTGATAATAGAGTTCTGCTTTCTCATAAGGAATTTTAGTGTTCATCAACAGTCTTTCTAAACTATCAATGGTTGTTTGTTCTTGGGCATTTATAGATTGGGAAATACATAGCAGATAAAAAATAATAATTGAAAGAAGGTGCATTGAAGATCGGTTTGAATTGTAGGTTTGATATTAATATGTGTACTCCTTAAGGAGCATCTTTTTACAAAAAAAAAAATACATATAGTAGAATAGTAAGGATACAAAAAAAATATTTCAGAACAAAATTGGATTACTTTGTTAAGTATCCTTAATACAGATTTGTCTGTCATTTTTTTTTGTTATAAATTGTAGAATGGAAAAGATTGAAGGAAGCTTAGAACACATTGTTTATCGTAATGAGGAGAACGGGTATACCGTTGGGAAACTCCTAGAAATGGGACATGCGGATATTACAACAGTGGTGGGAAGTATGATGGGTGTTCAAGTAGGAGAGACTTTAAGTTGTCAAGGGCATTGGCGAAACGATAAAAAGTTTGGTAAACAGTTTGTTGTGGAAGCTTTTGATGTTAAAATTCCATCTACTACAAGGGGGATTGAATTGTATTTGGCGTCGGGTTCGGTAGCAGGTGTTGGGGCAACATTTGCCAAACGAATTGTCGATCATTTTGGAGAAGTTACCTTAGAGGTTTTTGATATAGCTCCACATCGCTTGTTAGAAATAGAAGGCATTGGTAAGAAAAAATTAGAGCGAATTCAATTGGCTTGGGCAAAGCAAAAAGATATTCGCCAAGTCATGATTTTTTTACAAAACTATGGTGTTTCACCAGCTTATGCACAGCGTATTTTTAAGGCTTATGGGCAACAGAGTATTGAGAAGGTAAAAGATAATCCTTACCGTCTGTCAACGGAAATTGATGGGATTGGATTTAAAAAGTCAGATGCAATTGCTCAAAAAATGGGTTTGGACATTAATGCGCCTACTCGTATTGCTTCTGGAATAGAATTTACTTTAGAGCAAGTGGCAAGAATGGGACACAGTTGTTATCCTGTAGAGGGCTTGATAAAAGAAGCTGCCATGTTGTTAGGGGTTGCTTTTGAATCTGTCGAAACAGGATTGAATGTATTGGCATCAGAAGGTAGAATAATTCTGAAATTATTAACCCATAAAACAAGTGCTCCTAAAACATTTGTCTGGTCTAAAATGAATTATGACTACGAAAAAGATATTGCAGAAGAGGTGCAACGCTTGCAAATTTTTGACGATGTTTTTGAAGAAACTGATTTGGAACTTGCTATAGAAAAATCTAGTAAAAAACACGGTATTACACTAGCTGTTCAGCAAGAAGAGGCAGTTATTAAGAGTATTGAAGATAAATTGCATATCATTACAGGTGGTCCTGGTACTGGTAAAAGTACGATTACGAAAGTAGTTTTAGATATTTGCTTGGAGACGACAGACTCAATTGTTTTAGCCGCTCCTACAGGACGAGCTGCAAAGCGTTTGAGTGAAATTACAAAAAGAGAAGCTTCAACAATTCACAGTTTGCTTACCTTTGATTTTGTAACCCGTTATTTTCGTAAAAACAAGTATGACCAACTGGATTGTGAAGTATTAATTATTGATGAGGCAAGTATGATTGATGCTTTTTTGATGAGTGCATTACTAAAAGCAATTCCAGATAATTGCAAGGTGATCTTGGTGGGAGATGTCGATCAATTGCCAAGTGTAGGCGCAGGAAATGTATTAAATGACTTGATTCAAAGTGAGCAAGTTCCTGTAACTCGTTTGACAGAGATTTTTAGACAGGCAATTAATTCTCAAATTGTTATTAATGCCCATAAAATTAATCAAGGGATTTTTCCGAACATTGCCACAGAAAAAGATAGTGATTTTTTCTTCATTACTGAGCGTCAACCAGATCGATTGATTCAACATGTTTTGGGTTTGATAGACAAGCGTTTGCCCAAGGCTTATAATCTACATAAGTTGAAAGATATTCAACTGCTGTGTCCAATGAATAAAGGCAAAATTGGTAGTGTAGAGTTTAATCGAATTCTCCAATTGAATTTGAATCCCAAGAAAAAAAATGAAGAGACAGGTGTTGGACATCGTAAATTTGTGGAAGGGGACAAGGTGATTCAAACTCGTAATAATTATGATAAAGGAGTTTATAATGGAGATATTGGCTACCTCAAGAAAGTCATTGAGGTAGATAAAGTTGTGGTGGTAGAGTTTGAAGGAAAGGAGGTTGAATATGAGTTTACAGAATTGCTAGAATTGGATTTGGCTTATGCCGTTTCCGTACACAAATATCAAGGGAGTGAAAGTCCTTGCATTATCTTGCCTATTCACGAATCCTACAATCGCTTGCTTTTTAGAAACCTGTTGTATACAGGGATTACGAGGGGAAAACGATTGGTTATTTTGGTAGGAACAAAAGAGGCGGTCAGTGCAGCCATTCGAAATAATAAAGCACACAAACGATATACGGGTTTGGTTGCTATGTTGCAACAAAAAGAAAAAGGCTTGCCCATTATACAAATTGTACCTATGTTAGGAACAGCAGGTTATGAAGATTGGGTAAGTAAACATTTTGGTGATGATGAATGATTTTAATAAGAATGTTTCCAAGGAATTACTGCCATATCTCCTTCTAGATGAACGGGCAGATGTTGAGTCTTTTAAAATAATGATGAGAGCAAAAGGGATAGAAATTGCTTTGAAATGGCGTTATTATTATAGTTATAATGATGCCATTCGAATCATTGATTTTGTAGAGACGAAGGGGATTTATGATGCTTGGGCTGTTCTATTGCCTAAAAAATGTCAAGAAAAAGCAGATCAATTGGTAGAACAGCACCCTACTATATTAAGTTATTTTGAGCCTGCTGAGGAATGTTTTTTTAGAGGTTTGAAAATAACAGACCTTGAAAAAGCCTTAGCTTCTCAACAAATGAAAGGCCGTAGTTTAGACTTGGCGTTGAAAATTCTAAAAGAACAGAATATTATTTATAATAAAGATGAAATTCAAGTTTTAAAAGAAGCTTTAGTGCTTCGGAATGCTCAAAAAACATCTAAAGCAGGTCGAACGAAAGTGCTGATTTGGGCACTTATTATTGTAATAATACTTATTTATTTGTGGTTGGCAGGTATGTTTGAGGTTTCTTAAGCCTCAAATACTTACTAAAAATACCGAATACTAATGAAAATGCTTTTTTTTTCTCCTTCATCAAATTTGGCTTGATTTTGTCTAAGTAGAATGCTAAACAAGTTGAAAATAAATACTCCAATTATTAAAATATAAAAATGAGAACACTATTGTTATTATTATTGGTATCCCTAACCAATATTGGATTTGCACAAGATGAATATATCAATTATGCACAAGGAAATGAGAGTTATCACCAGTTCAAGGTCGGTGCCACATCTTATTTGTTGGCTGATAATGTTAATGTTCGAGAAAAGCCTTCTTCTAAAGGAGCTATTGTAGCGAATCTTCCAATAGGAACAGCTGTGAAAATCATAAAAGTATCGAATGAAAAACTACGTTTAAATGGTTTTAAAACAAACTGGTACAAAGTTTCTTTTGAAGCTGAAAATAATGTAAGTAGTGGTTATGTTTGGGGCGGCTTAATTGCAGAAGGAACAGTTAGAGGTGTTGATTCTAAGGTGTTGTTTTTATATGGAATAGCTTCCGTTAAAAAAGAAGACAAAGGGGACTATACTTCCGAAGAAGGTATTATACAAGTACGTGCCTGTAAGAACCACCAAGAATTGTCTAAAATTAAATTGAAGAGTGCTAGCAATTATTTGAATATTCATCATTGGTTAGGAAACTACGGAAATAAAGGGTTGAATAATGTCGTAGATATCTTGGAATTTGGAGAAAGTGCCGAATCTTGTGGCGGTGTAAATGCTTGTAATGTGATCTTTTGGGATGGTAAGAATTTGACGCTTGCAAAGACACTTTATCCTGGTTCAGATGCCCCTGCCTATGCAAGCGATCGTCTGATTTTTCCTTCTGATAAAGGGGGTGAAAAAGGTAAAATTATAGGAGACCAAGAAGAAGGGTGGTATAGTCAAGACCAAGAAAAAGACATTGTAGAGTATCGCAAGCAAGTAGAATATATTTGGACAGGAACAACCTTGCAACAAACTAAAGTTTTGTTAGACAAAAAATATGATGTACGAGAGTAAAATGCCAACTAGTATTCTACAATTTAGGAAGGAGGATGTACTGGTATTTGTGCTAAAATATCATGCATCGTTTCGCCTGGGAAAACGCAAAAAATAGGAATGTTTAAAGCATACTTTTGTGCTAAGTTTCTGACCGCTTGCTTGATTTGCTCTTTAGAATAGCGAGAAGAAAAATGCCCCAAAATTAATTGCTCAACATTAGAGGCTGCTACCATTTCAAGTACTTCCTCTAAAACACTGTGTGCATTCTTTTTGCGTCCCTTATTGGTTTTGACAGAGTGATCTAAAAAAGTAGCTTCGTGAATAAGAATTTTAGCATCTTTCCAACGATCAAAATCTCGGACAGGGGTATCTCCAGAATAACTTAAAACAGACTGCCTTTTTTCCTCTGTGATAAAATCATTTCCTTTCTCTAATCGAACAGCTTGTAGGGCTTTTTTTGAATAGTCTTTAAACGCTGCCTTTAGTTTTTGTTTGACTTCAATGACATCAAAACTTAAGCTTTTAATGATTTCTATAGGAGCTTCAATGTGTTCATTTCGAATACTTTGAACTAAGAGACCATTTTTTATGAAAATATCTTGATGCTGATCCAGAGCTGTCCAAGTATTCTCTTTGGTATGTGGATCAAATTTGGACATAAAGTTATCCATGGCAGGAAAAGACCCAGCATCTTTGGGATAATAAACAAAAGGATAACCGCCCTCACGGGCATTGAGTTGTCTAATTTGCAATAAACCTGTAATATGATCTCTGTCAGGATGACTGACAAAAATATGCTTGATTTTTCTAGCTTTTTGTAATAAATTGGCAGACACACCGTCACCAGCATCAAAGAGCAATCCCAACTCCTCTATAAAGTACCATGTTGCAAATAAAGCCGTTGAATATCCTGTAATTGTTAGTTTCATAACTTTCTTAACTACAAGAGGGCTTCATTTAGTTCCTTCCTAACTAACTATTCTGATTCAGAAATATTCCGTTATAATAGCGGATGTAGGTTTGTTGGAACAATATGGTATTTTATGCCATTGGGAACAAAGACTTCTACTTCTAGAATTTTTCCCACCATTTCTACATTCATCAAAACATCTTTTTCTTGGTTGGGAAGTTCAAAAATCATGACTCTTTCTTCTTCGTAAAACTGCATTTCAATTTGATGATTACCAATTTCTTTATTGTCTTTTTCGGTTTTTACTGTGTAGACTATTTTGATAGTGGGAGCATCCCAAGTTTTTACAGTAGTAGGACCTTCTAAAGCAAAAACGGCGAAATAACAATCCTCTTCAGGGGTGAAATTTTGCACCAATGTGTTTTCGGTTTGAGCCCATCCTAGACCAATCGTCAAAAATACAATTACCCAAGTTAATAGTAGCTTTTTCATGATTGATATTTTTTTATAGTGAAGTAATTCATTTCTTATTACACTGTAAATGTAGGTGAATTGAAGAAGGACTAAAATGATGTTGCTTAGTTTTAAAAATGATCTTCCTTTCATTGAAGATAAGATCTATTGTTTTCTTAAATAAAAAAAGCCATGCCTTGGGAATGAAGACATAGCTTTTAACGGAAGATAAAATAGTTAACTCCGTAAAAACAGAGCGTTACAGAAAATATTTTACATCAGCATATAATCCAATCCAATTTGGTAGTACATACCTTTAGGAATATAAATTTTATACTCTAATTTGTCATCTAAGTCAATACCATTGATGATAATAGCATTTTCTTTTTTTGGCATATCAACGGTAATAGTTTGGTTGGCTTCATCTACAGTCATTTCATAATTATAACGACCAGCTGCCACAAGTGCTTTTAAGACATTTTCAGGTGTATTGGTAGTTGTAATTGTAGTGACAATTCGAATGGTTTGGTTATCCCATTCTTCCACTTCAACATCTCCTTTAAGTGCAAAAATGGCTTCGTAAGTAGTACATTCTACTGGCAATGTTTTGACCAAGGTTTTTTGTGTTTGTCCAAAAGTGAGTGCCGCAATCCCTAAGAGGGTGATCCAAGTTAAAAAGAATTTTTTCATGACTGATATATTTTTTAGTAAGACTAATCTTGTTTGTTTGATAGTATAAATATACCCCTATTATTAGTTCTCAACAATGATGTAAATCAGTTCAAGAAATGATTTGAATCACTTTTTAGTGCTCCATGAAAAAATTATATTAAATTTACAATTGGTCTTTTAGAATAATAAAAGGAAGTTTGCTTTTGGCAGCTATATCCGAAGAGGTGCTTTTGTGCAAAAACTGTTGCCAAGGAGTATAATCATGCTTAATTAAACACAATAAATCTACCGCATACTTTTCAGATAATTGAAGAAGCGCCTTAGTTGGATTGTCTGAATCCATTTTAAAGAGGTTAATTTGATAACCTTTTCTGGCAATTTGAATAGCCGTTTCCTTATGAGTATTAGAATGGGCTGTTTCTTGTTCTATATGAAATAAAACTAGCTCTGTATTAAAACGATCTACTAGTTCATAAATAGGAGCTAAAGTTTTGTTAGAAGGAACAAATCTATCGTCAATAGCTAGTGCAATTTTTTTTGGGGGTTGAACAGTAGCTTTTTGAGGAATAACAAGAACTGGGAGTTTGCTTTTCTCGATGAGTTGTAAAGCCGTATTTCCTAATAACCAATTCTTTATTCCTGAATGCCCGTCTCTACCAATAACTAAGCAATCTGAATTGCTTTCTTGGGCTTCTTGAAGAACGGTTTCAACAACAGGTCCCTTTCGAAGCACTCCCTTCAGTTTGATATGTGCTGGTAACTTTTGAGATTGTTTGAAAATCATTAGATCAAACAATTCGTGACGAGATAATTTTTCAATATACTCTTCTGATAAAATAGGCTTCAATTCTTCCTTAATATGATAAACGTTTAGTAATTTTAATTCTACAGGTGTTTTTTGCCCTTTTGCGATCATATTGGCATAATCAACGGCTTTATTTGCCGTGGAAGAGAAGTCGGTTGCCGCTAATATGTTTTTCATGATAGATGATTATAGTCAATGATTAATTTATCACAAAAATAAAACATCTGTAAATGACTTATTATGATAAGAGTCATGAATAAAAATGATTAAAAACATATTTCTATTTTATAAAAGCACTATTTTTGATGAGAGTTGTTAAAGCATCCTTATTATTAACTCATGAACTTAACTTGTTGTCAATCCTCAATAGGGACTCTTTTTATTAAAATACCAATTATGAAACCAATAAAAAAAATACTTTACCCAACTGACTTTTCAGCGATGTCTGTTTTGGGCTACCAATATTGTTTGAATCTTGCTCGTCAATTGAATGCAAGAGTAGATGTGTTGCACGTTTATCGAATTGATTTAGGAGTTCCTGTAACAGATCCTATCGCATATAAGATGATTGAAGAACGGAAGGAAAATGCACACCTTAAGTTAGGGAAGTTTGCACATTTACAAAAAACAGGCAATCAAAAACTGACTGAAGGCTTAACTATTCATGCACATGCATCAGTAGGGTTACCCGAAGACGAAATTGTTGCTTTTAGCAAAAAAAATGATATAGACCTAATTGTAATGCCAACACATGGGGAACACAATATTATGGAAAGTCTTTTTGGCAGTGTGACAACAGAAGTAGCTGGAACCTCCCATTGCCCAGTTCTAATTGTACCAGAACAAGTCGTTTATAGAAAGATTACAGATATTGCTTATGCAACAGATTTGAGTTTGGAAAATATACAGAAGGTATCCATGCCTTTGTCTTTGGCTGGATTGTTAAAATCGAATTTACATTATGTACATGTTTATTCTGATGAAAAAGCAGAGACAGGAGAAATAGATGAGCTATTGGCAGCAAATACCGCTAAAGTAGAGGTGTTGTTTCACGAGTTGAAGGGGAAAACAGTTCAAGAAGGCTTAAAACTGTTTTTGAAAGAAAAAGATATTGATTTGCTGATGGCGTATAGCCCTCCCAAAAACTTTTTTGAGCGTTTGTTTAGATTAAGTACGACTAGACATTTATTGGAGCATATCAGTTGTCCTTTAATGGTCATGCGATAAATTGATTTGAAGATTTTAAGATGCTTTATTATAGCGCTTTAACAAGTTTCGTGATGATATTCCAAGAACTACAATGATTAGACAATATGAGTTGTATTTATAAGTAGAAAGTCGTATGTTTATTATTTGATAATAAATGACTTTCTACTTATATCTTATTCCCTGTTTTAAATATAATCTGCTTCTTTTTAGTACACCACAAAACTTGTTATGGAACCTTTATTATTTATTATTAAATCTTCAAATTCCCGAACAAAAACTATAGCGATTTTGTTCTTCCTCCATCTACAGGAACATTAATTCCATTGATATAAGCAGCAGCAGGAGATGCTAAAAATGCGATTGCATTTGCGACCTCAAAGGCTTCTGCAAATCGACCGGCTGGCACAGCACTTTTCATGGTATCAGCAACCGTATCAATGCTTACTCCTTGTTTCTTTGCTTTATTTTCAATAATAGACTGTAATCGAACCGTATTGGTTGCTCCAGGGAGAACATTATTAACCGTAATGCCATAAACACCCAATTCATTGGCCATTGTTTTTGCCCAATTGGCTACCGCTCCGCGAATAGTATTAGAAACACCCAAGCCATTCAAAGGCTGTTTTACAGAAGTAGAAATTACATTGATGATACGCCCATAACCTGCTTTTTGCATACCACCCTTGACAGCAGTAGCCAAAATATGATTACAAATTAAATGCATTTCAAAAGCGGCTCTAAACTCATTAATTCCCGCTTTCTCGATAGGACCACCTGGAGGACCTCCTGTATTGTTAATTAAAATGTGAATGGTTTTGCCATCTGCTAAATAAGCATTTAGATTATCTTCCAAAACCTGAGGATTTGAAAAGTCAGCACATAAATAATTGTGTTTCTGTCCTTTTGAGGTATCTAAATCAGCTAAAGTAGCTTTTAAGCGCTCCTCATTTCTAGCTACTAAGGTTAGGTTAGCACCCATTTCTGCTAATTGCAGTGCTACCGCTTTACCAATACCTTGTGTACTACCACAAACTAAGGCATTTTTATTCGTTAAATTTAAGTTCATTGTAGAATGTTTTATAAATAAGAAAGTAGTGGCGTAAATGTACTTAAAAGAACTACGGCTTCAAAATTGCAGCTTGTTATTAATTTAAATTTTTTTAAAAATAGCTGTTAAATATTTGTAAATAACAATTTTTTTGTTTTATCTTAATTGTAATTAATTGAATAACAATTGTTTTTAGATTTACTAAATCTATCCTTGTTTACTGAAATTTTACTAAGCATAAAAAAATAAAACATTACACGTACAATTAAAACTACTATTTCAATTCCCATCCCACCACATTTAAGCGATCCCCCATAGTGTTATGGATTCTTCTATAAGTAGTTGAATCAACGTATTAAAACATATTTATAATATTTAAAAACACCCGAATTATGAAGGAGACAAATTCGCAGGCAGCTAGTTTTCAGCAGCAACTAAAAGAGCAATTAATCAACCTGGGTATTAGTATTGACAAAAAACGCTCCTTTGATGGAGAAAGTAAACGACTTAAATTTTATTCTTTGGAGGATCATCGAGAATGGCAAGGACAAGATCCCAAAGAACAATTAGAGAGTATCTCTCAAACTTTGTATACCCTTTTCTTGATCGATTGGAGAGGGAATACAAGAGCTCAAAAAAGAAATGAAGAAGGTACTTACGACGAAATTGAATTTAGTAGAACTACTGAAAATTTTGATACAAAATATAATGATGAACGGGTTCTATTGTATCAGATTGCTTGGAACATGAATAGCCAAGTGCTTTACGCTGTTAACTTGCTAGAGGATGGAGAAAATTTGCGGGTTTATGGTCTAGAAAATGACGGTAGCGAAGTAGTTATGGAGTATTACTCTGTAATGGACTTTTTGAATGCTTTGGAAGTCAAATAGCTCCGTTGTTAAATAAAAATAAAATAGAGTTATTTCCCTAGGGAAATAACTCTATTTTCTATGTACAGGACAAAAGTTATTTTTTAATAATTCAAAGCAAGTATCTGTTCAATAATAATGCCTAGACCGCTACGCTGGTAGATATTAGACCCTATTAAAGCTCAATAGGGTCTAATATCTAGAATCTAAGAGCGAAGCGGTCTAATATCTACAAAATATTCAACAGGTACACTATTTTATTATTTGATTGAAAAACTTTTGTCCTGTACACCTTTTCTAAAAGCACCAAGATAGGCAACTGGATATTCACATTCTATCCAGATATGTGAAGATATTCTCTCGGTGTCAACACCAAGGAGAATTTTATGAAACAAAGGAATTTCAGAAGGGAACTCTGATAAATCTCTTTTTTTTACCCAGCTTTTATTGGTGGAATATAGATAAGATCTATTTGCCATAATAATGGTTATTAATCTGTATTTTGATATTTAAACCCTAACAATATACTCTTTAGAAAAGAAAAAGTTACAAATAATCTGAATAGTTCCTATTTTTTTTGATTTTAGAGGCAGGATAAATAATTAATAGCTTGTCAATCAAGAATAAATGAAAGAATTAGTATTAATGGATCACGATGGAGGTATAGACGACTTACTCTCCGTTTTACTGTTGTTAACAATGCCTGATATCGAGTTGATTGGTATTACTGTTACACCAGCCGATTGTTATTTAGAACCTGCAATAGAGTCTACCTACAAATTATTACAAAAAGCTAAAAAAGAACACATTCCTATTGGTCGAGGAACCTTTCATGGAGTTAATGCTTTTCCAAGCGAATGGCGGGCTAGACCAGAGATTGTCAACTCTTTGCCGATGTTGATTAATTTGCCTGCTTCGCCCAATCCTCATGAATTGCCTACAGCGGTAGACTTGATGATTACTAGTTTGCAAAAAGCTACTCAACCTGTTAAAATTATAATGACAGGACCTTGTTCTAATCTGGTATTAGCTCTGAAAAAAGAACCTTCTATTGCATCAAAAATTAAAGAAGTTATATGGATGGGAGGAGCCTTTAGGACACAGGGGAATGTGCAAACTTATCAACACAATGGAACTGCAGAATGGAATGTTTATTGGGATCCTATTCATGCACAAGAATTATTTGAATTAGAATTACCTTTAATTTTAATTCCACTAGATGTAACGAATCATGTTCCTGTAGACAAAGCTTTTTTGTCAAAATTAGCAGAACAAGCAACTTATGAATTATCGAATCTTGCCGCTCAGTTTTGGGCATTGACAGTAGATAATATCCCAAGTTATCACTATATTTACTATATGTGGGATATTTTGGCAACCAGTTATCTTGCCTTGGAGAAACATTTTCTAGTAGAGGAAGTGCAGGCAGAAGTAGCTATTCATTCACCTAATGCAGGACAAACTTTGCTTAGTCATTCTACCAAGAGTAGAAAAGTGAAAATTGTTACAGATGTAAATAAAAGTATGTTTTACGACTATTTATTTACACAGTTTAAAACCAATTTTTTGACTTTAGTTGATGCTTAGAAAAGTTGATATTTTACATCAAAAATTAATTTGGTTACTTCATCTTTAGATGTAGGCTTAATCGTCTAGTTTTATTTTCATTAAGTATTAAAATGAAATGGCATTAAGTAAGAATAATTTCAATTTGTACTCAAATGATTTCTGTCATAACATCAGTTAATAATATTAAAAATTACCAAAAATGAATTCAAAAATAAAAAGAGGTAGTGCCCCTAGTGCAAAAGTAATTTATAATTGGAATGGAAAAAAGTTGATTGTAGGCAATGCTTCTTATGGGGATGTTGTCTATAATTTTGATGGGAGAACTATTCGAGAAGGAAATTCTAGAAGTAATAAAGTGCTGTACAATTGGGATGGAACTAATTTGAGAGTAGGCAACCAAAAAGGTGGGAATATTATTTATAATTTTCATACCAACCGATTAGTAGATGGCAGCGCACCCACAAATGATGTGATTTGTAATTGGCCCAATGGCTTATTGCGAATGGGAGAGGAAGAAACTGGAGATATTGTCTACAATTGGGATGGAGATATTCCTGCGCCAATTATTATAATTGTATTAATGGAAGAAGGAATGATTGAGCGTAAACTCTAAAGTTGTCAAAGAACGAAGTTGTTTAACTTTAACGGAAGATTGGAGGGCTGTTATGGTTGGTTTACAGACATTACGATCATTTTTAAGATGGATAAAAAAAATGAACTCCAAGCCTTAAGGATCTTAGCGCCTTAAGACTTCAACTGCTTCCCCAATTCCACGAATCGTTAAGGGAAACATACGCTGCTCTGTAAATTCTTCTATCATTTGAACCGAGCGAGTCCATTGCCATTTTTCTTTTGCAAGAGGATTCAGCCAAACCAAGTCAGAAAACTTATCTTTGAAGCGGTTGAGCCAGACAATACCAGCTTCCTCATTATAATGCTCTACACTACCGTGTTTCATCATGATTTCATAGGGTGACATAGCAGCATCTCCTACAAAAATGATCTTGTAGTCTTTGTTGTATTTGTTCAAAACGTCATAAGTAGAAATGAATTCTCCCCAGCGCCGAGTACTATCTTTCCACAACATTTCATAAATACAATTATGAAAATAATAAAATTCTAGATTCTTGAATTCATATTTGGCGGCTGAAAAAAGTTGAGAACACAAAGCAATGTGATCGTCCATCGAACCTCCAATATCTAAGAGTAACAAGATCTTGACATTATTTTTTTTCTTTGGCAACATCTTTAACTCCAGCATTCCAGCATTCTCAGATGTTTTTTTGATGGTTTGTTGTAAGTCTAGCTCTTCCTCTGTTCCTTCACGAGTGATTTTTCGCAAGCGTTTGAGGGCAAGTTTCATATTGCGAGTTTCTAACTCTACATCATCTTTTAGATTCTCGAAATCTCGTTTGTCCCAGACCTTGATGGCTCGTCGATGTCTAGACTCATGCTGTCCAATTCGAATACCTTCAGGATTATAACCATAGGCACCAAAAGGAGAAGTTCCCCCTGTACCTATCCATTTGTTTCCTCCTTGGTGTCGCTCGTTTTGCTCTTTAAAGAGTTCTTGGATACGGTCAAGCAATTCTTGGAGTCCACCCATGGCTTTGATTTTGCTGATTTCTTCTTCTGAGAATAAGCGTTCTCCGTTTTTGGTAAGCCAGTCTTCTGGGATTTCGAATAATGTTTCATCTGTAATTGTTTCTATACCTTTAAAATACAATCCAAATAAACGATCAAAATCGTCTAAATGTTTTTCGTTTTTAATTAATGAAATGCGGCACAAATAGTAAAATTCGTCAATATTTTTTTGAATGACGCCTTTGTCTAGTGCCTCTAATAAAGACAAATACTCCACCAAACTAACAGGAATTCCTTGATGTTTTAGGAGTAAAAAAAAATCTAAAAACATCTTAATTTTTTTGATGTTACTAAATATAATACGCTGTTAATTTTTTAGTTATTTTTAATAAAAAACATAAAAAAGCACCTTATATCATTTTGATTATCAGTTTTTGAGTTATGAAAGCTAAAAATAAATGAATCTGATAATCAAAATGATATGATTTTTAATAGACTATTGCAAGTGTTTCAACAAAGCTAAATCTTGCTCATTTTTAATAATTGCCCCAACCAAAGGAATTCTACCTTGTTCTTGAGCTTCTTTTAGTTCTTCGGCATTAATTTTACCAACCGTTAATAATTTGATCCAATCCAACAATTCGCTAGTAGAAGGTTTTTTCTTTAACCCTCTGATATTACGAATGGCATAAAATTGCTCCATCGCTTCTTGCGTCAACCGTTGTTCTAAATTAGGATAGTGCACTTCAATGATTTTAGTCAAAGTAGCTCGATCGGGAAAAGAAATATAATGAAAAAAGCAACGTCTTAAAAATGCATCTGGCAACTCTTTTTCATTGTTTGATGAGATGATAATAATTGGACGATGTTTGGCTTTAACAGTCTTGTTCAATTCATAACAAAAGAACTCCATTTTGTCTAATTCTAACAAAAGATCATTTGGAAACTCAATGTCTGCCTTGTCAATCTCGTCAATGAGCAAAACCACTCGTTCGTCTGCCTCAAAGGCTTCCCATAGTTTTCCCTTGATAATATAATTAGAAATGTCATGCACTTTTTCATCACCTAGTTGAGAATCTCTGAGTCGAGAAACAGCATCATAATCATACAAACCTTGCTGCGCTTTGGTTGTTGATTTGATGTGCCAAGTGAACAATTTTTTATTTAATCCTTTTGCAATTTCATGTGCTAATAATGTTTTGCCTGTCCCTGGTTCTCCTTTTATTAATAAAGGTTTTTCCATGGCAATAGAAGCATTCACTGCCAATTGTAAATCGTGTGCGGCAATATAATTATCGGTTCCTGTAAATTTCATTGTTAATGGTATGCTAGTACAATACTTTGTGGAAGTGTTTTTAAGTAAACCGTGAATATAATATTTTAGTTCGAAATGTAGATGGGTTTAAATAGTTGAATTCAATCTTCTTCTACATTTCCTTCAATTTGTATCCACAACTGAGGATAATCTGTTGCATTGCTATGAATCATAATACTCGAATTAAATTCACTATTGTCAATTGGGCGCCATTTGAGATGAATTTTAGTGCGCTCGTTTGGTTTTAAGATCTTTCTTTTGATTTTGACAGAAGTACAATGGCAGCCTTCTTCTAATTTAGAAATGACTAAATTTTTATCACCAGTATTGATTAAAATTAATTCTCGTTTGGTTGTTTTTTTTGCTTTGATAAGGCCAAAATCTAGCAAAGTATAGCCTTCTTCATTGATGTCCATTTCTGCTAGTTCTATGGTTTGAGCAGTACTTTTGAACATTAATAAGGATAGAGTTAAGAATAAAAGAAGTTTCATGAGCTTAGTTATCTAGAGTTTTGGAGTAACCAGAATGTTTTTCTTTGTGCTTGGAAGGCATCCACCCCTGTATAAATTGTCTACCAAAGTCTTCTGGAAATTCTTCTACTCCAGGAAAGCCAAGGCGAATGTCACGACCAGAATGCGGAATGTGATTGGTTCCAAAAATATAATCCCAACAGCTCAAGGTTAGCCCAAAATTAACTCCATAAGGTTTGTCTTCTGGCAAGTCATAAGCATGGTGCCAAATATGCATTTCTGGGCTGTTAAAGATGTATTTAATAGCTGGACTAATCAAAAAGCCAATAAGAGCTGAAATTCCAACAATCATTATAATACCTAAACCAGAAGCTTCAAGAGCAAAGAAGGCTGCAAAAAGCCCTATTAGTGTCCCAAAGCCAATGCCTTTTACCCATTCGGGGAATTTTGCATTAGCATGGTTATAATGCCCAACAATTAATGTAAAAATGTGAATGATAAAAAAGTCATTCAAACCAATTCCAATCAATGCCAAAGGTAAGTATTCTATCGTCTTGTAAACGACATTTTCCATCCAGTGATAACGCAAGTGTGCTGCAAAACCCATTTCTTCGACAGAGTGATGTACTTTGTGAAATTCCCATAGAAATGAACTTCTGTGTAGTAATCTATGAATCCACCATTGTACAAAATCACGTACAAAAAATCCGATCACTAAATGTGCCCAAATAGGTAAGGCTTGCACTTCAAGTGCTAATAAATTGCTAATTCCAATAGCCGCTAAACCATCCGTAAATAAATTAACAATGACATTAGAAGCTGCATGAAAGATAATTAAAGAAAAAAGAAAAAAGTTGAAGAACATATAAAAGGCGTCCAACCAAAAATCTTTTCTAAATTTTGGTTGATTTTTACGCCAAGGAGTAAGTAATTCTAATCCAAAAAAAACGACTGAAATTAAAATTAAAAGATAAAAATAATTTTGCCATAATGGCTTGTAGTTATAACTTAAGGTTATTTCGTCAACCAGAAAATTATAATAACCTGCGTAGGCGTCTTTTAATACTTGTAAATAATCACTCATGTTTATCGCTCTTATAAAAACAAAAAATCAACTTAAAGTAGGCTTAAAAGTAATTAAAATAAGTGAATGTTGTTGTCATATTTTAATCATAGTCTAATAAGCTATTAAAAAAATCAACCTTCTTAAAGCCCTACAGCAATTGGCAAGGCTTGGTCGTGACTCCACTCTATCCAAGAGCCATCGTAATTTGCTACATTAGGATAAGCAAGCAATTGACGTAAGACAAAGGTTGTATG
>ENA-ORXM01003223-ORXM01003223.1-marine-metagenome-genome-assembly--contig:-NODE-3223-length-16699-cov-3.475755_pt1 | contig 16699 bp, 11 predicted proteins | sample MGYA00237867_ERZ511480 | MGnify/ENA primary metagenome ERZ511480 (study PRJEB26309, sample SAMN06266103) | marine metagenome | isolation source: Algal blade | place: United Kingdom:Sidmouth, United...
GCTACCGTAATCACTCCATCCACAGAGGCAGGTGCACGTTTTCTGGCATCAATATTTTCATTTCCAGCAGCAACTACAACAATAGCTCCCTTCTTGTTCGCATACTGAACCGCTTGTTTGTACGCTCGTTGAGCCTGTCCAGTAGAAGGTCCTCCTAAAGACATCGACAAAACATCCGCTCCATTATCAGCCGCCAACAACATTCCATTAATAATAGTACGTTGTGTTGTATTTCCATATTTACCAAAAACTTTCACACTCGTCACCTCTACAAAGTCACTAGTAGGCGCAAAAGAAGCAATCCCTATTCCATTGTTAGAAACTGCTGCTGCGATTCCTGCACAATGTGTTCCATGCCCATGAGGATCAGTATTATGTTCACTAGAAATGGATACAAAGTTCGTACTCAAATCTTCATGTTTATAATCTACCCCAGTATCAATAATAGCTATTTTTGCCTTTTTCTTAGGTTTTACCTTTTTTGTAGCCAACAATTCATACAAGGCTTCTACTTCCATGGCATCATGTCCCCAAACTTTTCCCAAATCAGGGTCATTTGCAGTATAACGTTTTTTACGAGTGGGTGTATTTTTGCTAACAGTCTCTGTTGGATCTAAGGACAACACTTCATTTGCTTCAATGTGGTCAATTAAGTTACTCGCTTTGAAAGCTGCAACAATAGCAGCATAATTTCCCATTTGTTCTGTTGGAATATTAACAGCATAATAATCATCTAAATCTGTGCTCCTTCCATCTTTCAAAGCAAAAGCAGGTTCTAATTTTAGCTCATATTGATTGATAATATTTTGTAACTCTGACAATTGATGTCCATTACTTACCTCTACCAACAGCTCACTATCAGGATCTAAACCATCTATGTTAGAACTTTGCCCTATATTGTTTGTAGATGCTGTATTTGTAAATGGAAAACAATCTATTCCTCTAACCCCACAGTAATAACCCGCGGTCATTAAAACCAACATTGGGATAAAAATAATTTTACTACTGCTAAAAGTGTTTAAGAAAAAGCCTGCTCCAAAAAGAAATCCAATGTTCATCGCCAAAGTAGACCAAGAAACGACACCAGGCATTAGAAAAGCCGTTCCTAAATAAAGTCCAAAAGAGCCTAAAAATAACTTTCCAAAGATACCACGTACCTCTTTGTTGTCCTTGAATAAGAACCAAAAAGATAGAGAAACAAAGGAGGCTAAAAATATAATTAATGTAAGCATACTTAATTCTGTTGTGTTGTTTTTTATTAATGCCTTTTTTATCAAAAGGTTACCGTTTTTAACACTTCATAGTTTTTTTCAAGAAGTATTGCGTTTGGCAACAGATCGTTACCTGTTCTTACATTATATTAAACCCCAAAATTTTTATAGTAGTTCCCCACATAAAAATGGAAATTCCTCCAGCTACTTTTTCAGCCTCTATTTCTACTTTTAAACCTTCTTTTTGTAATGCTTTGGGCATTTCCTGCGGTTTCCACTTATTTCCATCTTGATCTATAATTCCCCAAAAACCACCAGACAAATTCTGATGGGTTACTGCTCCTTTTATTTTCATGGATTGCTTTATTTGTGTGAATGTTGAATCTATCGATTTGTTTATACTAATAATAACGTATATTTGTCAGAAATAGATTGTTCGAAACATTAATTTTTCATCTTTTTCTACAAAAAGAAACCAAAATCCGATAAAAACCCACTGAATATGGCTGATATTTCCGATTTAGAATTAGAAATCTTACAATTAATCAATCAACATAGAGCAACGTTAAGTTTATCTCCACTAGCTTTTCACCCTTCTATACAAGCTGCTAGTTTTCAACACTCTACTAATATGGCGAATAAAATTGTTCCATTTGGACATGAGGGATTTTCTGAGCGTGCAAATAATTTAGTTCAAAACTTGAAAGGTTCGGCAGCTTCAGAAAATGTAGCCATGGGACAACGAACAGCTCAAGAAGTTGTTCAAGGTTGGTTAAATAGCTCTGGACATCGCAATAACATTGAGGGAGACTTTAATTTAACGGGCATTTCTGTAGCAAAAACCCAACAAGGTGAAAATATTTTTACACAACTTTTTATTAATGCACCTTCTCCTATTACCACCCTCAGTACGCTTCCCAAAGAGGGCAATTCAGAGATCAATCTCAATTACGCCATTTTAAAACTCATCAACAAACACAGAGCAGGACAATACCTGTCTCCACTCCAAATGAATCCTCATATTCAAGTCATTGCAACACAGCATGCAGAAGATATGGCTGCTGGGAAAATCCCTTTTGGACATCAAGGGTTTGAGGAACGTGCAAAAATGTTGTTAAGTAAATTACATGGTTCTAGTGTTGCTGAAAATGTAGCATCTGGTCAAGAAAATGCACCTTCTATTGTTAATAGTTGGTTAGACAGCAATAGTCATCGCAATAATATTGAAGGAGATTTTAATCTAACAGGTATTGGTATAGCTAAGAGTGAAAATCAAAAAATGTTTTATTGTCAAATTTTGATAAAAAAATAAAAGCTACTCAATAATGAGTAGCCTATTTTAGGTTTTAGTCTATTTGTTTGTGTTTTTAGCTATGACATTAAACGGATAACTTAGGAACTTTTAGCACATAAGTGCTAGGAATCTTTTGTGTTTGTTGTCTCTTAATGTAAGCTTTTTAACTTATGTTACCGCTATGTTAAAAAATAAATAAAAAATTCCTAAAATAGCTAATTATAAAATATCCTAAAATAAATATCTAAGGACTGAAATTGTTTGAAAATGAGCTAACATTCTGTCACAAAAGGACATCCATTTTTAAACAATAGATTCTACTACTAAATCTTCTTCTTCCTCCTCTTCTGTTGTTTCGTTGGTTTGAGAGACCATATAGCCTCCAAATAAAATCAACACCCCTGCAATTAACAAACTCATAGAAGAACTATTTCCTTCTAATAAAATACCAATTAAAGCCGTAAACAAAGGGGTTGTATAAATGTAAGTACTTACAATAGAAGCATCTAAAACCTTGAGCGCAAAAGTATTTAACAAGAAGGTAATAAAAGTAATACAAATTAAAATAAAGCCCAATGCGATCCAAACATCAGTGTTGAATTCACTCCATTCAATTTGGGACAACCCCCAACCCCATATGGGAAACAAATAGAGCATTCCAAAAGTAAATAACCATCTTAAGATGGTTAAGGGATGATATTTTAACAACAGAGGGCGTATTAAGGTTAAGTAAATAGCATAAGACCCAGCACTAGCACCAACCATTATATTTCCTAACACAGGATTTTCTGCATCTGTTGCCAAACCTGTATCTCCCCAAATCAAAAAGACACCTCCTAAAGATGCCACCAAAACACCTGCTAGTTTACCTATTTCAATTTCGCCTCTAGCAATAATTGCAAACAAAATTAAAAAAAGTGGAGAGGTTAAGGTTAATAGAGAGGCATTGATTGGAGTTGTAAGCGCCAAACCTCCAAAAAACAAAATATTACTAATGGTAATTCCAAATAAGGAACAGGCTGCCAACAAAAACAAATCTCGTTTATCAACTTTCTCACGAACACTAATGAAATGTACAATACCAAATATAAATGCCGCAAAAATTGCTCGTAATAAAGTTAATTCAAAAGGTGAAATATAATTTGAAGCATCGTTGGCTACAGTGTAACTACCTGCATATAATAATGATTCTAATATGAGAAAAAAATGTGCTAGATATTCTTTTTTCATTGAAAAAATTTTTGTTTTATTTCATTGTCTAACAATGCGTGGGAATTCATTTTTAAATTTGAATGAAGATACTATTTTTTGATTATTGGAGTTGTATTTTATTAAAAAAATAGCTTAAAACAGCCTTATAAGAATCATTTTAAAGCTTTTAACTGAACAGAGTCATGATTTAAGTGTTGTAACTATAATGGGGTACAAACAGCAAAGCCAAACCATCTCCCTACAAGATAGTTTGGCAAAAGCAATAGCTAAAGAACTATTTAGCTGTATCATTTGTACTATTAGTAATAATGCTCTGTCAGAAAAAAGTTACGGAAGAAATATTATTTTTATTAACTTCGCCTTAGAGTAGGTTTAGAATTTAAGTGCATTGAGACTAAATATTTAGCCCTATGCTTATTCAAATAATTAAAATTAAGTAGACATTGAGTGATAATAAAGAGGAAGAATTGGAATCAGGGAAACTATTAGTAGCAGAACCTTTTTTGATGGACCCTAACTTTAAACGAGGGGTAATCTTGCTGTGCGACCATCAAGAAGATGGCTCCTTTGGTTTTATCTTGAACAAACCTATCGAGATGAATATCAGTGATTTAATTTCAAGTTTCCCTGAGTTTGAGTCAGAGGTATACTACGGAGGTCCTGTACAAACAGACACCATTCATTATTTGCATACCAAAGGGCATTTATTGCCCAATAGTATCAAGGTTCTTTCTGGTGTTTATTGGGGAGGAGATTTTGATCAACTTAAATCATTTATTGAACTAGGAAAAATACAACCCAAAGATATTCGTTTCTTTGTTGGATATTCTGGCTGGTCGGCTGGTCAACTCAACGAAGAGCGCAAAGTATTATCTTGGATGACGGTTAATGGTCATCTTGACTACGTTTTTGGAGATAATAAGGAACTATGGAAAAATGTGCTAGAAGAACAAGGTGGTGCCTATAGTATTATTGCTCAGATTCCTACTCCAATTCTAAATTAAAATCACAACCATATACAAATTCAAAAAGCTATTTTGATAAGAGGTCAAAATAGCTTTTGTGTTTATTGATCGAGAAATAGGACACTTTCTCTGCAATTAATTTTTCTTAACGTGGTAATGGAAAATCTCTCATGACTAAATAAATTTTGTGTAGTGTTAAATTTAAATTATTGTTTGCATTCGAAAAGAATTGAACTTTTCTTAAAATAAAATTACAAAAAATTAACGACTCTTTTCTTATATTTACTTGTTTTTGTATATAGACTCTTAAAATAAAGACTCCCTAATTATAAAACAGCTACCTCATAAAGAGGCAGCTATTTTAATTATACTATTAATCAGCGTTTAATCCAATTATTTTATCTATCTAACTGCTATTGGATAAGAAGAACCACGGTTTGAAACAGAACCTGACGCTCCTGGTAGGGCATTACGAACTTGCATAATACCTGCTACGTGTGGCGTTGCCATAGAGGTGCCACTCAAAGTTGCATAACCTCCATTCAAATAGGTAGAATAAACACTACTTCCTGTTGCTATATAATCACAAGGTCCTCTTCCATAGTTTGAGAACGAAGACCAACCTCTAGAACAAGTCATAGAAGCAATTGTTACTACATTATCAGCATTAACACAAGCTGGTTGGTAAAAATTGGCGTTAGCACTACTATTTCCTGCTGCTAATGCTATACGTGTTCCTGCATTACTAAGGCTATTCAAAATCGTTCTGTAAGAAGAACCATTAGAACAACCACTTCCATAATATCCTCCCAAAGACATATTCACTACATCACCAGCAAGATCATTGCTAGCAACATGATTTAATCCACTGATAATAGTACTGGTAGAACTACCTCCACTACATCCAAAGATTCTTACTGATACTACTGGCGCATTCGCTGCTACCCCAACGACTCCAATAGAATTGTTACGAGCTGCAGCAGTTCCTGCTACATGTGTTCCATGTCCATTACAATCGTTAGCAGTTCCACCAACAAATGACTGAGAATAACCTGTTTGTACATTTAAATCTGGGTGATCTAAATCAATCCCACTATCTACAATCCAAATCCATCTAGAAGTCCCAGCATTTGCAGCTCCCCCTGCTCTAGTAATTCCACATGGTGTTGTTTGCGCTCTTGCGCCACTATTATCTATACTCTCTAACTTAAAATCAGGTAAAGACTCTTCCCGATCATGTTCTAAAGAGGCTATTTTATCACTCTTTGATAACTTTTCGTATTCTGTATCGGTCAACTTTATTGCAAAACCAGACATAACAGCTGTATAATAGGCGATTACATTCTGAGTATTGATTTCTTGACTAATCAAAAAATCATCCAATTGATCGATAACAAGTGTTGATTTCTCTTTCATAAATTGACTCTTTACAGCTCGATCTGTAAAAGGACCGTTCGCATAAGAAATTGCTGGTGCAACAACTGCATCTTTTAAGATAACGATGTATTGGCTGGGTATAATTTTCCCTTCTTCGCTAACTGGTGTAACAACTTCATTTATTGGCTCTTGTACTTGCTTAGGTGCATCCTTAGTACAGGAATGAAGCATTAATGGTAAAACTGCGAGTATAGTAAAAAACTTTACTAATTTAATCTCTTTCATAATTGTGTGTGTGTTAAATGTGTAATTAATAAATTAGGTTAACGGAATCGGACTAAACACTTAAAATATAAACAAATAGATAGTATTCTTTTTAAAAACATATTACAATACATAGGTTAGCTTGTCTTTGATTGCTTGAATCAAAGAATAAGACCAATTGGTAAAGGCTTTCACCAAAACGTACTTAGGGCTATATTACTTTTTTATCCCAAAAGAAAGTATCGTTCTTTTGGTTTAATAAGTTGTATAAAGTCAATGAAAGATCATACATAGACATACTTATTCATGGCTAAAAGATCGACTTATCGCTTTTATTGCTAAAAAATAAATAGTTCTATACTTCCTCCTTGAATAGGAAGAAGTTTACCTCTCTTAAAATGACTTTAAATTCGTTTCTGTAATTTTCTAATTGTGTGCTGTAAATTCAACTTACATTGAACTCGCTCTTTATAGGGAAAAAGAGTTAGATAGTATTTATAAAATCCGTACAGTGTGTGCTACTTGATACAAGGCAGTTGATTATTCTGCTCTAAAAAAGTATGTGTTATTTTTATTCTTGTATTCTTATTTTTTTCACAATATATGTATTATAAAATAGAAATACTAGTTTTTTATTTGTTTTTGTTAAAAAAAATAAATACGTCTAATAAATATTCTTTTTGTGACAAAGAGTACATCCTCTCCAAATACCTCACAAGATTTCAAACCTAATGGTTCTAGCAAAAAACCTATCTAATTGACTATTAGCTTTTTGTCTTGATTTTAAAAGAATTACTTTAGAGCTAGACACACAACATCGGGCAAAAAAAAACAGCCCAAAGGCTGTTTTTTTAGAAGAAAAAATTTATTTCTTAGGCTTGGACTTCGACCAATAAGTAGTTTCTGGCAAGACCAAGGCTTTTTGATGAGCATCAGTATAAGTATTAATAATATTAGGGCGACTAGTGTTAGACAAGATTTGTACATCATAGATTTCATCAACACTTGCCAACCAATTCAGGTTAGCAACCACCTTTCCTGATGGTAGGTGAACGACTGCCACGCCTGCTACATCTGATTCTTCTGAAATTTTCAAATGTTTAAAAGTAGAAGAGTTTTTACGCAATTTTGATGTTCCGATAAACAAATAGTCTCCATGTTTTGCCATTCCACGTACAAACCCAGGCACGTGAGCAACCACATCATAAGTTCCGGTATTGGGATCTACACAAATTAATTGCTCCTTGGCTGAGAGCAAGACATAGAGCTTTCCATCGTACAATCTAGGTGCATGTGGCATTGCCAAACCTGTAGCAATAATCTCATTGCTGGATACATGCATCAATATTCCGCCACTAGTAATGTTCTCTCTCCAACTTTGATATGTATTTCCAGTTCCTAAAGCGGAAATATACATAGGTTCTCCATTTTTCATTGCCAAACCATTTAAATGACAACGATCCTCAGAAGCTAATTTATCAATAAAACGAGGCTTCCACACTGGGCGAAAACTGTAATCTGAATCAATCTTACACAAACAAGAAAAAGAAGTATTTACTCCCCACAAAGTATCGTTTCCATAATGCAGATCATGCATATCCAAATGCCCTGTATAATAGCTTGCTCTTGGCAAATATAAGGCATCATAAGTATTTGGCTTTCCAGGATAAGTATACGCCAACTGCTTAGAGTTTGCCAAAATGACCACTTCATTCTCAGTTGCAATTGCCATTTTATCGCCTTGAGTAGCAATTCCCATCGCTCGTTTAAATGTTCTGGGCAATTGAATCAAACGTTCTCTACTTGTCGCACTAATCAAGACTACTTTTCCTGCTTGATAGGTACTTACCATAATCGTGCAGTTAAGTTGCATCAACAACTCTGGCAAATTGGGACTATGAGTACAAGCAAAAGGAGGCAACGTATTGGGATTTATATTTTTATTCATGATTTTTTTTTCTTTAACAGCAGCTACTTCAATAGCTCACCATTTTCATATTGATAGGTTCCTTTCAATGCACCTGTTTCTTTATAATAAGAACAAGTCCCATGCTTCCTATCTTTCAGATAATTTTCTTCGCTCAACAGAGCTCCACTCTCATAATAGGTTTTCCAAGTTTTCTCTTTGCCCTCCTCTGATAAGTAGCCCTCTTCTTTGGTCTTTCCACTGGGGTAATAATAAGCAGCTTTTCCCATTTGAACACCTTTAGAATAAATCCTAGATTCTTTCAATTTACCTGTTTCATAATAAATTTGCCACTCGCCTTCTTTGAGTCCATTTTGATAATTACGGACAGCGTCTAAAGCCCCATTAGGATAATATATTTTCCAAGTTTTGTCGGTTTTGTTTTCCTCTATGCCAACTTCTTCTATGATCCAATAATACGACTTGTCTTTCAAATCTTTATTCAAATCAGCCGTTATCTCCTCCTCTAGCGCTCTATAAAAGCGGCTACTCTGTTTGGTTCCATTAGAATAAAACACCTCACAAGCACCAGACAATTGTCCTCTAGAGTGGTTTTCAGTTGTTCTTAATTGACCATGTCCAAAATAAGTTTTCCAAAGACCATTTTTTACACCTTGCTCAAAATTACCTTCTTTTCCTAGCTGTCCATGTTCATGATAATATTTCCAAAGACCTTCTTGAGCATCATTTACAAACTTCCCTTCCGATAGTTTTTGTCCACTTTCATAATAATAATTAAAATCACCTGCTCGTTGTCCATTTTTCCAATAACCAACTAATTCAATTTCTTTATTATCATAATAAAAAGTCCATTTCCCATCAGGTTCATTTTGTTTATAATTTCCTTTACCACTAATTTCGCCATTAGGATGGTAAAAAATCCATGCGCCTTCTCGTTGATCGTTGATCGACTTACCTTCTGTTTTGAGTTGCCCGTTATCATGATACGTCTGCTCCATATCTTGAGCATAGAATAACACAGGGAACATCAAAAGAGCATATAAAAATAATTCTCTCATGTTTTTATTTTTCTATAAAATCTGGATGTACATCAGGTACTTTCTTCCCAAATAACAAGACGGCTCCAATCATCAATCCAACCCCTACTAGGAAATTAATAATAAACGGAATACCAAAAGCAGTAGAGACATAAGTCATTGTAATACTAATTACTCCTACCGTTAGGGCATAAGGAAGTTGCGTCTTGACATGGTCAATATGGTTACAGTTTGATGCCAAGGAACTGAGAATCGTCGTATCTGAAATGGGCGAACAATGATCTCCTAAAACAGAAGCTGCCAAGACAACTGCAATTACATTATACAACAATTCCATAGACGTTTCAATTGGCAGACCTGCATTCTGACTAATACTCCAACAAAGAGGAATCGCAATGGGATACAGAATAGCCATCGTACTCCAACTGGACCCTGTAGAGAAAGCAATTACAGCCGCTAAAATAAAGACCACAACAGGTACCATATAAGGACTCAAACTATCTCCCAAAGTTGCTGTCAAAAACTCTGCGGTAGACAACTCCTCTGTTGTTGTTGCCAAAGACCAAGCTAAAATTAAAATCAACAAAGCAGGCATCATTGTTTTAAATCCTGCTACAACCGTTTCTATCGCATCTGAAAGTTTCATAATACGTTGTACAACCGTCAAGATTAAAGCTAAAACAATAGCAGACATAGAAGCCCACAACAAAGCCGCATAAGAATCTGAATTTCCAATCAAGATACCCATTTTACGAACAAAACCAGCTTCACCCGAAGCGTCTAGTTGTTGCATATTTGCCCAAACTTCTCCCCAACCGTTGTGCGTTAATTGAACACCTTTGTCTGCCAACTCACTATAACAAGCCTGCATTCCAGTATCAATTAAGCCCATTAACGTTCCAAATACAATCATTACAATGGGCAAAAATCCATTTAACCAACGATGTGGTGCTCCTTCTACGGGTTCTAATTCTTCCATATCATCGTCGCTCAAAGCCTCTCCTTCTGTATCAAATACACGCCCTGTTGTTCTAGCTCTATATTCGGCTTTGTACATTCCTCCATAGTCCTTTCCTGTATAAATTATGATCAGAATAAAAATCAATGTAAAGAAGGAATAAAAAGAATAAGGCAGCGAACTCAAAAACATAGAGTAAGCAGAAGGAGGATTCTCTAAGCCCGACAACATAGGCAAAGCATCACTAATATAATTCAACTCTGCCCCAATCCAAGTCGTAATAAAAGCTACCGCAGAAATTGGGGCAGCTGTACTATCTACAATGTAAGCTAGTTTTTCTCTTGAAATTTTGTATTTATCGGTCAAAGGACGAATCGTATTTCCTACAATCAAACTATTTGCATAATCATCAAAAAAGATGGCTACTCCCAACAGCCAAGCCACTAACTGGGTACTTTTAGGTCCTTTGGCTAAGGGGGCTAATTTTTTGACCACTCCTGCCATTCCTCCATTTCTAGAAATAATTGCCACAACTCCTCCAATCATTATTGAGAAGACAATAACTGCTAAATGACTAGAATTATTCAGTGCTCCAATAATATAGTGATCTATAACACTAAAGAAACTTTTCATCAAACCGTAAGGAGTCATCTGCATACCACCAATTACCCAAGCTCCTGCCAAAATTCCCATAAACAAAGCCAATAAAACTTGACGGAAAATCAAAGCCAAGAAAATAGCTACCAATGGTGGAATTATGGACCACCAAAGCGGAATCGCTTGAATACGTAAACTTCCATTTTTATACTTTTGAACGTGTACTAATTGTGTATGCTGATTATCCAAACATATAATTTCATCTCTTTTGGGATGTGTGGAAGGGTCACAATCTACACAATTTTTAACTTTACAAGCTCTGTACTTAGAGCGTACAGCAACTAATTCTCCTGTGTAGGTTGCTTTGTAATCTAGTATTGCAACTCCATTCTCAAACAAAGCAAGTGCTGGTGTATGTCCAATTTCTAAGGTTGAAACAAAAGTAGTGGGAATCGTACTTTGTCCATTCACTTCCTTTGCTGTAATTTTTAATTGTTCGGCTTCAAAAGCTAAATCAAAAGCCAAGAGTCCTAAAGTATCAAAAGTAATTTCTTTAGGTTCGGGAATTGGCTGAACAATTGAATTACTATCTACGTTGTTTAAAGTGTCTATCTGTTGTATAGCATTGCTATCGGTTGGGTTTTGAGCAAAAATCGTCGTAATACTCAAAATTAGGAGCAAAAAAGTAACTATAAATCTCATTGTGCGTTTTTACTTAATAGGAAGTGTGCTAAATAGGTTAGTGTCTATGTATAAGGCAAATTTATTGTTTAATAATTTAATCTAACAAATGTTAAACAGGTGTCTTATTTCTTGTTGGATTATTTTTTTTTGCCTTATACATAAATTATAGTGTACTAAAGGTAATATTTTTTTGAAAACAGATGAAGTTCGTGCTCTTCTAAATTAGAATCCTTTATTGATTTACCTCTGACGATATTAGTATTGTACTTTTAATTTGTTTTTTACTGAAAAATCCTCTTGTAAAATCTAAAGTATAAACTACCGTTTCTAGAACCAATAAATAATATACTCCTCAAAATTTTGCATTTTGACTGATTCCCTCTATTTTTCTAAGGACTTTTGTTAGAAGTTAACTATAAAAACCCATTCCAGACAAAATAATTGTCTGTCGAAGTTAAAACTAAATTTATTTATTATGATAAAATACTTATTGATACTATCTACAGTTTTATGGATTGCAAGTTGTGGTAAAAAATATAGCGATTCCTCTGACACAACAGATGCTACTGATTCGACCCAAGTTGACTCTAATTCCTTAGTTTCGGATGTTAATTGGGGAGAAGAAGATGCCACTTATGACTATGAGGAAGAGGAAGAGGAAGAGGAAGAAACACCTAAAAGAAGTTACTCCTCTAATAGCTCCTCTTCTAGTAGTGGGCATCGTAGTGGTGGTGGTGGCGGTGCTGCCGATACAGATGCTGATGTTATCAAATATCAAAACTATACAAGAGAGGGGGATAATCCTCGTGATTTTGCAACAGCTATTATTTACCCAGCAATTCGGATGGTTTATAGTGATAATTTTGCTAAACCTAAAGCTACAGTCTTGAATTCAAATCAAGATGGAGATCGTCATACCATTGATTTAGCAATCACTTGGAAAGATCACTGGACCCCTAAGTACAAAATCGAAGGAACCTTAGAAGTAAATAGTGATGGTAGCGATGCTAAATTTACAATTACTAATAAAAATACAGAAGCAGAGGTACTTGAACTAACAGAAGACAATTTCCAGTCTGAAATCACTCTTCCTACTTTGTAAAAGTAGATTGCTAATTAACTGCTATGGTGTGGTTCTAGCGAACTATTGTATAAAAGAATACCATCCAAATACATATCGCCCCTTTACATCTTCCCAACCTGTCAATTTTAGCATTTTCTATAGATAGCTAAAGTTGACAGGTTGTTTTATTAAAAACGCTTAGACTTGGAACCATTTTTGGTTTTTGTAAAATAAATTATTGTCAGAAAACTAAAAAAATTAACACATATACATCTAACTATGAAATTACAAATACTCTCTTGCCTCCAATTTACTGGAATAATCCTACTTCTATTTACAAACACATCGCTTTTTGCACAAAATCAAAAAGTATTAAAAGGAAAGCAAATATCAGGGACAGTAATCAATGACGAACAATTAGAGTTTTTAATGCAACATCAAGAAGCTCTCAAAGAATTTGAACCACCAGCCTCTTTGAGTATGATGGAAGTTCCTGTAAAAGTACACATCATAAAAAGCACTAAAGGGGAATCAACAAGTATTGATGATGTCCAAGCAGCTTTCGCTAAACTCAACAAACATTTTATACAGATTTACGTGCAATTTGTTCCACTTGGAGATTACAACTATATTTCAAGTGACAAATATTATGATTTGAATAAAGAAGATGAAAATACGCTTTGTAGTAATAATGATTTGAAAGAGGTTATTAACCTATACGTTGTTGGAAGTATTTCAGATGGTCCATTAAAGTTCTGTGGCTATACCTACTATCCAGAAGATTTAGAAAAAAATACAGATCGTATTTTTCTAACCAATGATTGTTTGACGGATGGCGTTTCTTTAGCGCGCCAAATGGGGCATTATTTTACACTTTTTTCAACCTCAGGACTTCGTGTTTCTGAAACCAATGAATGGGTAAATGGTGAAAATTGTAAAACAGAAGGGGATTTAATTTGTGATACTCCTGCTGATCCAGGTCTAGAACTTAGCTCTGTAGACGAACGCTGTGGTTATATTGGAAAAAAACAAGATCAATCGGGAAGAAAACGTTTTTATAAGCCAGATACTAAAAATTTGATGTCTGATAATCCTCGGTTGTATTGTTGTGATCATTTTACAGAACAACAATACCAAAAAATGCTCTATGCCGCTATTAATTTAAGAACTTACTTAAATTTCCCAAAAAGCCAGTACTCTAAGCGTCAATTAAAGGTATTGGCGGAAGAGAAAGGCTTGAATGGTCAGGTTTCCGTTTATATGCAAGGTAAAGAAATGCCTATTAAGAGAGCGGGGAACCTATATCTTAATGATCAAGAAACCTATCCTACAAATACGACTTATAATATTGCAATTGTCAACAACCAAAAAGGATATATCTATGTTTTGGAAGGGGATGCCGAAAGAGGTATTTATTTACAATATCCTAAGAAAGGAGACAAGGTTTTTTTTAAGGGAGAATCTACTGCTGAATTTATTGTTCCGTCCAATTTAGAACGCCTCAAAGTAGATGAATTAAAAGGAAAAGATGGAAAAAATCATATTGTGGTCTTGTTCTCCAAAAAACAATTAAGAATCGAAGAACTCATTGATGAAATGAACAGTATAGAAGAATATTTAGATGTTGTTCAACGAATCTATACCATTATTGGAACCGATTTAATTCCTTATAATAACCTAACCTACAACAAAAATGGAATTCAAGTAGAAGGGATTGCAACTGACCAACAAATTATGCCTGTTATCATTGAATATAAACAGCCTTAAGTTTTATTGGCACTATTCAATAGAAGTTGTGAGCTAAACAACAATCATTACAATTATCTAATTATCAACTAACTAACCACAAACAATCTATCAAAAAAAAGAAATATAGACTACAAAAAGTATAATGCAAAAACTATTTTTTTTGACGATACACCCAAAAGAATAATTTTTGCTACTTTAAGTAAGTGTAATACTTTATTGAGATCACGAAGTATTATAAGTCTTATATCATATTTTTAATACTAGGAACAAAAGTATCCTTTTTAAAAGAACTAATTCAATGAAAAATACTGTCTTTTTACTCTTCCTCCTTAGTTGCTTTTATGTTAGCACCTTAACAGCACAAAAAGAAATAGAATATATCAACCCTCCTAGCGTTCAGCATCAAGATTACACGATAGATATTGATAACATTATCTCTAAAGAAGACTACTGTAAATTTAGGTTAGTTATTAATAATAATACGGATAATTATCAAGCTTTTGACTTAAAAAAAGTAGGCTTTATTTATGAAAACATTGGTACTTATTATCCTAAAAAAGGAAAAATAAAAATCATTCCACCTAACGACAAGATTAGCCATACCATTCGAATTGATGGCAATATGAACTATATGGTTGAGCAATTTAAGGTTTCTTTAGAAGGTCTTTTATACGCTTCTGATGGAACTCCTCTAAGTATTCCTGCTAAAACATTGGAAGCTGGAATGGGAATAGAATCTAAGGAAATAGAATTAGAAATTAAAAAAGTCGTCAATAAGAAAGGCCGTTTCTCTTTTGCTATGAATGGTGTATATAATGGCAAACGCAATGCTTTTGTTGCGATTGATCCAACAGAATTAAAAGCAATAGACGAAGGCAATCAATCTATAAAAGCAACGGTTAATAATAAGAAACTTCTAGTACTTCAAGATGGCAAAAAATTTAGTCTCAACGGAGATTTTGAAAGTGGTAGTACTGCCCTTATGTTAGATTGGACAGATGTTATTACGACTTACACCTTAAATCAGCAACCTAAAACAGTGGTACAAATTTACCATACGACTCCTGCACCTACTCCTCCACCAGTACCAGCTGTTACCACAACAACAAAAACAACGAAAACGGTTACTACAACAGAAATAGCAGCCAATAATGTTCAAAATACAAGTCCAAGACCTGCTGCAAAAAATAATTGCTCCAAATATACTGGACCAATGAATGGGCACCCTGCTAAAGTAACCATCTACTCAGAAGAAGGAGAATGTTTTCAGGTCAAAGCATTGGGAGAATACATTAATCCTAATTATGCTAGCAAAGTTTCTTTTGGTTTTCCGATTGTAGGAAAAGTAGAAATCGCAATGGAGAATGGGGAAACGTTTAATAAAAGTATTCTTTTAAATGAAGATATTTATGCCGTTACCTATAAAATTAAGAGAAATAAAAAAGGTAAATACGTTACCAAAATGTTGTTAGGAACTGTCGGTCATACAGGACCTACTGCCCAAGAATTAGCCGATCAGTCTGCTGCTAATTTGGAAAAATTTAAACGAGAGCAAGAGCAAAAAAGCAACGATCAATTGGCTGAGCATAGAAGAAGAATTGCCGAACTAGATGCAAAAACAGGTACAACAACTACCTCTAATTCAAGTACAAGTTCTTCAAGTCAGACAACAACTACGACAACAAATAATAGTAATCGAACGACGAATAACAACAATAGTATCAATAGAAAAATGCCCAATAGCATGCACTTAAGATTTATGGAAGGGACTTCTCCTTTGGTAAATATGCGGGTAGAAGTTAGTACCTTATCTGGATGGACGGGTACAGGAACAACAGATTCTAATGGAGATGTTTATATTGATGCCACCAATTTGAACACAAAAAACATTAACATCTATGCTAAAAATAGCACCACGGAATATAAACTGGGTAATGTTGTAAAGCTGGATAATAACTTGTTTGCTTTAATTGAGCCTGCTACGCTTATGCTAAAAACAACTGGCAATTTGATCAAAGCTGCTGAGGATGGCGATACAGACGCTATTTTGGAGAATATGGGTTGGTAATTGTTAGTATTTGTTTTTTAACATTGCTTTCACTTAGAACCGAATAACTACATCAGCTAGTTATTCGGTTTTTTACTTTACGAATAAAAAGAGTTTCTGTTTCTTTGCTTTCTAATTTTGACTCTAACCATTAACTTTTCTTAACAGTTGGCTTAAGTTTTTTATAAAAACAGCACTTTAATAACTAAAAAATTAGTTACTGTTTAAAGTAAGTGAAACTCATCTACAACTTGACTATCTTCTCAACATACTCCTTCATCGATGTTCGTATTCTGACCAAATAAACTCCCCGA
>ENA-ORXM01003225-ORXM01003225.1-marine-metagenome-genome-assembly--contig:-NODE-3225-length-16692-cov-2.895396_pt1 | contig 16692 bp, 17 predicted proteins | sample MGYA00237867_ERZ511480 | MGnify/ENA primary metagenome ERZ511480 (study PRJEB26309, sample SAMN06266103) | marine metagenome | isolation source: Algal blade | place: United Kingdom:Sidmouth, United...
GCATGAAAGACGGCCGCGCTGTTAAGAAATAGGCTTTGGCTTTATTGAGATTAAGAACCCGGTCGCAAGGCCGGGTTTTTTGTTTGGGGGAGGGCATTAAGCACCTTTTTTTCTCCTCCGTTTACAGGGGACTAGGCCGCCGGAACGAAGTGAAGGCGGAGGGGCTATTCCGATTTCAAGGCGAGTAAAATACTGTCGCAAACACCGTCGAGACTTCGATAAACTTCATCATTCCAACACCGCAAAATTCGCCAGCCTTGGGCTTCCAAATATCGAGTCCGACGATTATCATACGCAATTTCTTCGTCAGAGCTGTGCGTGTCGCCATCTACTTCAATAACGAGTTTGTATTTCACATTAGCGAAATCAACAATGAATGGCCCTATGGGGTGCTGTCGTCGAAACCGATAATTCATTAAGCCTTTGTTCTTCAGCACGCTCCAGAGGATTATTTCTGCATCCGTAAGTTCTCGGCGCAGTTCTTTCGCAAATTTTCGAGATCGCGTTTCTTTGTTGCGCACGAACTCTCCCCCTCCGTCTTGGCGCGATGCACCAATCCACCTCCCCCGTAAACGGGGGAGGAAAAGGAAATTTATATGAGATGCAAAATTAAAGTACAACTTTTCCTCCTCCGTTCACGGGGGAGGTGCCGGAACGAAGTGAAGGCGGAGGGGGCCGCGATGGAGCAATACAAAACGATTTTTTGTTCCTAATCAGCGATAGACGCTATCCACCTCAAAAATCCGAACCCATCCTAATTGTTATCATAAATGATGACTTTGCCATTAAGCGGGGTTTCGTAGGAAAATGCCATTTGTGCATTCACTGTGATGGTCTGACTGCCGGACATGAGCGTCATGCGCAGGGCATTGTTTTTTGGAACGCTATTGCCGCCTGACTTTGGAATTTGAACGCGCGCCAGGATTTCACCTGTATTGGAGACCACAGTTGAATCAGATTCGACCACAGTTGCGTTGACACCATTGAAGACAGTGAATTGCGAGGTCGATGCCGTCACAGGCTGTCCCGGACATTGCCCGATATCTGATGTTATACTTCCATCCCAGCATGTCATCATCGCGGCAGGCGGCGCGGGCATAGGCGCAGCTCCGCTTTGGAACCCTGATTTGCTGAACCGCGATCCCGTCACAATGACCTGATCTTGCGCGCTTGTATTTCGCCGCTGGGCGACGCGGCGATTGCCGTGATTGGAAATGATCATTGCCTGCTGGCCGTAGCGCGTGGTGCGCTGGGTTGGGCTGACATAGAACCGCTCCAGCGTGGTCAGGCGCGTGCCCGCTGTCTTTGCGGCAAGCTCGGCTTTGGCTTTGGCATTTAGAACGGCATCGCGCGCCGCAGCTTTATAAAGCTCATCATAATTTGAAAAATCATAGCCGAATAAATCGACCTCATCGACGCCGGCATTGGTGAAGATATTGATGTAATCGCCGGCCTCGTCCACGGGCTGCACCCATGCGGTGAAGCGCACAAAACCTTCGACATGGGTTACGGGGCAAGTCTGCTCTGCGATGCGCTCCTTTGGCTTGCGCGGCTTTTGCTTATTTTCTTTGGGCTGACGTTTAAGCCACATATTGAAATTATTATCATTGATAATATCGCGGTGACGCTGCCGGGCATAGCGATTAGCTTCCAGACATTTCGGGTCGCGGATTTCCGCGGTGGAAACTTGAGTGAAAGACAAATCGACTTTCGCGCCGCGCACGGCGTCTTGAACGTTGTTCATCACTTGCGAGGCATCATCAACGGCCAGATAGTCAAAATCAGCCGTTGTTTTAATCACGCCCGTCAGCACGGCGATATCCGGCTTTCCGCGCGCTTTCCCGACGCCGCTCACTGTGATGGGAACGGGAATAAAGCCTTCGCGTTTGGCCTCTTCCTCCTGCTCGCGTTTCCACTGCTCCCACTCATCATGATCGCCAAATGTGACAATGACTTCGGGCTCCTGCGGTTTAGCTTCGCATCCGAGCAGAGCTGCGCTGCCCAATAATAAGGCCATGAATTTTGTGGATAGTGATGATATTTTTCTCATCGCTCTGTCTCCACAATAATCTTACCATTGAGCGGCGTATTATAAGAAAAGGCCATCTGCGCGCGAACCGTTATGGTCTGATCGCCGGACATGAGACTCATGCGCAGAGCATTATTCTTGGGCACAGACGAGACTTGCTTGGTGACGGCGGGGATTGTTCTTTCCGTTACGCGGGCCGGTGTTTTTATAACCCTGCGCGTCTGTTGTTTTGTGACAGCCGGAATGGCACGTTCTTGCACGCTGGCCGGAGTTTTCACAACGCGGCGGGCAATTCCGTTTTCATAGACCGTTTCAAAAACGGCCGGAGTTGTAACAAGCTGCGTACTGGCTTCTTGCACGACGACCGTTTCTGTTACGGTTTCATAGGTCGCGGGAATGGTCACTAATTCAGTGCTGGCTTCTTGGATAACGACCATGTCTCCCCCTCCGCCATATCCCGATGAATAAGGCTGGCTTTGCATGTCATATTGCGGGGAATAGGATTGCACAGGCGGCGGGGGCGGGGGTGCGGGTGAATATGCGCTGGTTGATGCGCCAAATCTGCGGCGCTGCCCGGAAACAAGGACATTATCCTGCGTTCCCGTATATTTACGCTGGGCGACGCGGCGATTGCCGTGATTGGAAATGATCATGGCTTGCTGGCCGTAGCGCGTTGTGCGCTGGGTCGGGCCAACGGAGAATTTCTCTAATGTTGTCAGCTGCGTACCGGCCGTTTTCGCGGCAAGCTCGGCTTTGGCTTTGGCGTTTTTGACCGCGGCGCGCGCGGCATTTTGATATAATTCATCGTAATTGGTGAAATCATATCCAAACAGATCGACTTCCGCCACGCCCGCATTTGTAAAGGCGTTGATATAGTCGCCTGCAGAATCGACGGGCTGCACCCATGCGGTGAAGCGCACAAAGCCTTCGACATGTGTGACGGGGCAGGTCTGCTCCGCGATGCGGGCTTTGGGCTTGCGCATCTCTTGTCTGTTTTCTTTGGGCTGGCGTTTCAGCCAGGTATTAAATTGATTGTCGGCCATAATATCGCGGTGGCGTTGCCGTGCATAGCGGTTGGCCTCCAGACATTTTGGGTCGCGAATTTCGGCTGTTGAGACTTGCGTAAAGGACAGCTCGACTTTTTCGCCGCGCACCGTGTCCTGAACCTTATTCATGATCTCGCCGGCTTCATCCATCGCCAGATGGTCAAAATCGGCCTTCACTTTTATCATCCCGGTCAGCACGGCGATGTCGGGCTTGCCGCGCGCTTTACCGATGCCCGAGACATATATGGGCTGGGGAAGAAATCCCTCGCGCTTTGCCTCTTCCTCGGTGTCGCGTTTCCAATCTTCCCAATCCTCATAATCATCATAGGCAATGATGATTTCCGGATCCTGCGTTTTGGCCTCGCACCCGATTAAAAGCGCGCTGCCCAGCAACACACTTATATATTTACTCATAGATGAACTCCAAATCGACGCGCGCGGAAATAACTTGCGGGCCGGGGGTGAGGTTCATTTCGGTGACGTCTTTGGGGCCGTCATCATCCTCAAGGATTCGTCCTGACTCGCCTGCGCCGCTGGTTTGGACGCGCGGAGCTGTGGCGGCTTGTTGATTATAGGTCGGCTGATAGCTGTTCAGGTTCAGCACGCCTTTAATGGTGGAGCCTGCCGCGTCGGCCATGCGGTCGGCCTTGTCGCGCGCATTTTGGATGGCGCGTTCCCCGGCTTGCAGCTCGATTTCCTCGATGTTGGAAATGCGGTAGCCGTTAAGGCGCACGCGCACCGCGCCGGACTCCGAGAGTTTTGAAATGGCCGTGCCGGCTTGATCGACGGGCGCGCCGGTAAAGGTGAAGGTCACGCTGGCTTGCTGGGTGACATCTTCGCAAATTTTAAGTTTCACGCGGCGCTCGCCTTCGCGCAATGTGGCGTTGGTGCGGCGGGACTCTTCGTTAAACAGCAGACATTCCGGGTCCTTGACGCCATTTGTATTGACGGTGGCAAAGCTAAATTCGGCGTCTTTCATGCCGGGCAGTTTGGGCAGCGTGTCCTGCGCCGTATTGATGACTTCCGCGACGGCGTTCATGGCCTCTGTTGTGGTCGGCTTTTGCTTAATGACCGCGCCGGAAATAACAAAGCTATCCGGCATGATTTCAATTTCGCCAACGCCGGTTACGGCGAGCGTCTTGATTGTGTCTGCATCCACTTCTTTGCTTGCGGTGGTATCGCATGCTGCCAAACTGATAAATGCAGCGCCTAAACATAGATGTGATAGTCTCATAATTCCCTCGATTTTGCAGGCAGGACTGCCCGTATTAACCCTAACTAAACATTACAAAATGGCAAGAATGTGTCAAATCAAGGCGCAGAAAAGGCAGGGCCTAAAATTTTAGACAGTTTCGCGCGCGAAATTTGACTAGAAATTTGGCTTCCCAAAACGCGGCAGACTTTTATAAATGCCTCATGAAAACACTTAAACTCGGCACATCTGACCTATCCGTTGGCCGCATTGCTTATGGCTGCTGGCGCCTCTCGCAAAGCACGCCGAAACAGGCGCAAGAAAAAATCGAGACGGCCTTATCCGTCGGTATGACCTTGATCGATACGGCCGATATTTACGGCTTTAGCGAGCCATCCACATATACGGATCAGGACAATGGCTTTGGCGAGGCCGAGGCGGTGATGGGGGAGATGTTTAAATCTTCGCCCGCATTACGTGATGACATGGTCTTAGTCACCAAGGGCGGAATTATACCGCCGCGTCCATATGACAGCTCAGTTGATTACCTGACGGGAGCGCTGGAGCGGTCTTTGACGCGGCTTCATACAGATCGCGTTGATCTTTTCCTCATCCACCGGCCTGACCTGTCGACTTCATTTGAAGCGGCGGGGCGGGCGCTGGACGGCTTAGTGCAAAGCGGCAAGACGCGATATGTGGGCGTCTCGAATTTCACGGCGGCGCAGGCCAGCGCTCTGCAAGCCCATATGGATAGTCAGTTGAGTGTTCACCAAAATGAATTTTCAGCTTTGTGCCAAGACCCGATTACGGACGGTATTTTTGATCAGTGCCAAGAGAAAGATATGACCCTGATGGCGTGGTCGCCGCTGGCGCGCGGGGCTTTGGCCACAGGTAAAAATAATGAAAAATTCGATGCAGAAATGTTTAGACGCGTCACCGCCGTCATGGATAGTCTCGCCAAGACATATGAAACCACACCGGCCAATATCGCACTGGCGTTTACGCTGCGTCATCCGGCTTCGGTCTTGCCCATAATTGGGACGCAAACGCTGAGCCGAATTAAGGATAGCGCCAAAGCGGATGACATCACTTTGAGCGCGCGAGAGTTTTACGACATTATCGAAGCTTTTCGCGGTCAGGCGATGCCTTAAAAACGTGCGGCCTCTCTTGCCTAAGCCCGCCTGACGCGTCATAGATATGACAGCGGTGTCAATTGCGAAAACGCGGACACTCGAATTACAGATGCTAAAGCACAGGGGAGACGTCATGGATCGTCGCGATATGATGAAGGCCTTATTGGCCGTAGGCGCAAGTAGCGCATTGGTGGCGTGCGGAGAAAAAGCCGCGCCAAAGAGCAGCGGGCCAAGTGGTGATAATTTCGCCAAAGCCGGCGCGTTTTTCTCGGGCCGCGAAATGGCGATCATTGGCGCCTTAGCCAATACGATCATTCCCGACACAGATACACCCGGCGCGGTCGCCGCGGGGGTTCCTGATGTTATTCAAAATCTTGCTTCGGAATGGGCGACGCCTGACGCTCGCGCCGGGTGGCGCGCCGTGGTGGACGGCGTCAACAGTCAACTCGGAGAGGGCGGGCGCGGCTTTGCGGAGCTTCCCGCCGAAGCGCAAAATACGGCCCTGGCGGCATTTGACGCGGCGGCTTACGGTGACGGCGCAACGGATCTTCACAAGGGCTATCGCGACGTGAAATCCACTATCGCCACCGCCTATTATATGAGCGAAGTCGGCGCGACCCAAGAGCTTCGCTACGAAGCTGTCCCCGGGGAATGGAAAGGCTGCATTCCGTTTTCGGATGTTGGCCGGACATGGGCGACATAGGGGATAATTATGGCTGATTTTGATGTTATTGTTGTGGGCTCCGGCATGTCCGGCGGCTGGGTGGCCAAAGAAATGTGCGAGCGCGGATTTAAGGTCTGCGTGATCGAGCGCGGGCGGCAAATTACTGCGGAGAAAGACTATACAGATTTTGTCGATCCGTGGGACACGCCCCATCTGGATCGCAAGACCGAAGCGGACAGGGCTAAACATCCGGTTCAGTCTAATGTTTACGCCTTTAACCAAAATACGAAACAATATTGGGTGGATGATAATAAGCATCCCTACGAGACAGCTGACGGCACAGATTATGGCTGGATACGCGGCTATCACACCGGCGGGCGCTCAATCATGTGGGGACGTCAAAGCTACCGCATGAGCGAGATTGATTTTGAGGCCAATAAAAAAGACGGCCACGGCGTTGATTGGCCCGTGCGTTACAAAGACATTGCGCCGTGGTATGACAAGGTTGAGTATTTTGCCGGGATCAGCGGATCAAAAGAAGGGCTGGATATCCTGCCGGACGGCGTGTTTCAGCCCGCCCATGAACTGACCTGCGCAGAGATTGATTTTAAAAAAGCGATTGAGACAAATTTTCCGGGCCGTACACTTATTCCCGGACGCGCGGCGAATTTAACGCAGCCGACTGAGGAGCAAATCGCTTTGGGCCGGGGGCAGTGCCAAGCGCGCGATCTGTGCTATCGCGGCTGCTCTTTCGGGGCCTATTTCAATTCTAATGTGGCCACTTTGCCGGCGGCGAAGAACACCGGAAATCTGACCATGATGACAGATACGGCTGTTCTCAAAGTTGAGCAGGACAGCGCAACGGGCCGCGTCACCGGTGTTCAGGTTGTCGATGTTAAAACGAAAGCGACAAAAACGGTTACGGCCAAGGTTGTTTTCCTTAATGCATCGACGATTGCGACAACGTCGATTTTGTTAAATTCGGCAAGCGAGTCGGCCCCAAATGGCATGGCGAACAGTTCGGGCCAATTGGGCAAGAACCTGATGGATCACGTTGCGGGCGCGCGCGGCAATGCGGTTATGCCGGGTCATTTGGATAAATATCATTACGGCAAACGGCCAAATGGATTTTATATTCCGCGCTTCAGAAATCATACAGAGCAGAGTGAAGACTCAGTTCGCGGCTATGGCTATCAAGGGCGAATTTATCGCGCGGGCTGGCAGGGTCACGGCGGCAAGCCGGGCGTTGGCGCAGACTATAAAAATCAGGCTCGCACGCCGGGGCCTTGGGTTTTGGGCATGGTCGCATTTTGCGAAATTCTGCCTGATGAAAGAAATACAGTTACGCTGCACGCGACGCGCAAAGATGAGTGGGGCATGCCGGTTCCCGTCATGAATCAGAAACATCGTGAAAACGAAGTCAATCTGATGAAACACGCCACGCGTGACGCAAATGCGATGATGAAGGCTGCCGGAATGCAGGTGTTATATCAGGACGACCCTGATGAAATTACTGCTGAAAATATGTCTGCGCCCGGGTGGGGTATCCACGAAATGGGCACAGCGCGTATGGGCCGCGATCCGAAGACCAGCGTTCTCAATAAATGGAATCAAAGTTGGGATATTCCGAACCTGTTCATTACGGATGGATCATTTATGACCTCCGGAGGCTGCCAAAATCCTTCAATCAGTTATATGGCCTTTTCGGCGCGGGCGGCAAACCACGCCGCAGACCTGCTTGAGAGCGGCGCGCTGTAATGGCGGACTTCGACGCGATTGTCGTCGGGTCAGGCATGTCCGGCGGCTGGGTTGCCAAAGAGCTATGTGAGCGCGGCGTCAAAACACTCGTGCTTGAGCGCGGCAAGGACATAAAACCCGAAGAGGATTACACCGATAATCTGGACCCGTGGGACAAGAAATTCCTCGACCGCGTGCGCCCTGATGAGGCCGAGCGCGATTATAAAATCCAAAAAGACGTCTATGTTTTTTACGAGTCGACCAAGCATCTATGGGTCAAAGATAGCGACCACCCTTATGAGGCCGCGCAAGGCACGGATTATGAATGGTATCGCGGCTATCATGTCGGCGGGCGCAGCCTGTTATGGGCGCGGATGAGCTACCGTTTTTCGGATCATGATTTTAAAGCTAATAAAGCCGACGGAGTGGGTGTTGACTGGCCGATCCGGTATGACGATTTAAAACCGTGGTATGATTATGTCGAAAAATTTGCCGGCATTAGCGGGAATAATGACGGGCTGGGGCAATTGCCGGACGGCGTTTATTTGCCGCCTTTTGAGCTGGACTGCGCCGCCAAGCATTTACAGGGTAAATTGGCTGAGAATTATAATGACCGCCAACTCATAGCGGGGCGCGTCGCGAACCTGACGCGCACAACGCCGGAGCAAGAAGCGTTAGGGCGCGCGCCATGCCAAGCGCGCTATCACTGTTTTCGCGGCTGCTCTTACGGGGCTTATTTCAGCTCTAACTCCGCAACGCTTCCGGCGGCGAAAAAGACGGGAAATTTAACGCTGCGTCCGGACAGTATCGTGCACAGCGTGATCTATGATCCCAAGACCAAACGCGCCACAGGCGTGCGAGTGATTGACCGACTAACCAAAGAGACCAAAACCTATACGGCGCGCGTAGTTTTCCTCAATGCCTCGGCGATCAATACGGCGGCGATATTGCTACAGAGCGGCACGGAAGAAATGCCAAAGGGTCTGGCCAATAGCTCCGATCAGGTGGGACGCAATCTGATGGACCATGTCGCGGGCGCGCGGGCGCAGGCGACAATTGACGGTATGACGGATAAATATGTTTATGGCCGCTATCCGGGGCAGGGTTACATCCCTCGCTACCGTAATTATCCTGAATATGATCAACCTTATAAGCGCGGCTTTGCCTTTCAGGTCTATACCGGACGCGGGACGTGGCAGGCGGGGCGCCAAGGTATTGGCGCAGGGTTTAAAACCGCCAATCGCGACCCGGGGCCGTGGACAATTTTCCTTGATGCTTACGCCGAAGTTTTGCCTGATCCGAATAACCGCGTCGGCCTGCATAAAACCCGCACAGATAAATGGGGCATTCCCGTGCCCGTCATGGACGCCCGTATGGGGCCAAATGAAGTTGCGCTGCTGGAAGCCGCCAGTAAAGACGCCGAGGATATTCTGCGCAAAGGCAATTACTCCAATATCAAAGTGCATCCCGTTGAGCCGACAAAACCCGGCAACCGCATTCACGAAATGGGCACAGCGCGCATGGGGCGTGACCCCAAGACCAGCGTTTTAAACAAATGGAACCAAGCGTGGGATTGCGAAAACCTATTCATCACGGACGGCGCGGCCATGACCAGCTCGGCTATTCAAAATCCGTCGGTCACCTATATGGCGCTCTCGGCGCGCGCGGCCAACCACGCGGCAGATTTGCTTGAAAGCGGGAAGTTATAAGTGGCCGACACGGATACATCCGGGTGGGATGCCATCGTCATTGGCTCAGGTATGTCCGGCGGATGGGCCGCCAAAGAATTATGCGAGCGTGGTCTGAAGGTTCTCGTGCTCGAGCGCGGGCGGCCAATCACGCCCGAAGATGATTACACCGACATGCTTGATCCGTGGGAGCGGCCTCATCTTGACCGCGTCAATGAAGATGAAAAAGCCAAACATTATCCCGTGCAGTCCAAAGTCTATTCGTTTTCAGAAACGACGAAACAGTTTTGGGTCAAAGATGATGAACATCCCTATGAAATATCGCAGGGCGGTGATTTTAATTGGCGGCGCGGATATCATCTTGGCGGGCGCTCTCTCATGTGGGGGCGTCAGAGCTACCGCTTAGGGCCGAATGATTTTACGGCGAATAAAAATGACGGTCACGGCGTGGATTGGCCCATCCGCTATGACGACCTTGCGCCATGGTATGACCATGTTGAGAAATTTGCAGGCATATCCGGCGCGCGCGATAATATCGACATTCTTCCGGACGGGCAGCATTTCCTTCCGCCTTTCGAGATGAATTGCGCCGAGATTGAATTTCGCAAAAAGATCGCGTCAAATTATGATGACCGCCAAATGATTATGGGGCGCGTGGCCAATTTATCTCGTCCCACAGATGACCAGACCGCATTAGGGCGAGGGCAATGCCAGACGCGAAATCGCTGCCATCAAGGCTGCTCCTTTGGGGCCTATTTCAGCTCGCTCTCTGCGACGCTTCCTGCGGCAGAGGCTACGGGAAACCTTACGGTCATTACTGATGCGATCGTGCAAGAGCTTGAATTTGACGCGGCATCTGAAAAGGTTACAGGCGTGCGGGTCGTCAACGCCAAAACCAAAGATGCGAGCGTCTACCGCTCCAAGATTGTGTTTCTAAACGCCTCCACAATTCCGACGGCGATGATTTTGCTCAATTCAAAATCCGAGGCCATGCCAAGGGGGCTGGCCAATCGCTCTGATCAGGTCGGGCGCAATATTATGGACCATGTTGGCGGCTCCAAAGTGCTGGCCAGCGTCCCCGGTAATCGGGATAAATATTATTGGGGCAACCGCCCGACGGGGAGTTATATTCCGCGCTATCGTAATGTCGGGGATCAAGCCTCGGAGTTTAAACGCGGCTATGCGTTTCAGGTTTATTCCTGGCGCAATGGCGTCTCCGCCGGAGCCTCAAGCATCGGCAAAGAGTTTAAGCTTAAAAACCGCACGCCCGGCACATGGTCGATGATGCTGGACGCCTTTTGCGAAGTGCTGCCTTATGCTGATAATCGGGTGAAGCTTCATAATAACAAAACAGATGCCTGGGGCACGCCTGTGCCTGTTGTTCACGCAAATATGGGCGAGAATGAAAAAGCGGTTTTAAATGCGGCGCATGAAGACGCGCTGGAGATGTTTGGCGCGGCAGGGTTTGAGAATATCTATGCTGTTGAAAAACCGGATACGCATATGACCGCCATTGGCGGACGAACGCATGAAATGGGAACGGCGCGTATGGGGCGTGACCCGGAAACGAGCGTTCTGAATAAATGGAACCGCGCGCATGATGTTAAAAATCTTTTCATTACAGATGGCAGCGCGATGACAAGTTCAGCGTGTCAGAACCCATCCCTCACCTATATGGCGCTTTCGGCGCGCGCCGCACATTACGCTGCCGATCAAATACAAAATGGAGATTTATAATGGTCATGACCAGACGAAATATGCTTGCGGCCGGCGCCGGCGTAGCGGCTTTGGCGGCTTGCGGAAAAGCCGGAGTTGAACCAAAAACCGGCGGCGCAGCGGCGACCGGAAATAAAATCTCTAAGGTCGGTCTTCAAACCTATACTTTGCGCGAAGCCCTGGGGCAGGATTTCCTCGGCACGCTAAAAATGATCAAAGATGTGGGCTATGATTATGTTGAGCTAAATGAGCGTAATTATGCGGAGCGCACGCCGCAGCAATTAAAAGATGCGCTGGATGAGGCCGGACTGCCGAGCCCCGCCTCCCATATGGGCATAGATACTATTCGCAATGATCTGGCGGGCGGTATTGCGGCCGCCAAGACACTCGGTATGAAATATGCCTTCGTGCCTTATATCGGCGAGGATGAGCGCACATTAGAGGATTGGAAAGCCCATGCGCGCACGCTGGATAGCGCCGGTAAAATTATGCGCGATGAAGGCGTGAAGCTGGGCTATCATAATCATCAATTCGAATTTGATGATCTGGGCGGCGGCACAACGGCGATGCAGGTCTTGATGGACAATACCGATCCGGAAAATGTGTGTTTTGAGCTGGATTTATATTGGACGGTCTTGGCGAAATTAGATCCGACCTATGTCATTGCGCAATATCCGGGACGTTTCCGCGCCTGTCACATCAAAGACATGAAGGGCGACGCAGCCGGCGCGGCAGCGTCAGGCGCAAGCTACGAAGACCTGACCCGCGACTATATGGTCGATGTCGGGCAGGGCGATATTGATTTTGCGCCAACCTTTGCGATGAATGATGTCTCCGGCATGGAATATTTTATCGCCGAGCATGATTTCCCGCGCAAGCCTTATCGCAATGCGATTGAGACAAGCCTGAACGCTATCCGGGCGATGCGGTTTTAGCTTTAGGCTCTTTTTGCATCCAGATATTGGCGAGACTGCCGTGAATTGCGGCGGATATTAGTATGGTGAGCGCGCATATGCGCCATATCGCTTCGGGCTGCTCGAACTGCCCGTGACCCATGGCATAGGCGACATAGAAAATTGACCCCATGCCGCGAATGCCAAAGAAAATCATCTTATATCTGGCCTGCCCTGCGCAGGTTAAACCGATGAGCGAAAGGCCGCCTGCAATCGGGCGAATAAGAAAGATTATCGCCAGCGCGATAACCAGGTCTGCCCAAATCCATTCATGCCATAAATATGTCCCGATAAATGCGCCCAGCCATAAAAGCAGCACAGCCATTAATATGGCCTCGAGCTGATCCGCGCTTTTATGAGCTGCATTTTCATAAGGCTCGGCGCTGGTGTTTTTGGCAAAATTTCGACCGGCCCGCGCGGCCACAAAGACCGATAAAAACCCATATGTGCCGATAAATTCCGCAGCGCCGTAAGCGACAAATGTTGCGCCTAAAACAATTAGGGCGGGGTTTGCTCTTTCATTTGTCGCGTCGCCTAAAGGGCTGAACAGAAATTTGGTAATCATCCATCCCACACCGATGCCAATGACGATGCCGCCTATCACCTTATAAAGCGTATAATAACCCACCCACTGCGCCACACTAAAATCAGCGGCTAAGGCCGGGGTCAATAAAATCGCCAGCCATACAAAGGGAAAGGCCAGCCCGTCATTCAATCCTGCCTCAGAGGTCAGCGCCGTCGACTCTCCGCTCTGATCACTATTAGGCGGCCCGACCTGAACCGAGCGCGCAAGCACGGGATCTGTCGGGGCCATGACTGCGCCGAGCAGCACCGCCGTCGCAAGCGGCAGGCCGCACAGATAATAGCCAAGGGCGGCGATAGCGATAATTGTCAGCGGCATGGCAATGCCCAATAGCCGCCATGTGGGCTGCCAATTCTTCCATCCGGCGGGCAAATCTATCGCCAGCCCCGCCGCCGATAACGATATGATCACGATAAGCTCTGAGCCATGAGTGATAATTTTATTCTCAACCTCACTGCCCAGCGGATTAATCACGGGCACTCCGATAACCGCCGCGAAAGCTCCGATACAGATATAGATGATCGGAACATTGAAAAATATGGAATGGGAGAGAGCAGGGCGCAGGGTCAGGCCCAGAAAAGCCAGTCCGATCAGCGAATAATAAAAGGCTGTCGGATTACTTAAAATGACGTCTGACATATTTACGGCCCCAATATGGACTGGAACAATTCTTCAGTTGCCGCATTGTTCCCCAAAGGAGATAATTATGCCAGACAATATCCAAGCTCGCCTCGATCCAATGCAGCAGGGTAAACCCAAGCGCCCCTATCTTACATCTCTGATCCTTGTGCTTATCTTTGCCGGAATTATCGCGCTCATCGCGTTTGGGTAGCAAGCCCGCCGGGCTGCACGTCCAAGGGCGACACTTTGGCCCAAGCCGAATTCGGGCTTTTCATCGCGGTGGCGCGTATATATACCATAATAAATTGAAACTGCGTCTGCGCGCAATAAGGACATCACATGGTACAGCTGACCCTGCCGAAAAATTCAAAGATTTCCAAAGGTAAGATTTGGGATAAAAAGTCCGGCGGCAGCCGTATGAAGACATTTAAGATTTATCGCTACGACCCTGAGGCCGGCGGGCAGCCGACTTGGGACACTTATCAAATCGACTTGGATGAATGCGGCCCGATGGTTCTTGACGCGCTGTTCAAGATTAAGAACGAAATTGATCCGACGCTGGCCTTCCGCCGCTCTTGCCGCGAAGGCGTATGCGGGTCCTGCGCCATGAATATTGGCGGACGAAACACGCTGGCCTGCACAAAAGGCATTGATGAGGTCAAAGGCAAGACGATCACGATCTCGCCGCTTCCGCATTTGCCCGTTGTGCGCGACCTTGTTCCTGATTTATCGAATTTCTACGCGCAATATGCCTCCATCGAGCCGTGGCTGCATACAACAACGCCGACGCCGACCAAAGAGTGGAAGCAAAGCCCCGAAGACCGCGACAAGCTTGACGGTTATTACGAATGCATTCTCTGCGCCTCGTGTTCAACGTCATGCCCGTCCTATTGGTGGAATGGCGACCGCTACCTTGGACCCGCCGTCTTGCTCCAAGCTTACCGCTGGCTGGTTGATAGCCGCGACGAGGCAACAGGCGAGCGTCTGGATAATCTCGAAGACCCGTTCCGTCTCTATCGCTGCCACACCATCATGAACTGCGCTAATGTCTGCCCCAAGGGCCTAAATCCCGCCAAGGCGATTGCAGAAACGAAGAAAATGATGGTCGAACGGGTCGTTTAACTCGACTTTTGGCAAAGTTTGTCATATAATGCCGTCATTAGACGGAGTAGATTATGGCCACCATGAACATTTCTTTGCCGGACCAGATGAAGTCCTGGGTTGAGCAACAAAGCGATAGCGGTAAATATTCCAACAGCAGCGACTATGTCCGCGACCTTATCCGGCGCGATAAGATCAAAGCGGAGAAACTCGCACATATGCAAGCTCTGCTTGATGAAGCTGTGAACAGCCCAACAGTCAGGATTACGCGCGAAGAACTCATTGCCAAAGCTAAAGCAAGCGTGGCGTCTATCGCGTGACATATGTTCTAAGTGAATCTGCTGAGCAAGATATTGTAAAATTATATCGCAGTGGTGTGGAGCTGTTTGGCCCAGCGCAAGCCGAATCATATCTGATTGCCGTGCTAGATCAGTTAGACCTTATTTTTAGAGAGCCATTATTGTTTGCGGAAAAGCATGAATTGGAACCCGTACCGCGTGTCTGTTTTTATGAGAGTCATGTCATTTTATACCGCGTGCTTGAAGATGGCGAGGTTCGAATTGAACGCGTGCGTCATCAACGCGAAAACTGGCTAACAGCGGATAGTTAACCCCGCCCCAGCGCCTCAACAATAACCCGCATCTGGGCGGTGGCTTCATCGCCGCTGCCTTTTAACGTTTCCGGATTAACTACAGGGCCGAAGCGTAGGCGGGCGGTTTGTTTGCCTTTATTGAGCATTTCATGAAACAGGGTGATGTCTTTCAGCTCGCCATTAATGCGGTCAAAAAGATAAAACATCGCGCTGTTACGGGCTTTGATATGCAGCGGCACAATCGGGATATCGTATTTTTTAGCAAAGCTGACCGCGGTGCTCATCCAGCCTTTATCGCGAAGTCCGGTCCATGTTAATTCAGCAAGACGTCCAGAGGGGAAGATGACCATGCAGCGTTTATCTGCAATGGCGGCCTTCATTTCCAATAATGTTTGTTTCGTTTTGGCTTTGGTGCGCTTTTCCTCGACCCATTCGACGGGGATGATGAGATCATCTGATTTCGGGACAACGCGTAAAGCGTCTGCATTGGCGAGAAATGTGTAATTCGGGCGGATGTCGTTGAGGACATCATGCACAAACAGGCCATCGGCCAGGCCTGTGGGATGATTGCCAATAATCATCAACACGCCGCCGCGCGGGATATGCTCCAGCCCTTCGGCGCGCGTTTTAATCTCGACTTGCCCGCTGACATAATCGAAAGCCTGCCGCCCTGTCATGGGCGCGACGATGTCAGCCATTTCGACGGCTTTGTCATAGCCCAGCATTTTATAGAGGGCGGGTTTAAGAGCCTCCCAAAGACGCGGCTTTGCCATGAGGCGTTGCGCGCGCTCCTCAATCAGCACCTCGACAATGTGCTTTGGCTCTATGGGTGGAGTGTCCATAATGCTGATTAAGACGCGCAGGGCTTAGCGTCACGTAAAAAAACCACTTGGCTTGCCCTGCCGCTCTGCGATAGGGCAGGGCTATGACACCACCTTATAATATATTGTTTTTGTGCACGGGTAATTCCGCGCGCTCTATTATCTCCGAAGCGCTCTGTAATGATATGGGCGGGCCGGATTGGCGCGGCTATAGCGCGGGCAGCCATCCGAGCGGCGCGCCGCATCTGGGCGCGGTCCATCAATTGGTCTCTGAGGGGCATGAAGTCGGCCGCTATCATTCTAAAAGCTGGGATGTCTTTAGCGCGCAGGGGGCGCCTGTCATGGATATTGTCATCACCGTATGTGACAATGCAGCCAATGAAGTGTGCCCTATATTTCCGGGTGACCATATTAAATTGCATTGGCCTGCGCCGGACCCGGCCTATATCGAGCCCGCCAAAGCGCGGCGCGCAGCCTTTGTGAAAACCTATGAGATATTCAAAGCCCGCATCGGCGCGCTTCAGTCTCTGGACATGGCGAGCGCAAGCCGCGAAGACATGCAGGCCATCGCCGAAAAATTTCCCGCATAAAAAAAGCCCCGTCAAAGACGGGGCTTTCTTAATTCAAGATTGACTAAGATTACTTCTTAGTGACGCGCTTCGCAGGGAAGTGCTCTTGCAATTTTGCTTTTGCCCATTCGCGTCCACCAAGACCGAATGCGATGGCGGCTGCGACGGCTGCGGCAACCATAGCGGCTGAGAATGCAGTTTCGACAATGCCGTCACCCAGATCCATTTCTGACAGACCCATAAAGGC
>ENA-ORXM01003229-ORXM01003229.1-marine-metagenome-genome-assembly--contig:-NODE-3229-length-16675-cov-3.122786_pt1 | contig 16675 bp, 13 predicted proteins | sample MGYA00237867_ERZ511480 | MGnify/ENA primary metagenome ERZ511480 (study PRJEB26309, sample SAMN06266103) | marine metagenome | isolation source: Algal blade | place: United Kingdom:Sidmouth, United...
CAACAGCACGATCAGAAACGGCCACAGGTACGCGCGCAGCGGCCGGCGACATCAGCCGCGGTCGTGGACCGGTCCAGACGAGTCGACATATACCTACAGGCGCGGACTACGCTGTCCGGCACCGGAGCGTGGAACGCCCGGGGCGCGTCCGATGGTGTCCCGAGAAGCTCGATCGCAAGTCGAGCGGCAAGGTCGGCGAGCGTGCAGGCAGTAGCCTCGGGGCCACGCAGTCTGTCCTCGACGCGATGGAGCCGGGCCGCGGACAGCGCACCGGCGCGGCGTGGCGAGGTGTTGTCGCGTACGCCGCACGACTGCTTACGCCGCTCCGTGACCACGCGGACGAGCATCGCGGTAACCATCTGCTCGCGCACGAGCCGGTCGGCGTCGCCTGTCCAATCCACGTCGTCGACCAGGCTCCGGGCCAGCGTATGCAGCAATGGGTCGCGCCCGTAGTGCATCGGGACAAGGGCAGCCGGGGCGTCGGTCTCGTCCAGCGAGGCGAGGTCCGTGCCGTCGAAGTAGACGTGCAGCACCCCGACACGGGCGTCGTTGAACCAGCGACTCTCCTCTCCCGCCGGCAGCACGCAGATCGCGCCCGGGGACCCGCGCGAGGCCGGGTTGCCACGCTCACGCACCCCGTGCCCGCCGTCGAGATAGACGCTCAGCGTCTCGCCGATGGGCAGGTTGCGCACCCCGTGGATCAGCCCGACCCACCGCTCGCCGTGGTGGTCGAGATGGACGAAGGTCTCGGACCCCGTGATCTCCGTCACCGCGAGGCGCGCGCTGAATTCCATCGCCGCGTCGCTCGGGCGGGTGAGCGCCAGATGGTTGGGCCGGAACCCCGCGACGAAGGCGCCATCGGCCAGCGTGGCGAGCGGCCCGGTCACGATTGGCTACCGGGCGACCGTCGCGCTCGATCAGAAGACCACGCCGCAGGACGCGCTTCCCGAGACGCCGCACGCCGAGCTCCCTCCCGACGTGCTCCCCTTCGTCTACCCGAGCCGCTACTGCGAGTCCGACCGCCTGCTCAAGTACGCCCACGATCTGTTCGGTCAGGTTCCCGCCGGGCACCAGCGCGTGGCCCACATCGTCGACTGGGTGCACGACAACCTCGACTACACCCCCGGGAGCACCGGCCCGAGCACGACCGCCTGCGACGTGCTCCTGGGGCGTGCCGGCGTCTGCCGCGACTACGCCCACCTGGTCATCGCCCTGCTCCGGGCGATCGGCGTACCGGCCCGTTACGTGTCCGGCTACGCGGTCGATCTCCAGCCGCCGGACTTCCACGGCTTCTGCGAGGCGTGGCTCGGCGACGACTGGTACCTCTTCGACGCCACCCGGCTCGCCCCGATCAGCGGTTTCGTGCGCATCGGCGCCGGACGCGATGCCGCCGATGTCTCCTTCGCGACGCTGTTCGGCGCGGCTTCCTCCACTCCGCCGCGGGTCAGCGCGCACGATGCGGATGGGGCGACGACGAGCTCGCCCGCGGACGAGGCGATCAGCTCCGCCTGAACCGGCAGGCCGAGCGGTGGCCCCAACGTTGCTAGAGAGTCCCCCACCCTCGTCGCGTCTGCCGGCCGCCGAGGGTCCGTGAGGACGGCACGTGCTCCCGCTCACGCGTCTGCTCTCGCCCGGGCACGACACACGTTTCCCGTCCGCCGGGAGGGACGCAGGGGACACCCGTTGAGCGCACTCTTGCGTAGACGAACGAGTCGCTCGCCGCGAGGAACTCTCGATGACCACAGCCCTTCGCTCCACCATCCTCGTCGCGCTGGCGACTCTGGTGGCGCTCCCGTTCTCGCGCGCCGCGGCCGAGGAGGGAGCCATGGCCCCGGCCGATGTCGCCGGCGGCATCCCGGTCCGCTTCGTCAACGACTGGCGGTGGGAGGGGCAGAGCGCCCCGCTGTTGCTCGCGCTTGCCGAGGGGTACTTCGCCGAGGAGGGGCTCGACGTGACGCTCGACCCCGGTGCAGGCTCGGTCGCCGCGCTCCCGAAGGTGGCCTCGGGCGAGTACGAGTTCGGCTCGGCCGACCTCAATTCCCTGATCCGCTGGCGGGTCGAGAACCCCGACATCGACATGAAGGCGGTGTACATCATCTACAACGCCCCGCCGTTCGCCGTCATCGGTCGTCCCTCGCTCGGTGTGGTCGGGCCACTCGATCTCGAGGGGCACGTGCTCGGCGCGCCGGCCGCCGACGGGGCCTTCGCCCAGTGGCCGGCGTTCGTGCGCGCCAACGGCATCCTCGCCGAGCGCGTCACGATCGAGGACATCGGTTTTCCGGCCAGAGAGCCGCTGCTGGCGAGCGGCGACATCGACGCCATCACCGGCTTCTCGTTCACCTCGGTGCTCGGTCTCGAGGCGCGCGGCGTGCCGAGCGAGGACATCTCGCTGATGCTGATGAGCGACTTCGGGCTCGATCTCTACGGCAACGCGATCATCGTCAACCCCGAGTTCGCCGAGCGTGACCCCGGGGCGGTGCGCGGTTTCCTGCGCGCGGCGATTCGCGGCTATCAAGAGACGATCAGGAATCCCGCCGAGGCGGTCAGACACGTCCTGACGAGAAATCCCGAGGCGTCCGAGGAGACCGAGCTGCGGCGCCTGAGCATGGCGATCGGGCACCATATCGTCACCGAAGAGGTACGTCAGGGCGGGCTCGGCGCGGTCGTGGAGGCGCGTCTGGAGAAGGCGATCGCGCAGCTCGACGAGATTCACGGCTTCCCCGAACGGCCGCGGGCGCAGGACGTGTTCGACCCGAGCTATCTGCCCGAGCTCGGACGGCGGCAACTGCCTGCCGAGAGCCTCCCCGAGAGCGCGCCGCCGCCCGCCTCGAGCGATCGGTCCCCCGCACCGCCCTCACCCGAGGACTGAGCTCTCCGCGGCGCTCGTCGGGGCGCCCCGCGGTGGCCGCCGTGCGCGGGGCGCCTACCATACTTTCGACCAATCGCGCCTGTCGAGCCGGTCACGGTCCGGTGCCCTCGGGCATACTCGTGGCGTCCGTACTGGCTCGACCGTCCCGATGGAACCTCCGCACGATCCATCCGTCACGTCAGCGCGACATCGATGTCGCCGGCTCGCCGCGCGCGCCACGACGATGCGCCGCGCTCTCGCGCCGGCACCGGTGGGCCTCCCGTGAGGGGGCCGTTGTCCGTCACGCTGGCGAGCGTCGCGGCGCTGGTCTGCGCTGCCGTCATGGCCTACCTGATGGTGGAGATCAACCGCACGCGACTGACGTTGCAGAACGACGGCGCGATCGGGCTCGACGTGATCCGCCAAAGCGACCACGGCCTCGACGAGCTGGCGCTCGCGCTTGGCGAGCACCGGCGAGCGCGACGCGAGAACGCCGACGCATCGCACGACTACCACCGACACCTCCAGAGCCTGCGCGAGGCGACCGAGATCGGCGGCTCGCGGTGGCCGGCCTCGCTCGCGGACGACCCGAAGCTCGCCGCGTTCGTCGGCGCCGTTCGCGCCTTCGAGGCGCGTGCCGAGCCGGCTCTGGCACCCGGTGCCGTGCTCGACGCCACCGCGCTCGAAAGCCTCGTCGGGGAGGCGCGGACGCTCGGGCGCCGCGCGCACGAGATCGGACTCGAGCGGTACGCCGAACAGTCGCGCCTCCGCCACCACGTCGCCCGTCGCATGGATCGCCTGACGCGCGCGACGTGGTTCGTCGGCGCCACGCTGGCACTGGCCGGCGGCGCATTGCTCGCTCTGCTGGGGGCGGCCAACCGACGGGCCGCGGCGCTCGTCGCCGACGCGCGGGCGACTCGGACCCAGCTCACCGACGCCCTCGAGGAGCTGACCGACGGTGACATCGAGCGACGCCAGCAGAACCGCTTCATCGCGACCGCGAGCCACGACCTGCGGCAACCGCTGCACGCGCTCGGGCTGAACCTCACGACGCTGCGCGGGCACGTCTCGACGAAGGCCGGGCGGCGTTTGCTCGAGAGCGCGAGCCGCGCGACCGAGGCGCTGAACCAGCTCCTCGGCAGCGTGCTCGACATCGCCCGACTCGACGCCGACGTCATCGAAGTTCGCCTCGGCGACATCTGTCTCGACGATGTCTTCGAGGAGCTCCACCACACCTACCTCCCCGAGGCCGGCGACCGTGGTCTCGACTACGAGGTGCCCCCCTGCGGGCTGGTCGTGCACTGCGATCGGGTGCTGCTGCGGCGCGTGCTCGGCAACCTCGTCAGCAACGCGCTGCGCTACACCGAACGCGGCAGCGTGCGGCTGACGGCGGAGGCGCATGCCGGGCGGGTGCTCGTCTCGGTCGCCGACACCGGTCCGGGGATCTCCGAGCGCGAGCGCGAGGCGGTGTTCGAGGAGTACTACCAGAGCGATTCCCCCGGCGCGCGGAGCTCACAGGGCCTCGGCCTCGGACTCTCGATCGTGCGTCGTCTGGCGCGTCTGCTCGGGATCGGACTCGAGGTGCACTCCGAGCCGGGCCACGGCACGCGCTTCGAGCTCTCGCTTGCGCGAGGGGACGCGGAGGCGCTCGAGCGGGCCTCGAGCCTCCATCTCCGGGCGGCACTCGACGGCGTCCGTTTCGACGGGCTGACGGTACTCGTCATCGACGACGACCGGGACGTGCGCGACGGCATGTTTCTGCTCCTCGAGCAACGCGCCTGTCACGTCATGGCGGCCGAATCGGCCGATCAGGCCTTGGCGGCGATCGTCGCCGAGGAGCGCGTGCCGGACATCGTCGTCGCCGACTACCGCCTGCGCGAGGCGCGCACCGGGGCGGACGCGATCCGCGACGTGCGCGAGGAGGTAAACGAGGAGGTGCCGGCGCTGATCGTCACCGGCGACACCTCCCCGGCGCGTCTCAAGGAGGCGAGCGCGAGCGGGTTCCGCCTGCTGCACAAACCGGTGGTACCCGACGAACTGTTCGATGCGATCGGCGAGCTCGCCGGCAGGAGACACTGACCCATGAACGTGCTGCTAGTGGAAGATCACCGCCTGGTCGCGGACGCGATGCGGATGATGCTCGAGGACATCGACGCCGACACCGACGTGACTTCCTGCTACTCGACCCAGAGAGCGCTCTCGATCATCGACGAGGGGCATCGCTTCGATCTGGTGCTGACCGATCTGTTCATGCCGGGGATCGACGGCCTGGGGCTGCTCGCGGGGTTGAAGAATCGCCGCTCGCGCGTGCCGGTGGTCGTCATCACCGGGCACGACGACGATCGCTACATCCGCGCGGCGATGGAGCACGGCGCGGCGGGCTTCATCCCGAAGACGTTGCCGGGACACGAGGTCATCGCCGGGCTCCGAAAAGTGCTCGCCGGCGGACGCTGCTTCCCCGATCGCCTCCTCGTCCACGAGCCGAGGAACACCTCCGAGGCGCCCCCGGTTCCGCTCGACGAGGACGGCGAGGGCGACGGGCGCCCCGGGCGCAAGCAGCTCCAGGTGCTGCAACTGATGGCCGACGGCAACTCGAACAAGCAGATTTCGCAAATCGTCGGCATCACCGAGGCGACGGTCAAGTACCACACCTCTCAGCTCTTCCGCCTGTTCGGCGTCAGAAACCGCACCTCCTGCGTGCGCGAGGCCCAGCAGCGGGGGTTCATCCGCTCGTTCGAGGAACGCTGAGCGCGCGTCCGACGAGCAGACGATAGGGGAGCAGCGAGAGCGCGGCGACCGTCCACTTGACACCGAGGTCACCGATCGCCCAGCCCACCCACGGGAGCCCGGTTCCGGCGAAGGCGAGCGAGAAGAACAGCGTCGTGTCGAGCGCCGCGCCGAGGACCGTCGAGAGCGCCGGGGCCACCCACCACGCGCGCGCGCGGAGGGAGTCGAACAGCTCGATGTCGAACAGCTGCGCGACGAGGAAGGCGGTGCCGGAGGCGAGCGCGATGCGCGGGTCGACGAGCAACGAGAGCGCCACCCCGGTGGCGAAGCCGACGAGGACCACGCGACGCGCGGCGCCTACCCCGCGGAGGCGGTTGACCAGGTCGGTGACGAGAAAGGCGAAGGGGTAGGTGATCGCTCCCCAGGTCAGCCAGTCGTTGATCGGCTTCTCGACGAGGTAGTTCGAGGCGAGCACGACAGCGGCCATCGCCGCGGCGAAGGGCCAGAGCTTGCGGGACATCGGCGGTGGAAACCGGGGAGCATCGGCTCGACTCCCCATTCTACCGCGCCACCGACACGCGGACGCGGCGCCGGCCCCGGGGGGGGGCGTCGCCCCGCGCCGGGTACGCCGCCGCGGGCTGACGGGAGGCGGCGAACCGTCAGCTCGCCTCGCCGAGCCCCACCGGCGGCGGGCCGGCCGCCGAGCTCGACAGCGGGAACTGCGCGACGCGCACGAACGGGGCGCCGGGCGCCGCCTCGCGGCAGAGGACCAGCCGATCGAGCGCCGCCCCTGCCCCCACCCGCTCGTCGAAGCGGCGCGCGAGCGAATCGATCCACCGCTCGACCGCCGGCTCCGCCTCCGGCAGCGGCCCCGACAGCGTCATGTGAAAGCGAAACCCCTCGAGCACGTGCGGGTAGCCCCAGCGCTCGAGCCGCTCGCGCGCCGCCGGCTCGAGCGTCTCGGGGCGGCGCCGCGCGAGCGTGGCCGCGTCGAGCGGCGCCCGGAACGGCTCGAGACCGATCACGCAGTCGGCGGCGAGCGTGTCCACGGCCGCGTTCGGCCCCGGTAGCACCAGCGCCGCGAAGCGCGCCAACCGGGCAACGGCGAGCCCCGTCAGCGGGCACGGGGGGTGTGCCCGGGCGAGCGCGGCGCAGGTCTCGCCGAGCGCGCCCTCGGTGGCGTCCGGCGCAAGGTAGAACGGTGCCTTCAGTGTCGCGTGAAAGCCGTAGCGCGCCGGCGTCTCGGTCCACGCGGGCGGTGCCGGCGCGAGCCCCTCGAGCGGCGGCACCGCACGGGCGAGCGCGTCCCGCCCGAGCACCCCATGACCGAAGCACGCGAGCGCCGTGTCGTCCTCCGGCACGAAATAGACGGCGAAGCGTGCCCGCCGTCGCTCGTCCGCTTTCGCCTCCCGCCGCATCACCTCACTCCCTCCGTGCCGGCGCCGACCGATCGCGCTCCGGCACGCTCCGCCCGTTCGCCCCGCTCACGCTCGCAGAGAGCGAGCAGCGCCTCGATCGACGTGACGCCGCCACGCTCGGCATAATAGCGGTTGCGAAAGCGGGCGTAGGGACGCAGCGGCAGCCACAACGGCAGCGCCTCCTTGGGTCCGAAGCCGTCGATGACGACGAACCGCAAGCCACCGCTCGCGAGCCGCTTGGCACAGAGATTCGTCGGTGACCAGTCTCGCACCACCATGGCCGTGTCCCGACCCCAGCGCATGAGCTCGTCGAACGCCTCGCGCCAACGCTCCGGCTCGCGCCCGAGCGCCTCTGCCGTCAGCGCCTCGCGCAGCAGCGGCGAGGGACGCCCCGAGCGCTCGTCGCACACCCGCTCGGCCAACCAGCCCTCCCCGGCATCGGTCGCCACCTGTCCGTGCAGGCGGGTGACGTGACGGTACATCGCCGTACCGTAGAGTCGCTCGACGAGCCGCACGTGCGCTTGCTCGCGCCGGGACTCCTTCCTGCCGCGCTCGTTGAACGGAACCTTGACGCACAGACCCGGGTCGTGAGGGTGCACGTGGCAGGCTCTACCGGTGCCGCGCCCGAGCAACGGTGCGTGACGGATGGGCAGCGGCCCGGCGTGCGCGCCGCTCGAGGCGCTCAGCGGCATGGCGGTGACGGTTTCAACGGTGCTCTGCTCGGGACGCTCTGCTCGGGGGCGGTTCGCTCGGGGAACGAGCCGCGCATGATACAGAGCGCTCGCCCCGGCAGCGCGACTTGACGGCGGCCCGGACGGCCATCCACTCTTCTCCTCGCCCTCCCGAGCACCGACCCCGACATGCGACTGGCCACCTTGCGAAACGGCACCCCCGACGGCGCGCTCGTCGTGGTGGCGAAGGATCTCGCGCGCTGCTCGGCGATCGGGCACGCCGCGCCGACCCTGCAACGGGCGCTCGACAACTGGGAAGGCGTTCGGACCCACCTGCAGCGGACCGCCGAGGGGCTCGAACGGGGCACGCAGCCCGAACAGCGCTTTCACGAGCGCGAGGCCGCCTCCCCCCTCCCCCGCGCCTACCAATGGGCCGACGGCTCGGCCTACGTGAACCATGTCGAGCTCGTGCGCCGCGCTCGCGGCGCGGAGCTTCCGGCCTCCTTTCTCGACGATCCGCTGATGTACCAGGGCGGCTCGGACACCTTCCTCGGCCCACGTGAGCCGATCCGCTTCCCCGCCGACGCCGTGCCCGGCTGGGGCATCGACTTCGAGGCCGAGATCGCCGTCGTCACCGGCCCCGTGCCGATGGGGGCGAGCGAGCGCGAAGCGCTCGAGGCCATCCGCCTGCTGATGCTGGTCAACGATGTCTCGCTCCGGGGGCTGATCCCGAACGAGCTCGCCAAGGGCTTCGGCTTCTTCCAGTCCAAGCCCTCCTCGGCCTTCTCGCCGCTGGCGGTCACGCCCGACGAGCTCGGCGAGGCCTGGGAGGGCGGTCGTCTGCACGGCACGCTCCGCGTCGACTACAACGGTCGGCCCTTCGGCCGAACCGACGCCGGCGTGGACATGACCTTCGATTTCGGCCGTCTGATCGCCCACGCAGCCAGGACCCGGGCACTCGGTGCGGGCACGATCGTCGGCTCCGGGACGGTCTCCAACAAGGACCCCGACGGCTCCCCCGGACGGCCGATCGCCGAGGGTGGGCGCGGCTACTCCTGCCTCGCCGAGATCCGCATGATCGAGACGATCAGCGACGGGACGCCGAGCACGCCGTTCATGAGCGAGGGCGATACCGTGCGCATCGACATGCACGGTGCCGACGGCCGTTCGCTGTTCGGCGCGATCGAGCAGCGGGTGGAGATCGTCCGCTAGCGGACGCGCGATCGGGACGCCCCTCCCCGCGCCTCGGTGGCCGTCTCGAAGGCGGCGCACGGCGGGACGAACGCTCGCCGGCGCGGCGAAGCTCCGGCGGTGGTCTCGGTACCGCGCATCGGTACCGCGCGGATGTCGCCTCGAGTTCTCTGCTAGAGTCCGACGCCCGAATTCGGCGGGGGGCGGACGCGCGGCGCATGGCGGGACATCTGATCGGAGGGGGCGAGGCGCTCGCGGGCGTCCCGACGACACCTCTGCTCGGCGAGCGAGAGCCCTCGCCCTGGACGCTCGAGAACCCCGATGGCGCGAGCGAGCTGGTGCTCGTCTGCGAGCACGCCGGGGCGCTGCTGCCGGCCGCCCTCGGCACCCTCGGGCTCGCCGCCGAGCACCTCCGGCGCCACTTCATGTGGGACATCGGCGCGCTCGATCTCGCGCGCGCGCTCTCGCGTCACTTCGACGCGCCGCTCGCCCACCAGCGCTACTCGCGCATGATCTGCGACTGCAACCGCCACCCGCACGGCGAGACCTTCATCCCCACTCACGGCGAGGGCGTGCCGGTAGCGGGCAACCACGATCTCTCGGCCGAGGAGCGCCGACGGCGTCGGGTCGCGATCTGGCAGCCTTTCCAGGACGAGCTGGCCCGCTTGATCGACGCGCGCGAGGCGAGCGCCCGCCCGACCGTTCTGGTGAGCATCCACAGCTTCACGCCGGTGTTCTTCGGCGTGTCGCGTCCGTGGCACGTCGGCGTCCTCGTCGATCGTGATCCGGTGTTCTCGCACGCGCTGCACGCGTCGCTGCTCGGCGCGCTCGATCAGCGGATCGTCGGTCTCAACGAGCCCTACGTGATGGGCAACGGCGTCGACTACACCATTCCCGTGCACGCCGAGGAACGCGGCCTGCCCTGCGCCGAGATCGAGATCAGGAACGATCTGATCGGGGACGCGAGCGGAGTCGAGCACTGGTGCCGCGTGCTCGTCCCGGCGTTCGAGGAGGCGCTCGAGGCGCTCGGGACGAGGGCGCGAGGCCGCTGAGCGCGGCTCGAGCGGCCCGACCCCGGCGCCTACGACCGTCAGGGACGAGCGTCCGGCCAGAGCTCGAACAGCGGGCGGTGACCCGGCGAGGGCCGCGCCCCGTCGATGGCCGGGGGAGCCTCCTCGGCGTAGTCGGAGAGCGGCGGCTTCTCGTAGGGGGCGATCTGGCGATAGACGCGGATGTAGTCGATCTCGTAGCGCCCCGGGAAGCCCGTCGTTTCATCCGGCGCGCCCGGCCACCAGCCACCGAGGGCGGTGTTGGCGAGCAGATACATCTCGACGTTCGATACCTGGGGGCCGCTGACGCGGTGCACCTCGATGTCGTCGATGTAGAAGACGATCTGCCCCGGGCGCCAGTCGACACCGTAGGTGTGGAAGTCGGCAGTGAAGTCGATCCCCGAGGTCGGCTCGGACTTGGTCGAGCGCAGCTGCCCCGCCGAGTCGTGGTAGTGGTAGGTGTGGTAGGCGGTGTCCTGGTTGTCGCCGATGAACTCGACCACGTCGATCTCCGGGTCGGAGCCGCCGTAGTAGGCGTTGAGCAGCCAGAAGGCCGTCCAGTAGCCCTTGCCGAAGGGCTGGCGGGCGCGTGTCTCGGCGTAGCCGTAGGTGAACTTGAACGCGTCGTAGCTCGTGATCACGCCCGAGAGATATGGCTGGCCGTTGGCCTTCTCGCGCAGCGGCTCCGGCGTCGGAATCGAGTTGATGACGAGCTTGCCGTCCTCGAAGGTGAACGGGTCGTAGCCGAAGTCGGGGTCGTTGCGGATATCGACGTAGTACTGCAGCTCGGAGTTGATGATCACGTCCGGCCCCCACAGATAGCTCGTGTTCCACTTGCTGGTATCGAGCGCGCCGGTGTCGAACTCGTCGGCGAAGACCAACTGATAGCCGTCGAGCAGATCCTGCTTCGGCTTCGGGGCGTTCGGATCGGTACGACCGAGACCGCGCACCTCGACCGTCAGGCCGGTGGCGATGGTCTCGAAGCGCTTGTCGCTGCCGGCGGTGAAGGAGCGCACTTCGTAGTAGTAGTCGCCGTCGAAGATCCCCTTGTCGTCGATGAAGCCGGGGGTGTGCACCGTGGTGTGGTACGCCGCGTTGCGATAGACGTTGTAGCCGGCCGCTTCCTCGTCGCGCGCCCAGGAGACGCGGATGGTGCCGTCGGCGAGCAGCCGCCCGGTGAAGCCCTCCGTGGTGCGGGACGAGAAGTCGCGCTGAGGGACGCCGCCCGAGCCGCCTTCGGGGGGCGACGGGTCGGCCGTGGGCGCGTCCAGCTCGGGCGTGAGCTTGGGGGCGACGGCGGGCGGTGCGAGGGCCGGCGGTGCCGCGGCGGGCGGTGCGGCCGGCGGTGCGGCGGCCGCGAGCGGCGGCGGTGCGCTCCCCTCGCCGCGGACCTTCACCGTCAGGTCGCCGGCGATCTTCCAGAACTTCCTCGGCGAGGCACGGGTGAAGGCATGGACCTCGTAGCGATAGTCACCGCGGGAGAGCTTCTCGTCGACGTAGCTCTCGGTGTGTACGGTCGCGTGGTACACCCCCTGCCGGTAGACGTTGTAGCCCCCGGCGGACGCGACTCCTCCCCAGGTGAGTCGTACCGAGCCGTCGTCGAGCATCCGCGCCTTGAAGTCGCGCGTCGTCGCGGAGGTGAAGTCGCGTCGTGCCCCCTCGCTCGAGGAGCCGTCCGGCGGGAGCTCGCTCTCGGCGGCCGATACCGGAGCGCCGCCGCTCGCCGTGACGGAGCCGCCGCCCTCGGCGCTCGGCACCCGTACCGTCAGCCCGTCGGCGATCTTTCGAAAGCGCTTGTTCTTCCCCGGCGTGAACGAGTGGATCGCGTAGCGGTAGGTGGCGCCTGCCGAGATCTCTCGGTCGACCCAGCTCTGGGTACCGCGCACCGTGGCGTGATACCTCCCCTGGCGGTAGACGTTGTAGCCTTCGGCTCCCGAGTCACCGCGCCAGGACAGGCGCACCGAACCGTCGCTCTGCACCTGCCCCTCGAAGCCCGGTGTCGTCGATGAGACGACGCTGCCCTCCTCGGAGTCACCGCCACCGGACGCCGCCTTCGCCGCGTCGTCGGGGGTCCCTTCGAGCGCGTCCTCCGTCCGGGCATCGCCGGCGTCCGGCACCGTGACCGCCAGCCCCTCGGCGATCTTCCGAAAGCGCTTGTTCTGTCCCGGCGTGAACGAGTGGATCGCGTAGCGGTAGGTGACCCCTCTCGAGACCGCTCGATCGACCCACTGGCCGATGTCGCGTACCGTCGCGTGGTACCTCCCCTGCCGATAGATGTTGTAGCCCGCGGCGTCCGGGTCGCGCTGCCAGGCGATCCGCACCGTGCCGTCGCTCTGCACCCGCCCGGTGAAGCCCGCCGTGCTCGGGGAGAGGAAATCGCGCTTCGCCGCGTCATCGAGAGTCCCTTCGAGAGCGTCCGCCGTGCGGGCGTCGCCGGCGTCCGGCACCTCGATCGTCAGCCCGTCGGCGATCTTCCGAAAGCGCTTGTTCTGTCCCGACGTGAACGAGTGGATCTTGTAGTGGTAGGTGCCCCCCTTCGAGACCGCTCGGTCGACCCAGTGATCGATGTCGCGTACCGTCGCGAGGTACTTCCCCTGCCGATAGATGTTGTAGCCCGCGGCGTTCGGGTCGCGTTGCCAGGAGATCCGCGCCGTGCCGTCGCTCTGCACCCGCCCGGTGAAGCCGGTCGTGGTGCGCGAGACGAACTCGCTCTGCGGCATGCTCCTGGATCTGAGGCTCTCGGCGTCTCGCTCGAGCGCCGCGGCGCCCGGCTCGGGCATCGCGGCGGCGGGCTGAACGGGCGGGGCCGCCCCGTCCTCCGCCACCCTCGGGGCGTTCGCCGCGGACGCCTCCTCGCGCTCGCCGAGCGGCGCGGTGTCGCAGGCGGCGCTCAGCAGAGCGAGCGCGAGGACGACGAGGCGTGGAGCGGGTCGGGCACAAGCGGCGGCCGGACACGGCGCCACGGTCGAGCGCCATCGTCGCGAGAGAGTCGAGGGCGGGTCTGGGTATCGCATGGTCGAGCTACCGGGTAAACGAGGCGAGCTGATGGATCGTCCCGTCGTTCTCCCATCGACGGGTGGCACGGTAGCTCCCGGAGCGAGGGCGGCCGCGTCACGGGCTGCGTATCGGACGCGCACCGACGCGGCTGAACACCTTCGGTCGCTCGATGTCGATCATTGCAATCTTGTCCGTCCGGATACGGACCTGATCGACAACCTCCGTCCCGGGGCCGCGGCACGCGACGCCCCGACACCGGCAGGGGACCCGATCGGTTCCGGCCCGGGAGAATGCACGGGCCGTCGCGTCAGAGCGGCACCGGCTCGAGCAGCGGCTCCTCCCGCCCGAGCGCTTCGCGGCGCTTCGCCACGTACCCCTCCAGCGCCTCGCCGACCGCCGGATCGAGCGCCGGTGCTCGGTACTCCGCGAGTACCCGCTGCCAGAGGTCGGTGGCCCGCTCGGTCGCGTCCTTGGCCCCGGCAAGGTGCCAGTTCTCGTGGTTCTGCCAGTCCGAGAGGAACGGCTCGTAGAACGCGTCGCGAAAGCGCGCCATGGTGTGATCGCAGCCGAAGAAGTGCCCACCCGGACCGACCTCGCGCATCGCCTCGGCACCGATCTCCTCGCGCGTGATCACCAGCGGCGACATCAGCCGCTGCATGTGCTGGAGCATCTCGCAGTCGACGACGATCTTCTCGAACGAGGCGACCAACCCGCCCTCGAGCCAGCCGGCGGCATGGTAGACGAGGTTGCCGTACCCCATCACCGAGCCCCACAGAGCCATCTGCGTCTCCCACGTCGCCTGCGCATCGACGGCGTTCGAGGCGTTGCAGGCGCTCGTGCGGTAGGGCAGCGCGTAGCGTCGCGCGAGCTGACCACCGGCGATGTTCGCCAGCGAGTTCTCCGGGGTTCCGAAAGCCGGAGCGCCCGAACGCATGTCGACGTTCGAGGTGAACCCACCGTAGACGGTCGGGGCGCCGGGGCGGGTCAGCTGCACGAGCGCGACGCCGAGCAGCGCCTCGGCGTTCTGCTGGGCAAGGGCGCCGGCCATCGTCGCCGGCGTCATCGCCCCCATCAGCGTGAACGGAGTGACGACCACGCCCTGGCCGAGCATCGCCATCTGCATCGCCCCGTAGGCCATCGAGTCGTCGAGCTTTCTGGGGGAATTGACGTTGATGTTGGTCAGCACCGTCGGTTCGTCCACCATGTCCTCGAGCGCGATGGAGCGCGCGATGGCACAGAGCTCGACCGCGTCGCGCGCGCGCCCTCCCCCGATGCCGGTAGCGCAGAAGACCTTGTCGGCGAGGGTCAGGTTGGCCAAGGCGGTGTCGAGGTGGCGTGAGTTCGGCGGCAGGTCGGTCGGGGCGATCGCCTGGTTGCCGAAGAAGTCGATGACGTTGAACGACTGACCGAGGCGGATGATGTCGCGATAGTCCGCGATGTTCCCCGCCCGCCGTCCGTTGATCCGGTCGTGCACGTTCGGCGGACCCGAGACCAACCCGAAATTGATCGCGTCCCCGCCGCAGAGGATCGCGTTGGCCGGATTTCTCGGTGTCAGCGTGAACTCCGCCGGCGCCCGCGCGACCGTCTCGAGGACGAGCGCGCGGTCCATGCGCACGATGCCGTCGGCGCCGACCTCGGCGCCGGCGGCCCGGAACAGTGCGAGCGCCTCGTCCCCGAGCACCTCGATGCCGAGATCCTCGAGGATGTCGAGCGAGGCCTCGTGCACGAGCTCGAGCTGCTCCTCGTCGAGCGCATCGATCGGAGCGAAGCGGTTTCTCAGCTGACGGCGCTCGAGCTGGGGCAGGCGTGCCACGGGCTTGTCGCCACCGCGGCGGCGGCGTCTGGGTTTGGTCGGTGCGGTCATGTCGAGAGGTGTCCGGTCTCGCGGTGCGCGAGCGAGACGTTCCGGTCGCGCACCGTCGGTAGGGGAAAGCGCGCGCGGCGCACGTTCTCAAGGTCGAGCGAGACGACGAGCAATGCCCCCTCTCCCGCATCGGAGTATATTCCCGGATCGCAGTTCGCATTCCCGTAGAATGGGAGTTCGGCGGCCGTCGTACGATGACCTCCGGCGATGACGACCCGAGGGAAGATGCCCCCGATGAACGTCCGGGCGACACCGAGAAAAAAGCGTGGAAGCGGGCGCGACGAGAGCGAGGCGGGCGCGGGCGACGTGCGCTCGGTGCGGCGTGCGCTGCAGCTGCTGACGCTCTTCGACGGGGTCCGTTCGCGCGCCTCGCTCAGCGAGCTCGCGCGCGAGAGCGCGCTCGCCACCAGCACCGTGCAGCGCCTTCTGCAGACGCTCGAACGCGAGTCGTTCCTGGTGCGCGAGGCAGACGGGCGGTACGCGCTCGGCACCGCGCTGATGCGCCTCGGGATCACCGCCGTACGCGCCACGCCGCTGCACGAGCGGGCCGGGCCGTGGCTCACGGCGCTGTCGAGAAAAACCGGGGAGACGGCCAACCTCGCCGTGCTCGACACCCCCGAAAGCGCCTTCTACATCCGCCAGCGCGTCAGCGACCAGGCGATCCGGCACGAGAACTGGGTCGGGCGCCCGTTCGCGGTCGAGGGCACGGCCGTCGGCATGGCACTGACGGGACGGGTCGGGGGCGGCGGGGGGTACGTGACGCGCCACACCCAGACACCCGATGTCAGTGCAGCGGCCGCACCGGTGCACGGAGCGGAGGGCGATATCGTCGCCGGGTTGAGCCTGACGGGGCCGACCTTCCGCATCGACGACGAGGCGCTCGAGCGTATGCGCCACGCCGTCGTCGAGGCGGCCCGCGAGCTCTCCCACGCGCTCGGCGGGAACTGGCCCTACGAGCCGGGCGCGGGGACGGCGCGGCTCACGCCGCAGACGTAGCGATCGCAGACCCCCTCGGGTCGGGAGAGGCGATGTCCGGAGCGCCCGCGGCCTCCGAAGAGACCGCGCCGCGGAGCGCTGTCGCACCACGATCCGCTCGCCCTCGCAAAAAAAAGTGCGCTTTCGGGTGAACCGATGGCGAACGCGGCCGATAGCCTCCGATAGCCCCCTTGTCCACCGCGAACCGGCGACACCATCGTGATGCAGTCCGTCTTCCTCGGCCGTCAACCCATTCTCGATGCCGAGGAGCGAACCTACGCCTACGAACTTCTGTTCCGCTCCTCCGAGACCAATGCCTACGATCCGAGCGTGGACGGTGATCGCGCCACCGCCCAGGTGCTGGTCAACGCGGTCGTCGAGCTCGGTCTCGATCGGATCGTCGGTGACCGACTGGCGTTCATCAACCTCACCGAGCGGTTCATCTCCTCGCCCCAGTTGCTCGAGTGTCTCCCGCCCCAGCGAGTGGTGCTCGAGATCCTGGAGGACGTGACCGCCACGCCGCGCGTGCTCGAAGGGGTCCGACGGCTCAAGGAGCACGGCTACACGATCGCCCTGGACGATTTCGTCCATCACGAGGACAACGACGAGCTGCTCGATCTGGCGGACCTGATCAAGTACGACATCACCCAGCACGATATCGAGGCACTCCGTCCACAGATCGCCCGTGATCGCTCGTGCGGTCGCACCGCGCTCGCCGAGCGGGTGGAGACATCGGAGCAATTCGAGGCGCTCAAGGCGATGGGCTTCGAGTTCTTCCAGGGCTATCACTTCGCCCGCCCGACCGTGCTCCAGGGGGCGGCGCTGCGCTCGGACCGACTCGGCCTCGCCCGGCTCCTGTCGCTCGTCAACGATCCCGATACCGGCAGCAAAGCGCTGGTCGAGGCGGTGAGCCACGATGTCTCGCTCAGCGTCCG
>ENA-ORXM01003233-ORXM01003233.1-marine-metagenome-genome-assembly--contig:-NODE-3233-length-16663-cov-6.915833_pt1 | contig 16663 bp, 19 predicted proteins | sample MGYA00237867_ERZ511480 | MGnify/ENA primary metagenome ERZ511480 (study PRJEB26309, sample SAMN06266103) | marine metagenome | isolation source: Algal blade | place: United Kingdom:Sidmouth, United...
TTGCTTGCAGAGAAAGAACTGGAAAGTAAGCTAAAAGATGAGCTTCTTAAAAAAAAGTACCCAGAGTTGAGAAGGAAGCGTTAGTGAGGTTTTATATGGGTAAAGGTCTAATTCGAGATACTTGTCTAAAAATAGTAAATCTATCCAAGAATCAGTTTTACTATAAAGGGACAGGGCAAAAACCAGGTCGTAGAGCGAGTAAAACGACTACTTATAGAGATCCAAAAACTTTGGAGATATCAGAAGTGAACAACGAGGAGGTTGTACAGCGCATAGTTGGAATTAAACTTGATCCTGACCAAGCAAACCATTACAGATTGATAAGTTTTCAAAAATGCTAATAGCATTTAATGGAGTAAGCTTTCTATACCTCTTTCAAACTTAAAAAAAATAACCTATGGAATCATTTTTCAGTAGTCCTTCAGCCAAAAATACAATAATAGAAATGTATTACAACAAATTGGATGAACTGCCTATGAAGTACGAATTTCAAAAAATTGAAACGAGTTTTGGCATTACCAATATCATTATAACTGGAGAAAAAAACAATCCTCCTTTGGTTTTAATTCATGGCTCGAATGGGTGTGCTCCAATTGCTTTAGAAGCGATGTTAGGCTTGGAAATAAACTTTAGAGTCTATGCCATTGACGTTATTGCTCAACCAAACTTAAGTGAGGGACTTAGACCAAACATGAACGACCATTCTTATGGAAAATGGATGTTTGAAATCCTCGCTCGATTGAATATTCAAGATGCCATTATGGTTGGAATTTCATTTGGCGGATTCATCACATGGAAAACTCTCGTATTTGATAGCCGAAGAATTTCCAAAGCCTTTCTAATCGTTCCTGCTGGAATCGTCAATGGCAATCCATTGAATGCAATGTGGAATGTTTTTCTTCCTATGAAACTCTATCAATGGAGAAAAAATAAAAAATATGTACATCAATTTTTGAAAAAACTATTTACAGAACCTGATGAATTTGCGGAATATTATTTAGCAAAAGTATTCTTGGATTTCGATATGGATTTTTCGTCTATTCCCTTAATTAAAAAAGCAGAAGCAAAAAATATTACTACTCCTATGCATATCATAGGAGCCGATAATGATTTACTTTTTCCTGGTAAAAAAATGCTAAAACGTGCGAAAGAAATTTTCCCATCACTCTATGAAGGTAAATTGCTAAAAAACTCTAAACATGTTCCTCGTCAAATAGATAACCATGAAATCTCAAAGTTGATATTTGATGCTACGCACAATAATTTATAGAAATACAAAAACATAAGTCTCATAATTCATGGAGCACGTGAATGTAGTATCAGTTTAATGGTAAATCGGAAGAGCTATTAAAAAATAAAGAGAAATGAAACAGCGAAATTTTTTGTTGAGGTCTAATCAAATTTAAGTCCGAATAAAAGTTCCAAATTTCACTATTAAGTTCGGAATTACATTTCAGGACGATTCACATTTTTTTCTACTTCATCTTTGAATTGTCAATTCGATAAAGCAGAGTAAATAATCAGAGGATGAAGATTCTTATCCCAACTGAACCAATAATAACGGAAGGTGCTTTGTAGAAATCGGAATTATTGAAAAAACAAAAAACTAATATTATGAAACATTTTATTACAATTCTCTTATTCTTTAGCACTCTTAGTGCTTTTTCTCAAACTAACTCATCAGTAGATACAGAAACTGAAGTAGCCCATAAGTGGAGGGTAAGTTTTCCTTATCTAGTTCCAGAAGAGATTATCTTAGGTTGGGACAAGCGAACAAGTACTCAAATGGTAGAATTACATGTAAAACGCAACCTGGATAATAAGAACATCATAGGAGTGAAGTTCGCTGCATGGCGATTATTTCAACCCATGGGAATCACTTGGTGGGATGGTATTTTGGATAAAATAGAATCTGGAACTGAATATTACGATGGTTTCATAAGAGAAATAGGAATTGGCATCACATACCAACGCATGCTTTGGAAAGGGCTTTTTGCATCTGTTGAAGTTCTGCCACAGATTCAAACCTACACGGATCTAGACGGAAATAAAATTAAAAATGGTTTTAAACTTTACAACTCGCTTCATTTGGGTTACCATTTTGCATTTGGGAAGAAAAAACGATTTTTCATAGAACCTCAGGTTCATTGTAACCAATGGATGTTTGATAACAATTCTCCTGAAGGCTTTAAAGAGTTTGACGATAAATATGGAAACGTATTCCTCTTTGAGCCAAACATTTACTTCGGGTGGAAATTTTAAGCTATAGTCTGACATTTAAAATCAACTTCTTTTTTAAACGATTAAAATAATAACAATGAAAAGCTTATTAATTTTTTTATTTACGTTTTGTACACTTCTCTCTTATGGTCAAAATGAGACCAAGCAAATTGAAAGAAAAGGATTTGTCATTGGCTTTGGAATAGGCGGTGGTGTCATCAGTATTTCTGATAGCGATCAAGAAGTACCTTTCGACGAAGCTCAAGGCGGCGGCAGTTTTCCTAATTTAAAATTGGGTTGGATGGTCAATGACCGCCTAGCTATTCTAGGGATGTATTCTGGAATGGGTTACGAATACGAAGGCAAAGACCGAAGTTTTGATGCATTTATGCCATCAATTCAATATTGGGTAAAAGACCGATGGTGGATAAATGCCGGAGCAGGGATAGCTTTGGATATGCCAGCATTCTATGAAGACAACATTAAAGATGAAGAAGAATGGAATTTTGGTGGAGCAGTTGCATTCAGTACAGGGTATGAATTAGTGCAAAAGAAAAACTTTGCGCTAGATCTTCAAACCCAACTACAGATGGGTTGGACTTATTTAGATAATGATAAAAATCGAGAATCTGTATTACTCTCTATTGGACTAGGATTTAATTGGTATTAAAAATGCGTGCCTTAAAACAATTTACATAAGGGTGAATTTTTAAGCAATAGTATGAGAAGTAAAGACTTACAATACTTGGCTTATCAGGCGATACGAACAAAACAACCAATAGGATGTCCAGTAAAAGGGAAGCCCTTCATTATGAACCATTAAATCAAAAAAATGAAAGCACAAAAAATGAAAGCGATGATATCAACTAGGTATGGAGGACCAGAAATACTTCAACTGCAAGAAGTTGATAAACCTAATCCTAAAGAGAATGAAGTCTTAGTGAAAATAGAATCATCATCTATTACTACTGCAGAAACAATGATGAGAACTGGATATCCCCTTATTGGAAGACTATATATGGGATTAATCAAACCTAAAAATAAAATATCAGGCACTGGCTTCTCAGGTATCATTGAGGCAGTAGGACAAAATGTACAAAAGTTTAATCCGGGAGAGAATGTTTTTGGTGAATCCCTCAATACTTTTGGCACCTATGCAGAATATATCTGCATCGAAGAAGATGGAATTATTGCAAAATTACCAGAAAATATTAGCTATGAAGAAGCTGCTGTAATTGGAGATGGGCCAATTACTTCGTTAAATTTTCTTAGAAATCTGGGACAAATTAAAGCTCACCATAGTATACTTATTATTGGTGCCTCAGGAAGTTTAGGTACTGCAGCAGTTCAGTTAGCTCATAACTTTGGAGCAAATGTAACGGGAGTGTGCAGCACTGAAAATATTGAGTTAGTTAGATCACTTGGAGCAGATAAAATCATTGATTATAAAAAAGAGGAATTCTCGACAAATAGTAAGAGATATGATATTATATATGACACGATAGGAGTAAGCTCATTCTTGAATTCTAAAAATTCACTCACTAAAAATGGGGTCTACATGTCTCCTGTTCTTGATTTCGGGTTGCTATTCCAAATGCTGTATACTTCAAATTTTGGAACGAAAAAAGCCAAATTCGCTGCGACAGGGATGTTACCGCATAAGGTCATTCGGCAATACCTGCAAGAAATAGCTTCGCTGATGGAGCTTGGAAAAATAAGATCTATAATAAGCAAACGGTTTTCATTGAAACAAATTCCTGATGCACATAGACACATTGAAAAAGGTCATAAAAGAGGAAATATTGTAGTAGCCTTTAGTTAACAATTCCTCTTCTCAATAATAAAAAAACATTTTTTAACCTCATTAAATACAATTACAATGAAAAATTTTATTTCCATGCTTACGACTTTGTGCATTATAAGTTTAATGTTTACAAACTCAATGGCAGCCACAATCTCTGAAACTAATTCAGATCCTTTGACTACCTCCCAACAGTTATTGAAATATCTTCAAAAAATTGATATTTCAGATTTTGAAGGAGAGAAAACAGTTATGGTGCATTTCATTCTAAATACAGATCACGAGATACTAGTACTATCTACAAATGATGAAGAGTTTGATCGCAGAATAAAGACAAGCTTAAATTATAAGAAGATAGAGAATTACAAGCTTGATGTAAATGAGTCTTACTGGTTACCTGTAACATTCAAAAAAAATATTAGAACATAATATTTATCTGCGAGAATTTGAATTCGATAATTCTCTTCTAGATGATGTAGGTCACTCTTCGGGGTGATGTACATCTTCATTAGTCTCTCGAATAGCCTTTTGGCATGATAACAAAAGATCTATATGAATAAAGACATCTCACTTTCAAAAGAAGCTATAATAGCAGCAATTGGATTGTTAACTATGACTTTAACATTCCCATTCGCAGAATTAAAATAATTCCAGATTTAGTAAACCCGAATAGATAGTAAAATGGAACGCAATGTTATAAATCTTAAAGTATTATTAGATGAAGTTGTTCTCTTTGCAATTCCGTTGATCAATAATTATCCAAGCAAGGTCATTTATCATGATATAAAATTTGTTCATAGACTCACGGATCTGGTTGACCAACTAGCACCAAAATGTAACTTGTCTCAGGATGAAATCTTACTGAGTAAAATCATACTTTGGTTTTACTCGTGTGGATTCAACAAGCTGAAGGTAACTGTTCTGAAGCATGCTTTTACATCTAATAATATTGAAAATTCTATTCAGTCCGCAGGAATATTTTTTGAAAACCAAAATTATCCGGACGACTTTGAAGAAAAAATCAAGAACTCAATATCAAGATTAAGATTTGGCTCTACACCAATAGAAGCGTATGAAAAATTTGCAGCAGATATAAACTACAAGGAATTGATGAGTGGAAAAAATGGAAAACATTTAAAAAAGTATTATGAAGAGTGGCTCTTACATGGTGTTCCATTAGGTAAAAAAGGATGGTTTGATCTTGCCCTTACCTTGGTTCCAAGATTTAATTTCCATCACGTTGCGCTTATGCGGAAATTAGAAGATCAGAAAGCCAATATGATTAAAGCGATAAAGAAAGATAAAAAAGATCTCGAAGGAAGATCTGAATTGGCATTGAAAAAGGAATTAGACATAAGTGATGATGAGCTAAAAAAATTAAAAAAGGCAATGAAGAAAATGAGTGACAAAGACGATAGAGGATTGCAAACAATTTTTCGAACAACAAGCAGAAACCACTATACGCTTAATCAGATGGTAGATACAAAAGCCAGCATCATGATTAGCCTAAATGCTATTATTCTGTCTCTAATTATTGGTGCAAATATGGATTTTGTGGAACAATCTCTAATTCATAGTATCCCATCATTATGTTTGATTATTACGTCTGCCTTGTCCATATCTTTTGCCATTATTTCTATTCGACCCAATCTGACGCAAGGTGAGTTTACAATAGATGAGATACGCAATAAGAAAGGGAACTTATTATACTTCGGCAATTTTCACAATATGCACTTGAGAGATTATGAGTGGGGCATGATGCAGATGTTTAATGACAGCGACTACTTGTATGGATCTATGATTCGAGATATTTATTTTCTTGGAGTTGCTTTGAACAAAAAGTTTCAAACTTTCAGAAAATCACTAAATGTATTCTTAATAGGTTTATTGATTACAATATTTTTCTTCGTTGTCTTGAAATTCTATTCTTAAATGTCCTAAATCTCACTTTTAAATCAGTAATTATAATTCAGGACGATTCACCTACATTTCCACTTCATCTTTATATCATCATAATGATAAGGAAATAAGTAAAAATAAGATGATGATTTGCTTCTAAGGAGAAAGAATGAAAATGGAGAAACTGCTTTCTTTTATTGGAACTTTCACAAACCACAAAGACTCTGATAATCCCTATAAAGAATATTACGGAAATGAAAATTTATTTGACAAATTAGGGATGAGTCTGGCATGTCAGTCAAATGTTGGATACTGTTTTTAATAATCACAATTACTCTAGTATCCATTAGAGAAAAGAATAATTGAATAACATAAATAAATAGCATAGAATGCCTTATGAAAAATACTAACAATCTATCCACGAATTCTTCGACCTTTTCACTCAATGTTTTGAAAACTAAATCTCATCCATTTTGGCGCTGGTTCTGGCTTACTTTCCTTATGGTTTCTCTTGCTTATGCATGGTATTCATTTTATGTGCCTTCTAGTGATATTGGCTGGGCTAACAGTATGGACTCAGCCCGAGAACTTGCCCGCGATTCTAATACAAACATATTGCTATTTTTCACCGGGAAATGGTGTGTGCCATGCAGAGTAATGAAGCGAGAAGTTTTTGCGGATAAAGAAGTTATGAAGGCCATTAATTCGCAATTTGTACCAGTTATAATTAATATTGATGACCCCAATGCCGAAGATCTGATAATGCAATATAAAGTTGGCACAACTCCCATTACAATATTTACGAATCCTGAGGGAGAGGTCATAGATTACGCTGTTGGGAAGATTGGAAAAACGAAATTCCTCGAAATGCTTAAAAATTTGGGTACTGAGGGTTTCTAAATGTAGATTGGAAAAGGTGATTATTACCTAATTGTAATTTTTTGGAGAAAGGATATTAAAGAAATATGTAAGTGTTAAAATCCAGCAGATAACATTAAAAAAGTCGATCATATATCTCTGCGTTCTTTGTTAGGGACGAGGCTTGTCAAGAACCGTTAAATTCCAGTGATATTAACTAATTTAAAAGTAATTGGAATCATTGGTACTTACTTTGTATAATTGCTGAAGACATGTCTGCTGTGGAAATATTTAAAATGAAAATTTGTTTTAGCTACAATTAATTATATATTTGATAAGTGATTTTAAGTACACATACATATAACCTAAATAAATTACCAGCATTTGCTGTAAGTCCTTCTCCAAGGAGACCTAGGCCCTTCGGGTCTAAATAGTTATATGCCGTAGGGTGATGTCCTACAATTCGAGCCCTCATCATTATAATTATTCTATTTTATTCATTTCTTAATTCTATTATTATGTCAATAATAATAAGAAATACCAATTCAGATGATTGTGTGTATGCATCTGATATATGTAATTGGTATATCATTTCTTCTCAAGAAAGGGGGACAGGAATTGCATTGCGAACCGAAGACTACCTAAGTCAAAAAATGATGAATAGTAATGCTATTATTGCACTTCAAGGCAATACGGTTATAGGTTTCTGCTATATAGAAACTTTTCAAGATGCTAAGTATGTGTCAAATTCTGGCTTGATCGTTTGTAAAGAATATCGAGGTCAAGGTCTTTCCAAAAAGATAAAAAAGGCCGCTGTAGATCTAGCAAGAGAACGCTATCCTCACTCCAAAATATTTGGAATTACAACTAGCGATATCGTGATGAAGATCAATTCGGATCTCGGCTATCTGCCCGTTTCTTTTGCTAAGCTTACTTCAGATATTAAGTTCTGGAATGGCTGTCAAAGCTGCAATAATTATGACATTCTTCTACGTAATGATCGAAAGATGTGCTTGTGCACTGCGATGTTAGCACCCTCTGGTGAAGAAATGAAAATCAATCTTTCAAATCTTATTATCAATGAACAAAACAAATAAACAACTCCTACTTGCATATAGCGGAGGCTTAGATACTTCATATTGTATTCCATATCTAAAAGATGCTGGGTATGATGTTCTTGCGATCAATGTTAATACTGGCGGATTCTCACAATTAGAATTGACTGAGATGAAAGATAGAGCACTTCAACTTGGTGCAGTAAAGTTCGAATCTATAAATATTGAAAACGAGTATTGGGACAAATGCATTCGGTACTTGTTGTATGGAAATATCCTCCGAAACAACACATATCCTCTTAGTGTTTCATCCGAAAGACCTTTTCAGGGATTAGCATTGTTGAAATATTGTGTGGACAATAAGATCGAATATTTTGCCCATGGCAGCACTGGAGCTGGAAATGATCAAATTCGATTTGATATTTTATTTCAATCCTTAGCGCCAGATACTAAGATTATCACACCGATCAGAGATCAGTCTCTTTCTAGAACCGCTGAAATGGAATATCTCAAAAATAAAGGCTTCGAATGGACAAAAGTGCAAAAGAAATACTCGATCAATAAAGGAATCTGGGGCACAAGTATAGGAGGTGCTGAAACACTTACTTCAGATCAAAATCTACCTGAGGATGCATTCCCAACTCAAAAGACAAAGGCCGATGTAGAAAACGTCGCTATAACTTTTGATAAAGGAGTTCCCGTAGCTATAGATGATCAATATTTTGATTCACCAATTGATTTGATCAGATCTTTGGACCAGAAAGCTGGAGCATACGGCATTGGAAGAGATGTCCATGTCGGTGATACGATCTTAGGGATAAAAGGAAGGGTCGGTTTCGAAGCGGCAGCACCTCTTATTTTGATAGCTGCGCATGAATTATTGGAGAAACATACATTGACCAAATGGCAGATCCATTGGAAAAAGCAACTTGCTGATTGGTACGGAATGATGTTGCATGAGGCACAATACCTTGATCCATTAATGAGAAATATTGAAGTCTTCCTCAAAGAGACTCAGCTCCACGTATCTGGAACAGTCAAGTTAAAACTACATGAATATCGATTTGTCTTGGATGGTATCATTTCTGATAATGATTTGATGGCTACCTCTTTCGGTGCCTATGGCGAAGAAAATAAGAAATGGACAGGAGAAGATGCAAGAGGATTTACCAAAATAATAAGTAATCAGATGGCCATATATTTCAATATTCATTCACCCAAAATCTAAAACGATGAAAAAGATAAATGTAAACGTCATCGGAGCCGCAGGTTTTGTAGGCGGTGAACTAATCCGTCTTCTTATTAATCACCCACAAGTAGAGAACCTCATTGTTCAAAGCAATAGTCAAGCGAAAAAAAAAGTTGGTGTAGTTCATAGAGATCTATTTGATTCTGACTTGGTATTTAGTAGTTCGTATGATCGAATTTCAGATGTTACCTTTATAAGCAGAGGGCATGGACAGTCCAAAGATTTTATAACCCAATTGGAAGCTAATGAGGAAGGCGTTATTATTGATATGTCCAGAGATTTCAGGTTGCATTCAGAAAACAATGAATTTGTCTATGGTCTTCCAGAATGGAATCGAGATCTCATTCGAACATCGAAGAGAATAGCGAATACGGGATGTTTTGCGAATGCGATACAACTCGCTATTTATCCTTTAGCAGATCAGATGTTATTATCAAACGATCTACATATCCAAGGGATGACAGGTGCTACTGGAGCTGGTTATGCCAAGTTGGATTCGACACATTTTAGTTGGAGAGATAGCAATATATCGATTTATAAGGCTTTTACCCATCAGCATCTTGATGAAGTAAAGCAACTAATACTGTCCCATATTCCTGACTTTAAGGACGATGTCAATTTCATCCCGATGAGGGGAAATTTTACTCGAGGAATACTAATCTCCGCGTATACCAAAACGGGTGAATCATTAGAGAAGGTGATCGACTTGTATGAAAAGATGTATAACGATGAACCGTTTGTATCTATAACTACAGAGCCTATAGATCTTAAGCAAGTCGTAAATACGAATAGAGCTTTAATCCGAATACAGAAATTTGAAAACAAGGTTTTGATAACATGTGCAATTGACAACTTATTAAAAGGTGCAGCGGGTCAAGCTGTTCAAAATATGAATATTAGCCAGGGGTTTCCAGAGGTTACTGGGCTTCTATTAAAACCTTCTGCATTTTAAAATAACTAATTATGAACCTACAAGAAGTATATAACTTATTTGATATAGAGCCTATTTATGCTAAGGGATGCAAAGTCTATTCGGTAACAGGTGCAGAGTATCTTGATTTTTATGGTGGACATGCTGTAATTAGTATTGGACATAGTCATCCTCATTTTGTATCGGAGATGAAAAATCAAATTGATAAAATGATCTTCTATTCCAATTCGGTAAAAAACCATTTACAAGTAAACTTAGCGGAAGACCTAGGGAGATTATCTAAATGTGAAGATTATGAATTGTTTCTGTGTAATTCAGGAGCTGAAGCAGTTGAGAATGCATTGAAAATAGCATCATTTAAGACGAAAAGAACAAAAGTATTGGCCATTAAAAGCAGTTTTCATGGTAGGACTTCTGCAGCTGTAAATGTTACAGATAATGAAAAAATAAAGGCTCCTATCAACACTAGATTTGAGACGAATTTTATTAAGATGAATGATATCGACGCAATGAAAGAAGCTTTGGGCACACATACTTATGCCGCTGTTATAATAGAGAGCATCCAAGGAATTGGAGGTTTGGATCAAGCATCTGATGAATTCTTACAAGCCATAGAGTCTTATTGCAATAAGGCAAATACCACCTTCATTGCTGACGAGATCCAAAGTGGGTTCTACCGATCGGGTGATTTTTTTGCTTTTCAAAAGTCAGGTGTTACACCTGATGTCATCACGATTGCAAAAGGGATGGGTAATGGATTTCCTATAGGTGGTGTGATGACAAAGTCAGGCTTTATAGACACTTGGCCTGGAATGTTGGGGACTACTTTTGGAGGGAATCATTTAGCATGTACAGCTTGCAATTCAGTATTACACGTTATAGAATCGGAAGATATTTCGACTAATGTAAAATCTGTAGGACAATATCTAAAGAAAGGACTTTCCGCTATTGATGGCATCGTAGAAGTAAAAGGAAGAGGCCTAATGCTTGGGGCAAAGTTTAATTTTCCAATCAAAGATTTTAGAACTTACCTCGTCTATAATCATAAGTTGTTTACGGGTTCATCCAAAGATCCGAATCTATTGAGAATATTACCACCACTTAATGTAACAAAGTATGATGTAGATGATTTTTTAAATAGGCTTCGACAAGGTATGGAAGCATTTAATGTGGTGCCGCATGATTTTGAAACACAATTTTAAAAAGTCAATATGAAAAATTTTATCTCACCACAGGCTTTAGAAGATGTCAAATCTATAGTTGATCAAGCTATTGAATTGAAGAATAGTAGCCAGAAAAGTAGTCAGCTCGGTAATGGGAAGATTATGATTTTATTGTTTTTTAATGCCAGCTTGAGAACAAGGTTGAGTACTCAAATAGCAGCAGAGAAACTTGGGATGAAAGTGTTGTCATTGGATATGTCCGCTTCTTGGAATATGGAATTTGAGGATGGAGCCATAATGCGTTTTGATACAGCAGAACATATAAAAGATGCAGCTGCAGTTTTTAGTATGTATGCAGATATAGTTGGCGTAAGAGCTTTTGCTAAGTTAGAAAATAAGGATACTGATTATTCGGATCAATTGATCAATTTACTATACAGGTATTCTTCTATTCCGATTGTAAATTTAGAATCATCTATCCGTCATCCGCTGCAATCTTTAGCCGATATGATGACGATTAAAGAAATGGTAAAAAGGCCTAATCCCAAGATCGTCTTGACTTGGGCTCCACATCCAAAAGCATTGCCGCATGCGGTTGCAAATTCATTTTTGGAGTGGGCCAATCTTTGTGATTATGAAGTAACAGTTACTCATCCAAAAGACTATGAATTGGATCCTGAGTTTATGCAAGGACACAAACTGGATTATAATCAGAATCGAGCGTTAGAAGGAGCTGATTTTGTCTACGTCAAGAATTGGTCATCATCTTCTGAGTATGGGAAAGTAATAAATCAAGATGTCAATTGGATGATAGATGAAGAGAAAATTGCCAAAACGACGACTGGGAAATTCATGCATTGTATGCCGATAAGGAGAAACGTAGTTGCTACGGATGGAGTTATCGATAGTCCCAATAGTCTGATGCTTAACCAAGCACAAAACAGGTTGCATTCAGCACATTTTGTTATTAAAAGTCTACTAGAAAATGGATAAAATAACTATTGTAAAAATAGGTGGTAAAATCATCAATGAAGAGGAACTATTAAGAGATTTTCTTTGGCAGTTTGCTAAGATACATGGGTTGAAGATCTTGGTACATGGAGGAGGTCGATCAGCAAGTCAAATGCTGTCCTCCCTTGGCATAGAAGCTCGTATGCATAACGGTCGAAGAATAACTGACTCAGCTACACTAGATGTATGTGTTGGTCAATATGCAGGCAGAATTAATAAAAAGATAGTTTCATTATTACAAACTATAGATGTAGATGCTCTAGGACTTTCTGGTGCAGATGGCGGAATAATAAAGGCAAAAAAAAGACCTGACGAACCATTCGATTATGGTTTTGCAGGGGATATTGTCCGAGTCAAAAGTAATAGGATATTGGGACTATTGAAACTTGGTTTTGTTCCTGTTTTTTGTGCGATTACGGCGGATCAAAATGGCCAATTACTCAACACCAATGCAGATACAATCGCTGCTTCATTAGCGGTTAGTCTTATTGGTAAAGCTGAGGTTGACTTACGATTTTGTTTTGAGTTTGATGGCGTGTTGGAAGACCTTGAATCCGACAGAATAATCAAAACGATAAAGTCACAGGAATTTGAATCGCTAGTAGATCAAAGTATACTCAATGGTGGAATCCTGCCCAAAGTTCAAAATGCGATCGCTGCAAAAAAGAATGGAGTTGGGAATGTTGCTATTTGTGGCAGCTCGAACTTAGTAGATTTAATCAACGCAACGCAAATTGTCTAATATGGAAGAGCTGAAATTGGAGGCCATAAAGCTGTTGGTAGAGTTAATAAAACAACCCTCATTATCTGGACAGGAAACTGGTACAGCTGATATATTAGCTTCTTATTTACATGATAAAATCATACCTTTTGAGCGAATCAAGAACAATCTTATTGTCAAAAACAAACGATTTGATTTACAAAAGAAAACGCTCGTTCTGAATTCTCACCATGACACGGTGAAACCTAATTTTACATGGACCTATGATCCTTTTGGAGCTATCAAAAAAGATGGTAAGATCATTGGACTGGGATCAAACGATGCTGGAGCTTCACTTGTGTCTTTGGTGGCTACGTTTCTCTATTTTTTCGAGGAGGAATTAGACTATAATTTGGTACTGATTTTAGTGGCGGAAGAAGAGAATTTTGGCCCTAATGGAATCAAGCTTGTATTAAATGAAATTGATTTTCCAATACATCTAGCCATTGTCGGAGAACCTACCGGAATGAAGATGGCAGTCTCTGAAAAAGGCTTATTGGTTATTGATGGTGTTGCTAAAGGAGTCGCTGGTCATGCCGCTCGTCCCAATGGCCATAATGCTATAGATATAGCAATGAATGATATACAAAAAATTAATACTTACCAATTTGATAGGGTGTCAAATATGCTTGGGCCAGTGGTGAAATCTGTTACTCAAATTGAAGCAGGCTATCAACATAATATTATCCCTGACCATTGTAATTTTGTGATTGATGTCAGAGTAAATGAGTATTATAACCTGGAAGATGTTTTCGAAACACTCCAAGTATTATGTAATGCACAATTGAAGGCCAGAAGTTTCAGTAATAAGCCTTCTAGTATTTCTGTTGATCATGAAATTGTTCAGCTAGGCATATACTTGGGGATTGAGATGTTTGGATCTCCTACACTCTCAGATCAAGTAAATATACCATGCAATAGTATCAAAATTGGTCCCGGAATATCTAGTAGATCTCATCAAGCCGATGAGTTTGTATACATTTCCGAAATCAAGAATGGAGTAGACCTATACATAAACCTAATTAGCAATTTTATAAAGTCATCAGAATGAAAATTTGGCAAAAAGACACAAAACTCGATCGACAAATCGAAAAATTCACAGTGGGATTAGATCGGGAATTTGATATGAAGTTGGCCAAGTATGATGTCTTGGCCTCGATAGCACATGCTAAGATGCTGCACCAAGTTGGTCTGCTTGCCAAGCATGAAGAGAAATTACTTATCACTGAGCTTGAAACCATCGCTATTTTGATCGAAAAAGGAGAATATACAATTGCTAATGAGGCCGAAGATATTCATTCGCAGATTGAAAGTGATCTAATTAAAAGTATTGGCAACACAGGAAAAAAGATTCACATGGGAAGGTCTAGAAATGATCAGGTATTGGTTGCACTGAAACTGTTTTATCGCGATCAATTGTCTAAAATTCACGATCAGGCCAAGGATTGTATAACTGCTTTCATCGATAAAGCTGAGGAGACTAAAAATGTCTTAATGCCAGGCTATACCCACATGCAAGTGGGCATGGTATCTAGTTTTGGTTTATGGTTTTCTTCATTTGCGGAAGCGCTTGTAGATGATGCAAATTTGCTTTCATCCAAAATGCAAGTCATTGATCAGAACCCTTTAGGCTCTTCTGCTGGCTATGGCAATTCTTTTCCTCTAGACCGTCAATTAACGACAACGATTTTAGGATTTCAGTCCATGCATATTAATTCTATTTATGCACAGACCACAAGAGGTAAAACGGAATTGTGGATAGGTCAGATATGTGCTACAATGGCCATCAGTATTAATCGTTTTGCGAGTGATGTATGCCTCTTTTGCAATGAAAATTATCAGTTTATATACCTACCTGAAAATGTTACCACTGGATCATCTATAATGCCACATAAAAAAAATCCAGACATATTTGAACTGATCAGAGCCAAGTGCAATCAACTTCTGTCCGTACCCAATCAAGTAAGTATGATTATTGGAAATCTACCTTCTGGGTATAATAGAGATGTACAATCTTTAAAGGAGATAATTTTTCCGGCTTTAGAAATGTTGCAAGATGTTTTATTCATTTTGAATTACATTATTCCTCAGATACGTATCAATCGTAAGATTCTAGATGACCCCAAATATGATCTGTTATTTAGTGTCGAAGAGGTCAATAGAATGGTCCTTAAAGGCATGCCATTTAGGGATGCCTACTTGGCAGTTGCAAAAAAAATTGAGCTTGGTGATTTTTATCCGAGCAAAGAGGTCTCACATACCGCATTGGGTAGTATAGGCAATTTAGGACTAGACAGAATTAAAAGGAAATTAGTACATATACCATAGGAATTAACGTCAGATGGAATTTAAATTTCATGTTTCTCAGTCTATATGCAAGAACTAATTCTTATCTGAATGCTGAAAAATGCAGGTGATTGGAATATTGTTGGAATATGAGATAGAGTACCCTCATCTTTCTATTTCACCAGTAGATTCTGGATCATTTATAAAGTGATTATATTAACGGATAATAACATTGGAGGAAAGGGACTGATTTCAGCAGGTTCTAATTATTTTAGCCCAGTACACTAGTGCTGGGCTAAAATAATTGGAGTGAAATAATTTGGCTAATATTTTTAACAATAATTATATGTTAGACAAAGCGAAGCAATGAATAGATAAAGCTATCAAACATTTACAAACTGAGTTTTCACAGCTCCAATTAGGGAGAGCAAATCCATCTATTCTCGATAGTATACTTATAGAAAACTATGGAAGTATGCAACCTCTCAATACTGTAGCCTCTATATCAACTCTAGATGCTCAAACAATTACGATTAATCCTTGGGATAAAACCATAATTTTGGCAATAGCAAAAGCTATTACAGCTTGAAATCTCGGACTCAATCCACAAACGATGGCGGATTCTATTATTATTTCTATTCCTCCAATGACAGAAGAAAGAAGAATAGAAATAGCTAAAATCGTAAAAAGACTCTGAGATGAAGCAAAAGTCAGCGTCAGAAATGCAAGATCAGAAAGTCATAAAATGATAAGCCAAGCAAGTGAAAAAAAAGAAATTAGTGAAGATGCGGCTAAAGATTTTTGAGCTGAGTTGCAAAAACTTATAGAAGATGCTAACGCTACTATAGATAACAGTGTAAAGAAAAAAAGTGAAGATGTTATGAAAGTATAAAATTCTTGACTTTTACATATAAAAGATACAATACTTTCGCCGCAAGGAAGAAGGTATTTTTTTATGCCTTCGATTGAACCTTTAATTTATAAGAAAATATTATGGCAAAAAGATGAAAAAAATATAATAAGGCTGTTGAGTTTATTAACCCAGAAATGTCTTATAGTGTACCAGAAGCTGTAGAGCTTTTAGAAAAAACAAACACAGTAAAGTTTGATCCTACGGTTGAGATTCATTATAATCTTAATCTCGATCCTAAACATGCTGACCAAATCGTAAGATCTACCGTAAGTCTCCCTAACGGATCTGGGAAAGTATCAAAAATATGTGCTTTCTCTGATAGTATTTCAGCTGAAGATTTAAAAGCAGCAGGTGCAACTATAGCAGGATGAGAAGATCTTATCCAAGATATAGCTGATGGAAACGTTCCTCTTGATTTCGATGTATGTATTGCAACTCCATCTATGATGAGACACTTGTGAAAAGTTGCAAGAGTTCTTGGACCAAAAGGACTTATGCCTAATCCAAAGGCCGGAAC
>ENA-ORXM01003234-ORXM01003234.1-marine-metagenome-genome-assembly--contig:-NODE-3234-length-16661-cov-7.974071_pt1 | contig 16661 bp, 17 predicted proteins | sample MGYA00237867_ERZ511480 | MGnify/ENA primary metagenome ERZ511480 (study PRJEB26309, sample SAMN06266103) | marine metagenome | isolation source: Algal blade | place: United Kingdom:Sidmouth, United...
AGCTTGACGTAGTCGTAGTCGACCGGCTTCTGATTGATCCCGGTAGACGGTGCCGCAATCCAGCCCGCCATCTTGCCTGGCTCAGTGACGCCAAACATGAGCGACTTGATGTGGGCCTTGTCTGCGTCGGTCGGCAGCCAACTGTCGACGTGCTGTGCCCACTCGTCGTTGGTGATCTGCTGTCCGTCGGGGCTCACGTTGTGGCCGGCAAAGGTGCCGACCTGGCGATGGAAACCAATGTGCGGCAGTTTGAGCTGGAAGTCTGTTCCGGCTTCGGCTAGTGCTCGGTTCCATCGATCGATGCCCTTTTGGCAGTCGATCGTGTAGTCCTCTCGCAGCGTCTCGTTTAGTGCTGCGAGCTGGGTGACTTCTCGTTGGCCGATACCGGAAGCTGTCGCTTCGGGCACGTAACGGTGCAGTGTCTTGAGCAGATGATCGTCGGTGCGGGCTTCTTCTTTGTAGCGACCCTTGAGACCACCCGAGTAGTAGTTGGCGGCGTTGGTCGAGGTCTCGGCCCCAAACAGGTCGAGGCTGACCGAGTAATGGAAATTCAGGTACTTCTGCAGAACGTCGAGGTTGATGCCGCCGTGAGGATGTACGTCGGTGGTGTCGTGCTCGGCCATGAGTTCGAGCGTGCGGTTGACCACTCGAGCGATGCCGGTGGCACCGACAAACATGTGGTGGGCTTCTTCTTTGAGCATGAAGTCGCACGTGCGGCTCAGTGGGTCAAAGGCAGATTCGCGCATCGACGCCAGCTGGAATTTGCCGTCGCGGTCGGTGAAGTAGGTGAAGAAGAAGAACGAAAGCCAGTCAGGTGTCTCTTCGTTGAACGCACCCAGGATGCGGGGGTTGTCGGCGTCGCCAGAATGGCGATCGAGCATTGCGTCTGCCTCGCCACGTCCGTCCTTACCGAAGTAGCGATGCAGTAGATAGACCATCGCCCACAGGTGACGGCCTTCTTCGACGTTCACCTGGAACAGATTGCGCATGTCATAGAGCGATGGCGCGGTGAGGCTGAGCTGCCGCTGTTGCTCAACCGACGCTGGTTCGGTATCGCCCTGCACAACGATCAGCCGTCGCAGTTCTGAGCGGTACTCGCCTGGCACTTCTTGCCAGACATCTTGGCCCTTGTGTTCACCGAACGCGATCTTGCGGTCCTTCTCGGGTTCGGCCAAGAACACACCCCACCGGTAATCGGGCATCGAGACATGACCGAAATGGGCCCAGCCCTTCTGACCCACGTCGATGGCGGTGCGCAAGAACACCGGGTTCTCTTTGAATGCGGCCGGGCCAAGATCTTCCCACCATCGAATGAACTTCGGTTGCCACGACTCGAGTGCTCGCTGCAGGCGGCGATCGTCTTTGAGGTCGACGTTGTTCGGAATCTTTGCGTCGATATCTACGGTTATGGACATGGGGAATCAGACTCGGTTTCTGTCATAGGTTGGACGGGAGCCAGTACCGAAGCGGCGCAATGCGCCATCGGGACCAACTGCATTGGGACGTTGGAAGATCCAGTTCTGCCAGGCCGTCAGCCGGGAGAAGATCTTGGTTTCCATGGTTTCGGGACCAACGAATCGGTAGTTGGCCTCCATGCCGGTGAGTGCATCGGGTGAAAAGCTGTTGCGCTCTTCGAGCATGATGCGCACCTCGTCTTCCCAATCGAGGTCATCGGGCGTGAAGGTCACCAATTCGGCAGCGATCGCCTGTTCGGCATCGAGATCGTCGCCCATCAAAGCAATCGCCTTTGCCAGCGCTTCGGGGCGACCCCAGAAGCGGGTTTCGAGGCGTGAAATTCCGTTTGACATCGGGAACGTGCCGCGGTTCACGTCGGTCAGCCGCATCGTGGCCGGCGGTGGAGGGTTGTCGTCGTCTTCCCAGGTGCCTTCGAGCATGAACGACTGGTCGGCGGCAAGCACAAGCTCGGCCAGCATGCCAACGAAGGCGCTGCCGGGTGTAACGGTCGCCACGAGCGTGCGAGCCGAAACATCGAGACGCTTGAGGGTGCGTGCCCAATAAAGGCGAACCTCACGCACGAGCCAGTGATCAGCGTTGGTCAGCAGAACGTTTTCCGCTTGGGTCACGGCCTCGGCCGAACCGCTCGTGGTGAATACCCAGGTGCCGATTGTTGGTTCGTTGAACCGCAGATGCAGCATGGCGTCGTCGAACTGTCGCGCCGTTGCCAGCAGCCAGGCTTGATCACCAGCGGCAACGAGCTCGTCGCCGGTCGTTGGCTGCGGGCTCGTTGGCGCGATCAGCTCAAACGTTGCCGTGCCGAGGTCACGGTTCAATGCAACCTCGACGTTCTCATAGGTGAGGCTTTCGTCGGCGAGCGAGCGAACCAGCGGTGTCAGCTCGACACCCGCTGCATCGTCGGGACGATCAGAATCGTCTACCCGCTTGGCGGCGTGCTTCGAGATGAGTTCTTCGAATGCACTCGCTGGCGCTATGGCATCGACGAGGCCCCAGTCCAGCGCTGCTTGTCCTTGCACGCCTTCGTTGCGAGTCGAGAATGCGTCGGCCAGGTCACGGCGTACGAAGCGCTTGTCGACGACTCGGGTCAAGCCGCCGGTCCCCGGAAGAACCGCAAGCAGCGGCACCTCGGGCAGAGAAACCGCCGAGGAGCGATCATCGACCAGCAAGATCTCGTCACAGGCCAACGCCAGTTCATAGCCGCCTCCGGCCGCAGTGCCATTCACGGCCGCAATCCAGGCCTGCTGGCTGTTGGCGGTCGCATCTTCGATCGAGTTGCGGGTTTCGTTCGTGAACTTGCAGAAGTTCACCTTGTGGGCGTGAGACGAGCCGGCCAGCATGCCGATGTTGGCACCGGCGCAGAACATGCGCTCCATGCCGCCGGTCACCACCACCGCCTTGACGGTGGGATGTTCGAATCGCAACCGCTGCACGACATCGTTCAGCTCGATGTCAACGCCGAGGTCATAGGAGTTCATCTTGAGTTCGTAGTCATCGCGCAGGCCGCCCTCAGGATCGATGGCCAGTCGCAGCGTCGCAACCGGCCCATCGACCTGCATCGTCCAGTGACGATACGTGTCGGGGTGAGCTTCGAAGCTGATGAACGGCTCCGCGGGCGGGGTCTGAACGACAGGGGAATCAGCAACAAGGGCCATGCATCTATTATCTACAGTTGTCTATCGTTTCGTCAAGCGATTGTAGAATATTGGGTTAAACTCCGCTCACCGACAGTTGTGGCAGTGAAGCGAGGCCGACGTAGGCCAGCCCGCAGGATGACCCGTAGGGAGCGGGATCGTTGGAATGACGGGCCCAGCGCACGGCGGGGATTACACTTCAGCCGACGCCGCGCCGCGATCCACGAATGCCTGTAGGGCGATCCGTCGTCTCGAGCCAGAGGCCGTCCGAGTCGGCCCGTAGGCCGAGAAGACGTGACTCGCGGCCCTTGACCGGTGAGGGCGGCGTTGTCGGTGCTGGCCGCGTTGGTGTCGTTGGCGGGCTCACCGACGCAGCTGCGACCCCAGACGCTGTCTGGTTTGCAGACCCGGCCAGCGCCGGCGGCGTTGGTGCGGTTGGCGGTGCAGTCGGTGTTGGAGTCGCCGGCGGTGGGGTTGGCGTTGGCGGTCCCGGCGGAACAATCACCGTTGACGACACCGGCGGCGCCGTCGCGGTCGGAGTCACGGTCGCCGTGACCAACGAAATCGCCGCTGGAGCGGCCGTGGCCAATGCAACCGCCGCTGGAGCGGCCGTAGCTGATGACGTCGGCGTAGCGATTGGAATCACGGCGGCCGTCGCTGTCGGCGACGGTGTTGGTAGCGCTGGTGGTGCTGGCGGTGCAGTCGGTGTTGGAGTCGCTGGCGGTGCAGTGGGCGTTGGCGGTCCTGGCGGAACAATCACCGTTGACGACACCGGCGGCGCCGTCGCGGTCGGAGTTGCCGTCGCGGTCGGAGTTGCCGTCGCGGTCGGCGTGGCGGCTGCGGTCGGAGTTGCCGTCGCGGTCGGCGTGGCGGCTGCGGTCGGCGTGGCGGCTGCGGTTGGAGCCGCAGTGGCCGTCGCAGGTGCGATTTCCGAGGGAACTACCGTGGCGGTCGGAACTATTGGGGCCGCGGCAGCCGTAGCGGTCGCCGTTGGAGCGAGAGGTGACGTTGCGATCGGAGTTGCGGTTGCAGTAGACGTGGCCGTCGGCAACGTAGTAGCCGTCAAGGTCGGAGTTGCCGTCGCGGTTGGCGTGGCGGCTGCGGTTGGAGCCGCAGTGGCCGTCGCAGTCGGAACTTCGGTCTCGGTTACAGAGGCGGGAGCTGCGGTCGTCGTTTCAACTGGAGCCGCCGTGGCCGACACAGTTGCAGGCGGGGACGCGGTCGCCGATACAGGGGGAGAAGCAGTGGCCGTCGCCGTTGCAGTTGGGGCAGCAGTGGTCGACGCAGTCGGGAGCGCAGTGGCCGTCGCCGTTGCAGCTGGGGCAGCAGTGCCGGTTGGCAACGCAGTTGCCACCGGCAGCGAAATCACCGTTGGTGCTACCGCTGTCGGTGTCGACACAGCTGCAGCCACCGGTGGAGACGTTGGTGCCAAAGTCGCAGTCGGCAGCGCCGCAAATCGAAGCGTCACGTAGACCCGCCCCGAGGACAAATCTGTGCCGACCCCTACGCCCATATGTGTGAACGCCGGATCAAGAATGTTGTCGCGGTGCGATGGGCTCTGCATGAACGACTCGACAAGCGACGCTTCACTGCTGCCGCGACCAACATTTTCGCCGGCTTTGATGTGCCCACTGGGTGACTGGGCTTGGATGACGCTCGGATCAGCATGGCTGAGGAACGACCCGGCAATCATCTCAGCTGTCCAGTCTGCAGCACCTGCGGTGAGCGTTGCGTCTACCTGAAGAGCTGGTAGCCCGGCCCCGGCGCGGTGGCCATTGACCAACTTGGCAAGGTGCGAATCCTGCCTGGCCCAGGTCGCAGCGGCTGCTGATGCGACCGAGGTGTCCAGCCACACAGGAACAAGCGCCACGAGAGTGACAAAAGCGACCACGGAGACGGTCCGAGGGATTCGTGTGCGATTCATGCGGCCACGCACCATACACACCAGCCATCCAAATTTGGGTACGTGACCATGTCCAGCCGAGTTGCACCAAGAAAAGAGACTTCTGTCCACCCGATTGGTGCTGGGAGGTTCAGCCGATAGCCGAGGACTTTCGCCTCGAGAGAACGTTGAAAGCGGCCAAGCGGCCCCTGAGTTTCAACCCTGCGGTTCGCTTGTGAACAAGAGCGGGAACGTGAGGCTGGAGGCTTCTGCGCCTGTCGCTATCCGCAAGGCCCAGAGCGCACTAGTTTTCGAGGTGCAGGACTCGCTCGGCCATGTCTTCGAGTTCGGCCCGCCAGTCGGCGGGTTCTTCGAGCGGCACGATCACGAACTTCGAGGCGCCGACCTCGGTGAACGCTTCGAGTTTGTCGGCCAGATTCTCGCGAGTGGCGATGACGTCGCGAACGTCTCGATCGGGATTGCGCTTCTTGGCGAACTCGACCAAGCGATCCGGGATCTCGCCGTTGGTGTAGCCCACCAGCACGCCGAAGTGTTCGGGGTCGATTTCACGACCGGCGTCGGTCGCGTGGCCGTTCACCATCGAGATGCCTTCGGCGACGTCGTCGGGTGTAGCGAAGCTGGGAAGCCAGCCATCGCTGTAGCGACCAACTCGCCGCAGTTCCAGCGGAGCGGCGCCACCCATCCACACCTCGAGCGGCTCTTGTACTGGTTTGGGATTCACCCGAGCATTGTCGAGATGGAAACGCTCGCCGTGGTGGGTGACCGAGTCCTCGCTCCAGAGTCGGTGCAGCAGTGGCATGGCCTCGTTGAACCAGGCCGCGCGTTCCTTGCGTGCCACCCCAAAGGCTTGATGCTCGGCTGCGTTGGCGATGCCCAACCCGAACGCTGGCAGGAGACGGCCATTCGACAGGCGATCCAGGCTGGCCATGGACTTGGCCAGCAGCACGGGATTGCGACCGGGCAACACCATGACGCTGGCGCCGACCTTGAGGCGTTCGGTGCGGGCAATGGCAAAGGTCATACCGACCACCGGGTCGAGCGCCGGCCCGTTCACTCGTTCCGATAGCCACAACGAGTCGAAACGCAGTCGCTCGAGATTGTCGACCAGCTCACCAAAGCGCACCGGGTCGGTTGTCGTGCTGCCGGTTCCGAGCCCATAGCCAATTCGAATCTTCATCACCGGCGACGCTAGCAGGATGCGGAAAAACACATGCCGGCATTCTTCCGCACCCTGCTACCGGTCAGCTTGTCGTGCATGCCAAGCGGGCTGCCGCCATGTCCTAATGTTCGAATCATTCAATCGAGGAGCCGCCCGTGTCCGAACTCGACAGCTACGAAGATCTCACCAACTGCGGGCTGACCCCCGAACTCGAAGCCGAACTGCTGGTGGCGCAGCGCGAATGCACGTTCATGTGGACCAACAAGAAGGGCGAGGCCTTCGGTGTGATCATGGCGTATCTGCCCAAGGACGGAAAGATCTGGCTCACGTGCGCCCGGGCACGAGCGCGTGTTCCCGCACTCAAGCGATTCAACCGCGCTTCGATCTGCATCACCAGCGTGGGTTCGGAGATGGGCAACGGCAAGACAGTCTCGTACAAAGGCGACTGCATCATCCACGACGAAGACCGCACGGTGAAGGACTGGTTCTATCCCGAGTTCGCACGATGGGTGCGACCACTGGAGGCACATGCACAGGAGTTCCAGAAGTTTCTCGATTCGCCCGACCGCGTCGTGATCGAGTTCATTCCCGACTACACCCTGTCATTCAACAGCGAACTCATGTGGGCTCGCTCACCCGACGCCCAATAGCGTCTACCGGCCGTCACCCGACTGGATAGGGTCGGGCCGATGACGACACATGTGCTTTCCCTTCGATGTGCGGACGCTCCCGGCATCGTGGCGAAGATCTCGACCGGCTTGCACGAACTCGGTGCCAACATTGTCGAGAACGCGCAGTTCACCGAGACGACCACCAACACCTTCTGCATGCGCACGGTGTTCGATGTCGACATCGACACCAGCGACGAGCTAGGTGAGGCCTTGGGCCCGTGGACGGACAATCTGGATGCCCAGGTGTGGCTACGGCGTATCGACCAGGCTCCCAATGTGTTGATCATGGTGTCCAAGTACGACCACTGTCTGCTCGATCTGCTGTACCGCCATCATTCGGGCGAGCTGCGAGCCAACATCGTGGGAATCGTGTCGAACCACCCCGACCTGGCACCGGTCGCCGACCGGTCGGGTATCCCGTATCACCACATCCCGGTCACTCCAGACACCAAACCGCAGGCCGAAGCCGAGTTGCTCCAGATCGTGGCCGACAACGATGTCGAGTTGGTGGTACTGGCCCGCTACATGCAGATCCTGGGTGACGAGTTCTGTCAGCAACTCAGCGGCCGCATCATCAACATCCACCACTCATTCCTGCCCGGCTTCAAAGGCGCCAAGCCCTATCACCAGGCATGGGATCGGGGTGTCAAGCTGATCGGCGCCACGGCGCATTACGTCACCGCCGACCTGGACGAGGGCCCCATCATTGCCCAAGACGTGAGGCCCGTCAGCCACTTGGATACTCCCGAAGAGATGGTCATCGTCGGTCGCGACATCGAGCGCGACGTGCTCTCGGCCGCCGTCAAAGCCCATGTCGAGGACAAGGTTTTTCTCGTCTTCGATCGCACCGTCGTGTTTTCTTGACGGTTCTGAACCGTTTGAGCGACTATTTGCGCCGATCGGTTCAGAAACCTCTGCGGTTCCGTCTTGGCGGTGGTTGACTGGCTGAATGACAGGGATCGATTTCGGGGCCGACCAACTGCGGACCATCTTGCATCTGCTCGGTGTCAGCGTGTGGCTGGGTGGGCAGATCGTGATGCTGGGACTGCTGCCTGCACTGCGCAAGCTCGGTGGCGATGCCCCCAAGACGGTGGCAGCGGCGTTCGGCAAGGTGGCCTGGCCTGCGTTCGCGCTGACCATCGTGACTGGTATCTGGAACATCCTGGCGGTCGATCTCAGCGACGTGACGACCGGCTACAACGCAGTGTTCGGCATCAAGATGATCTTGGTCGTGATCACCGGCGTGGCTGCAGCCATGCACCAGTCGACCGACAAGCCAGCAATCCGTGGCATCACCGGAGCACTCGGATTTGCCGGTGCGCTCGGTGCATTCATCCTCGGCGTGACCATGGGTCACTGACGCCCCATGCACACCGGACGCAACGACGCTGCCCGGCGAGCACGAACGCGCATTCCCGTCCGCGTGGCCAACGATGACAGTGACCGCAGCGCCGGCTTTGTCGTGCAGGGCGACTTCGAACGGTTCAGCCAGGTCGACGATGTCTTCAGTCGCTCACGTTCCAAGACCGAACTGCGCGACGAGAAAGCCGACCGGTTCTACCGCACCTACCGTCGACCGCTGGCCAACTGGCGTGCGGGCAAAGGATTCCGCCAACTCGACTACGCCTTCCGGAATGCCACATGGCATGTCGCCGATGTATTCGCCGAGATGTACGAGGACAACGACCGACGAGACGGCTTCCTGGATCCGCTGTCGATGCTGCGCGATGGCGCCGAAGAACGCCTGGATTGCGGCACCGCGGACGAAGCGACCAAGCTGCTCAAACACGCAGCCTCGACCGCAGGCGCTGACCTGGTCGGCGTGACCGATTACGACGTACGTTGGACCTACACCAAGCGGTTCTCGGCCAGCACCGAAGGTGCCAAGGAAAACCCTTTGCCGCCCGAAGTCGACAAGGTCATCGTGATTGGTCAGGCCATGGACGAACGGCTGATCGATACGGCGCCCTCGGCGCTCAGCGGGGCCGCCACCGGCATGGGGTATTCCCAAGATGCTGTGGTGTTGCTCACGGTTGCGCAGTTCATTCGCAATCTGGGCTACACGGCGATTGCGTCGATGAACGACACGGCGCTCGCCATCCCCTATGCCATCAAGGCTGGCCTGGGCGAGTACGGCAAGCACGGTTTGGTGATCACGCCCGAGTTCGGAACCAGCGTGCGGTTCGGCAAGATCTTCACCGATATGCCTCTTGCCACGGACCGGCCGATCGAGTTCGGCGTGGCCAAGATGTGCAACATCTGCAATGCGTGTTCCAAGGCATGCCCCAGCCGCGCCATCCCCGATAACACGCCTTCGACGCAACGCCACAACAAGTCGAACATCAAGGGCATCCGCAAGTGGAGCATCGACGGCGAGAAGTGCTTCTCGTACTGGTCCAAGATCAACAGCGACTGCTCGGTGTGCGTGCGAGTGTGCCCCTACACCCGTGACTACACCAGACGTCGCAACCGGGCATGGCTACGCCTGGCCGACTCGCCGCTGCGTCGGTTGGCCCTACGGCTCCATCTCAAGTTCGGTGGCGGCCAGCGGGTCATGGCCGAGACCTGGTGGCCGGTATGACCAGCGAAACCAGGGGAGTGGTGCAGGCGATCTACATCTCACCGGCTCGCAAGATCCCCATGAAGTCGGTGAGTACCGTGCGGGCCGAAGCAGGCAAGGGCCTGGTCGGCGACCGCTACCACGGCACCAGACACCGTCATGTCAGCGTGCAGTCATTCGAAGATCTCGCCGAGGCAGCCCACGTATTCGAGGCGCCGATCGGCCACGACCTGACCCGGCGCAATATCACCGTGGCGGGCTTCGACATACCGACCAGACCCGGCGAACACGTGTTGGTCAACAACGTACTACTCGAAGTCGTACGCATTGCCGCGCCGTGCAAACTGCTCGACGACGACATCGGGGTCGGCGCCAAGACGGCGCTGCGCAGGCGTGCAGGCACGATTTTTCGCCTGTTGAATTCGGGAACCATCAGCGTTGGCGATGCAGTCATGCATTCGGCGACTGACCAGAGCGAGACCGAGGTGGGCCCATGAACCAAGCCAATCCAACCGTTGGGGTCGACGACATCGTCGCCAGCCTGGCGGTGACCCTCGACGGCTACGTCGCTCGCGAGAACGGCGACGTGGACTACCTTGAGAAATACCCGATCACCGAGTTCGACTTCGACGCGTTCCTTGAAGGTGTCGGCGCCATCATCATGGGTAGCAGCTCGTACCTTCAGGCAGTCGAGTGGGGTTGGCAATGGTCGGCCTACCCGACCATGGTGCTCACCAGCCGCACGGAGCTACCAGTGCCAGATGGCGCCGACGTGCAGTTCTCGTCGGCGCCGACGGCCCAGGCAATCACCGCTTTCGCCGCTTCCACTCCAAAGCGGCTGTGGGTCTTCGGCGGTGGTCGAGTCATAACCGACGGCCTGATCGGCAATGCCATCGACACCCTTGACATGACGGTCATGCCAGAAGCCATCGGCGCCGGCATTCCGCTGTTCGCCGACGGCTTCGCTGCGCCCATGCGAGTCAGTGACACCACCGCCTATGCCAATGGCGCTTTGCGAATCATCTACTACTTACGGCCCTGAGCCTGATGACGCGGCCGCGCCATCTGTTGGTTTCGCCCCGACCCGGGTCGACGGGTGCGCCCCTAACTACGATGGTGTCATGACCGACACCGCCGAGACCAAGACCCCGTTTCACCTACGGGGTAACTATGCGCCTGTACAAGAAGAAGTGACCGCATTCGATCTCACCCTCACTGGCTCGATTCCGAAAGAGCTGTCGGGTCGCTACCTACGCAACGGCGCCAACCCCCAGAGCGGTTGGTCGCCGCACTGGTTCGCAGGTGATGGCATGATCCACGGCATCGAACTGCGCGACGGCACAGCGCAGTGGTACCGCAATCGCTGGGTGCAGACACGAGCCCTCAACGAACCCAAAGCCCAGATGATCGGCAACGACGGCAGCGTCGATCGAACCATCGGCGTCAACAACACCCACATCATTGGTCATGCCGGCAAGATCCTGGCGCTGGTCGAGTCCAGCTTCCCGTGCGAGCTGTCACCCGAGCTCGAAACAATCGGTGTGTACGACTACGACGGCAAGCTCGAGAGTGCCATGACGGCCCATCCCAAGCTCTGTCCGCTCACCGGCGAGCTTCACTTCTTCGGATACTCCTTCGCCGAGCCGTACCTGACCTACAACCGGGTGTCTGCGTCCGGCGAGTTGGTGCAGTCCGAGGCCATCGACGTGACCGGGCCGACCATGATGCACGACTTCTCGATCACCGAGAACCATGTGATCTTCATGGACCTACCCGTGATCTTCGATTTCGAGCTGGCCATGCAGGGTGGCATGCCGTACCGGTGGGAAGACGAGTATCCAGCGCGGGTCGGCGTCATGCCGCGCAGCACGGGAGATACGACGTTCGACAGCGCCGACGTGAACTGGTTCGATGTCGACCCGTGTTACGTGTTCCACCCCATGAACTCATTCGAAGACGCCGAAGGCCACATTGTGATGGACACGGCGAGGTACCCCGAACTGTGGCGCCAGAACACCAACTTCCAGAACGACGCTGCTCTGCACCGCTGGACGTTCGATATGGCGAAAGGCACTGTGGCCGAGCGTGGCCTCGACGATCGTGCAGTCGAGTTTCCTCGCATCGCCGAATCTCTGGTGGGGCTGCCGAACCGATTTGGCTACGCCGTTGCATCGTTCGAGGAGAAGAGCTCGTCGCTGGTCAAATACGACTTGGATACGGGAACATCGATCGCCCATGACTTCGGCGACACCCAGATTCCCGGCGAGGCGGTATTCGTGCCGCGCCACGGAGCGACCGCTGAAGACGACGGTTGGCTATTGAGCTACGTCTACGACAAGCCCACCGATTCCAGCAACTTCGTCGTGCTCGACGCCACCGATGTGGCGGCTGCTCCGGTAGCCACCGTTCAGCTTCCCCAACGGGTGCCATTCGGTTTCCACGGCAGCTGGATCGCCGACTGACATGACGTGGATCAAGACGATCAGCGAGGACGAAGCCACTGGTGTCGTCAAGAAGTACTACGACGGCAACAAGCGCAGTTGGGGCGGCGTCGACAACATCATCAAAGCCCACAGCCTGAACCAGTCGGCGCTGCGTGCGCTCATGACCTTCTACAACGGCGTGATGCATGGCGGCAGCGAACTCTTGCTCGGCCAGAAGGAGATGATCGCCGTCACGGTGTCCCAACTCAACGAGTGCCACTATTGAGTGCAGCACCACGGAGAAGGTCTTCTCCGAGAGATCCAGGACCAGACGATCGTCGACGCCATCAAGTCCGACTACCGCACCGCCGAGCTATCCGAGGCCGATCGAGCCATGCTCGACTATGTGGCCAAGCTCACGCTCACCCCGGCGCAGTCGACCAAGAGCGACATCGACGCGTTGCGAGATGCTGGGTTCAGTGACTCCGGCATCCTGGACATCAATCAGATCACCGGCTTCTTCGCCTGGTGCAATCGCACCGTCGACGGGCTCGGCGTGGAGCTCGAAGACTTCTGGAATGATCCAGAAGTCACGAACATCTGAATGAGATCACAGCACGCGGCGGGCGACGACCTCACCGTCGTCGATCTCTCCGGTCGGCTCGAAACCCATGGCAAGGTACAGAGACTCGGGTGACCCCACGCCGGGTACCCACGACACACCAATGGCCTTGCAGTCCCACGCCACTGCTTGGTCGATGACCGCCTGGACCACTCGCTGTCCGATTCCCCGGCGCTGATGGAGCCTGTCGATCAACAGCCGCCACAGGAACGCTTCGGGATTGGCCGCGGTGGGCTCTTCCAACATGACAAATCCGACCGGTTCGCCATCGGCATGAACGATGCGGGGCCACAGCACACGTCGCGGGTCACCAGGCTTGCCCGCAACGCCATCCTGAAACGGAGGCACGGCGACCTGGGCAAGGGAGACGGCGATCGGGGCCACCATTCGCTCTTGCGATTTGTGGGTGCTCAGTTCGATCACACGTCGTAACCCATTCGGGTACGGCTCCACGAGTTCCACCGTGTTCGCCGGCGCGCGCACGCGCTCGTTCCACTCGGTTCGAAGAGCCGGCGTCAGGCCGTAGACCCGATCGTCTTCGACTCTTTCTTCGATCCAGCACGAGTTCTTGGTCTCACCCTCGAAGACGAAGCCGCAGGTCTCCAGCACCCGCGCTGACCGATGGTTGTCAGGAGCGAGCTGCGCATAGACCCGCGACACACCCTTGACGTCGAACAACCAGGCGACGACCGCAGCAAGCGATTCGCTGGCGAATCCCTGACCCCAGTACTCGTGCGATATCGAATACCCGACACCAGACGTGCGCCCGTCGTCTTCGAGAAACATGGTCATGTCGCCGTAGACCACCGAGTCGTGCAGGTCGACAATGGTGAGCATCCACCCACCATTGTCGGGCGGGCTGTCGAGCGACATGGTGTGCCTGACCGGAGACTCGGCCCGCTCGCGTGTATACGGCATGGGCCAGTCCTGCCAGTCCGAGATCCGGGGATCGGCACGCCGGTCGTAGAGAGCATCGATATCTGATTCGCGTGCAGGGCGCAGCAGCAAGCGCTCAGTTCTCAACGGAGTGAACATGGTGCCAGTCTCGCACCATCGCTCAGGTCACGGCGCCCAATTGTGCGCAGAGTGATTTCAGCCCAGGATCACGTCGAGCGGGAAGTCGCTGGTCATCGGTTCAGGTTACGGCTGGGGTCGGCGTGATTTTGCGGACCTTGAAGACCGCCAGCGCAGCGACGCACATAAGAGCGCTGCCGAAGATCGCCAAGGCCAGCGAGCCCGGGCCGTCGAGCAGCAGACCGCCCAGGAATGGGCCGATCAATCGGCCAACCGCCATCATGGCCTGCGCATCTCCCGCTCGTTCTGCCGGATGCGCCGATGCGGCTGCAAGCACGTCGAAGACGCCCGGAATTGCCATCCAGTAGAAGAATCCCCACATGATCACCCCTACGAAGAACAAGGGAGTGGTGAACGCGGTCGCGACCAAGAATGCCGACACGCCGGTCAGCGCCATCCACGGGCTCGGGATCGTGCGGCGCCCTCGCCACCCCGCCGATGGGATACTCACGATGGCGTTCGCGGTGTACGCGATGGCGGCTGAGCTCGCCGAGAGCCCGAGTTCGTTCGCCGCAATGGTGACACCGAATGCGTAGACGGCCGAACCGCCCAAACTGAACAACGTGAGCGCTATCAGCACGATCTTCGCCGTTGGCAATGCGGCATTTCGAGCGAGGCGCTCGACCTGAGCAGCCGATGCAACCGTGGCCGAGAAGACCAACGGGACGACGGCAACGATGGCCAGTGCCAGAAACAATGCTCGCATACCTTGACGATCGACCAGCACGGCGACCGCGGGCGTGGCCACCACGCCGATCATCGGCCCAACGAGCGCAACCCGAGACATCGACGCCGATCTACCAAAAGCGTTCGACCATGCAAACCAGGAGATGGCGCCGAGCCCGAATCCCCCAGCGGCCCGGGCCGCGAGCAACACGGCGAGCGGCGGTAGTGTCGCCGAGATGGCGTTGGCGATTGCGGCGGCAATGAGCGCCACGACGAGCACCGAGCGAGTCGGCTTCAGCCAGCGGCCCGAACCCCATGAACCCAACGCAAAGCCTGCCAGCTGCAACACGCCGATGAGCGACGAAATCGTCAGCCCTACGTCGTAGTGCTCACCAATGGGCGAGATCAGGAACGGCGTCGAGATGAAAATCACGGTCGCGTAGCCGAGCGCCAACAGGGTGCCGATCGACCGCGACGGTGAGAGCGCGGCCGCCAGCCGAATAGGAACCTGCATCGGTCGCCGACGTTACCGCTCGACAACTTTCTTTGGAGTGATGTAGCGCGACCGGGACGCTCGGACGTTTCATTACTGTGAGATCCTTGCTCCAATCAGATCCAGAGCAACAGCAACTGGAAGACCTTCTCGTGGCGGCGCGCCCGCGTTTGGTCCGGGCGCTGCTAGCCGTCCGCGGTGTAGCCGGAGCAGAAGATGCAGCGTCCGAAGCGATCGCCTGGGGCTGGGAGCACGGCGATCGCATCATCGACATCGAGAACCCGGTCGGGTATCTCTACCGGGTTGCGCTGACCCGGTCGGAGGCTCGTAAGACGCCGATCTTGCCTCGGGTACCACCCGCACTGATGCCAGAAGTCGAACCCGGCCTAGTGCCTGCACTCATGGCCCTGCCCGAGCGTCAGCGGGCTGCGGTATGGCTGGTCCATGCGTGCGAGTGGAGCTACAGCGAAGTGGCCGAAGCGCTGGAAATCGGCACCTCGACCGTGGGCACCCACGTGACACGAGCATTGGCTGCGCTACGAGAAGCCCTCGAGGGCGACGACGGATCCATGGAGGCTATGTGATGACCCAGAAAATCAGTATCGAAGAGCAACTACGCCACTACGCGGATGCGGTCGATCCGTCGTCTAGCGCCCGAACCGGGTCGCCTGCGCAGGGGCGTCGTGGCCCCGGTCTTCGCACCACCTGGTTTGCTGCTGCGGCCGCAGTGGTCATTTTGATCGCAGGCGTGGCGTTGGCGCAACGTGATGCGGTCCAGCAGGTCGAGTCCGGCGACTTCGCGCAGCAGCCACCAGACCCGTCGGATGGGGCCGAGCGCACCGATGGCCCGTTGCCGTTGCCGTTGCCAGACGATGTGCCAGCTACCGGTGATTGGCGCACACCGCAAGACTCGCTGGCCGTGCTGTTGGCCTATTCAGAACTCGTGGGCGAATGCATGGAAGACCAAGGCTTCAACTACGTGTCGCCCACCGACCAGGAGCGCATCGAGCTAGTCGGGTCCTGGCAACCTCACGGCATATTGGGAATCGGCACCGAAGGCGCGGCGCGACTCCTTGGCTACCAAGACCACCGGTGGGGCGGTGCCGGCTCACCGAGTCAGGCCGTGGCGTGGCAGGCACTGACGCCCGAGGCGCGAGAGTCGGACTTTGCTGCGCTCAGGGACTGCCAAGGATTTGCCGAATCGCAACTGGGCGACTACCAGTCCAAAGAGATCGAGTTCGATGAGATACTGCAGTTTGGCGCCGACGGCACGCAGGGGTGAGCGCTTCCGCACCGACCCGGAGCTGGCCACCGCATTGGTCGATTGGCAGGACTGCCTTCGTGAGGCCACAGGAATCGAAGCCGACACACCCAACACGTTGGCACGCCAATATGCCTTCGGTGGCGGTAATGGTGCGCAGCGGGAGCGCGACGTCGCCGTGGCCGATGTGCGGTGTCAGCAGGAAACGAAGCTCAAAGAGACGTTCTACATCGCTCGTACCAAGCAGGTCAGAGCCGAACTCGGCGAACAGGCCAGAGTGTTCGACGACTATGTACGAATGCGCATCGAGACAGTCGCGCTGGCAAAGCAGGTACTGACTGAACGCGGCATCGTTCCACCCTCACTGGATTAGAACTGGGCCAGCAGTCACACCCGTAGGCTGGGCTGGTGACCAATGGCGACAGCTTGCTGAACAAGCAGCAACGCAAAAAGGCTCGGCGCAAGGCACGCAAGCAACGCGAGCGTGAAGCACATCGCAACCTCGACACCATCACAGGCGAGGCAGTCGCGGCGTCGTTGAAGATCGCACGCACCGTGGCCGACACACACAATCCAATGGCTGTAGGCGTGGATCTTGCGTCTCTGTCCGAGGCCCAGTTTGTCCGCAAGCGGATCAATGACGCGCTGCAGGTGGGAGAGTGGCTCGACGAAGTACAGGTCGTGCTGTGGCAAGTCGATCAGCATTGGTCAGCGCCACTGTC
>ENA-ORXM01003236-ORXM01003236.1-marine-metagenome-genome-assembly--contig:-NODE-3236-length-16656-cov-3.240304_pt1 | contig 16656 bp, 14 predicted proteins | sample MGYA00237867_ERZ511480 | MGnify/ENA primary metagenome ERZ511480 (study PRJEB26309, sample SAMN06266103) | marine metagenome | isolation source: Algal blade | place: United Kingdom:Sidmouth, United...
GAAAATGATTGAGATGCCGCGCTAAATGAAATCACTCAAAAAATTCATAGCGTCATTTTTTCTTACCAACCGCTTTTTTTATGCGTTAACGGCATTGGTGGTTCAATTTTTTGGTGGCTTTTTCTATCCTTTTTTATCAATAATTGGGCTCATATTACTTGCCGTTTTAATAGGTGCTACAGTTTTTGATGCATGGCAACTTTACAAAACAAAAGAACCCTTTATAGTTGAAAGAAACTTTGCTGATAAACTATCTAATGGTGATGAGAATATGGTGTTTTTAACCATTGAGAACACAACCAATCAAACCTTCGATCTACAACTAATTGATGAAGTTCCGGTACAGTTTCAACAAAGAAACTTTAAGGTTGAATTTGATTTGTTACCTCAAAAGAGTAAGTCTGTTAGTTATACAGTGCGGCCAACTGAACGCGGGCGCTATAAATTTAGAAAGCTGAATGTTTTCGTAAGTTCAATGGGTTTGGTTTTGGTCAAACGAAAGTTGCGTTTTTTCGAAGAGAAAGAGGCGGCGGTTTATCCATCTATTATTCAAATGCAGCGGTATGAGTTTCTAGCCATTTCTAATCAATTAAGAGAATATGGCATAAAAAAACTGCGGCGAATTGGGCAATCGCAAGAGTTTGAACAAATACGTGAATACGTAGTGGGCGATGATTATAGAAATATTAATTGGAAAGCCACTGGGCGAAGACATGCCTTGATGGTAAACGAATATATTGATGAGCGTTCGCAACGTGTTTACAGCATTATTGATAAGGGTAGAGTGATGAAAATGCCTTTTGAAGGGCTAACGCTTTTAGACTATGCAATTAATGCCTGTTTGGCGCTTTCAAACGTGGTTATTAAACACCAAAACAAACCGGGTTTGGTTACTTTTTCAAGTGAGATTGATACGTTTTTGCCTGCCGAAAAGAAGGCTTCTCAAATGAATCGGCTTTTAGAAATGTTATATGCGCAGCAAACCGATTTTAAAGAATCGAACTACGAGCAACTGTTTCTTCATTTAAGGAAGCGAATTAAGCAGCGAAGTTTACTGTTGTTCTTCACCAACTTCGAGACCAAAAATGCAATGTATCGGCAAATAAAATACCTGCGTTCTATATCAAAGAAACATGTTTTGGTTGTCATATTTTTTGAGAATACCGAATTGAAGGAAATAACGCAAAGTCAACCAGAAACAGTTGAAGATGTTTACATAAAAACGATAGGGAAGAAGTTTGCTTATGATAAACATTTGATTGTGAACGAACTTACCAAGTACGGCATTCACAGCATTCTTACAAAGCCCGAAGATCTTACCGTTAATACCATAAATAAATATTTAGAGTTGCGTTCTAGAGGGCTGATTAATTAATTTATGTATTAGCTTTAAGGAATGGACCGACGAGATCATGTTGTGCAACTTTTGCAATTTGTACACATCTTAGCCTGCTTTATTCTCCTTTTTTTTCTCGGTTTGGGACTTTTTCTTAAATATAAAGAGATTGTTTTCGAAATAGATTCAAATCCGTTTGTAAGAAAGATTACCAAAATTTCTGTTGGATTCCTTATAGGAATCATCATCTCGCATGTGATCCCTTATTTCTTTTTTTGGCGACCAATAAAGAAAAATCGTGCACGTAAAAAACTCATGAAATTTTTTCAAGGCAGTGTTTGGCAACTCGCACTTTTGGTTGGTTTGTCGGCCTGTTTACTGGTGGTGTTTATTGTTTACCCGCATATACTAGTTGTTGCCTTTTTTACGGCACTTTTCGTTATTATTTTGGCAAAAAGACCTACACATTTCAGGTTGCTTGATAAAACAAAGTTTGCAAATGAAGATTTGGTGACTAAAGAGGTTTAATCATCTTATAGTGTTCAATCCCAATTTCATCAAAAGCATCTCCAACCACTTTGTAATCTAACTTTTCGTAAAAGTCAACGGCAAGTATACGCGCGTGGAGTTGTATCTCTTTGAACCCTTTTTTTCTCATCAGTTCTTCTGTATAAACAACCAAGGCTGTACCCAAACCTTTTTGTTGAAAATCTGGATGAACAGCAACCTGGCGCATTTTACTTATTCTTTCACTGATTGGCTTCATCACCAAACAAGCTGTTAGCACAGTTTTGTGCAACTGCGCAATGTGAATTTGATTTCTTTCGGCCTCTAACTGCTCAGAGGTAAAGCGCATGCCTAGTGGTATTCGTAGCACCAGTTCACGTAGATTAATGGTTTCTTTCTGCCTAGCAGAGCCAAATTCTACAATTTGATGTTGCAAGTCACCAATCATTTGTTTGCCTAGTTCATTGGTGGCGGTGGTGGCGGTGGCGGCCTGTTGTCTTTTTCTTCAGTTGGCGGCGCATCTTTCTTTTTTTCGGTCTTTTTTGGTGGGGCTGGCGTTGGCACTTTATTTCTATCGGCAGCTTCTCTATCTTCTTTGCCTGCTTTATCAATAATCTTCCAAGTAAAACCAATAATTCCGTAACGACCAAGCGCATTGGAAATTTCTTCTTGCGCGTAATTTAAGTTTTGAGATTGCGAAACGCCAGTGTTCCTGTTTAACAGATCATACATGCTCAACTTTACTTCACCCAAGTTGTCAGCAAATAAATGAGAAACGCTCGCTTCCCAAATGGGTAGTTCTTGGCTTGTAGAATTTGGTGTAGCCTGACCATAAAATCTGTAATCAAACTCACTTCCTATACGCCAATTCTCCATGCCACGGTATTCAACTTCAGCGCTGTAAAACTGATTCAAGTAATCTTGATTATTTCTTTCGTTCTCGCTATATGTTGTGGTGTTGTCAGAAAGACGCATACTTACCCCATAATCAAATTTTTCGTTGTTCGTATTGTCTAAACTTAAGCTTACTGTGTTGCTCCATCTAGTAAACTCATTCTCTTCCCCATTCAAAAACAAAATTCCATCTGTGAAGTTTGAGTTAATCCTTGAGCGCATGCGCATTCTAATTGCTCTAATTGGTTTGCCGTAACTCAACCCACCAAACAAACTTGTTTGGCTATCAACATTCACAGGCATTGTTGTTTGTACTAAATCTTCATTAAAACTCTGTGCGTTCACTATATTATTCGTTGTGTAGTTCATACCAAGATTAGCGAAGAGACTGGTAAACGTAAATCGATCAAAAGAAAAGAAATTACTGAACACACTGTGATTTACTTCAGCATCTAGATTTGGATTTCCTTGATAAATGTTTAACGGATTTGTATTGTTAACCGCGGGCTGTAATTGACTTACTGAAGGTGCATTTTGACTTGCATTATAGTTAATGCGAAGGCTCTTGCCTTGCTGTATATCATAGTTCCAAGATAGAGAGGGTAGTAACTGATTAAAATTTCTATCAATACCGAGGTTAGAAAGACTAGTAACGCCTTCAAGGTTGGCAAGTTCATAGGCAAGTCCAAATGTGAAATCATGCTTTTCACCTAAAATTTTGTAGTTAGTGCCAGGTCTATGAATCACATAATCACGGGCAAATTGGTTAGAAAGATCTTGGTTGAGTTCTCTCTGCCCGTTACTTAGGTCGAAAAAGTCTTGTGCACGATCTTCAGTTTCGTTTGAAACTACATAGTTCATTTCTACATAGTGCTTGTCAAAGAGTGGCTCGGTATAACTAATATCGCCTCTCCAAGTATTGACTGCATAATCATTCACTAAGTCTTGCTCCAAGGTGTTTACCTCGTTTTCAATCGCAAGCAGCGTTTCTGCGTCGGTAAACTGTGTTTGATCGGTATTAGTGTTTTGAAAGCCAACATTCATAAACAAACTTCTGCCTTCTTTTTGAAAGCGATGTTTCCAAAATAAATCTGAGGCGAGAGCTAGGTTGTCGCCATCTATATTATTAAAGGTTGTATTTGCGTTTGTAAGTTCACCATTTGCCCCAATGGTTTGGCTGTCTTCAAAGCTTTGTTGGTCACTATTTGCAAAACTGAATTGGTTTTCTAGCTTAAGCTCATTTCGCTTATTGAGCTTCGCCGTAAGATCCATGTTTAGTCTATGATTGCTGGTGATATCCTCGCCATTACTAACTTGAGAGTAGTCTAAGTCTCCTACATTTTGAAAATATTCTCTCGTAATGTTTCGCGCAAAATTATTGTTAGTTTGATTGAAGAAGTAATCGGTATGAAAATCGACTTTTTCTCCAAATGTGGTATTCCAGTTGGCCCCCGTAACTGTTGAACGATTGATTCCTGAATTGAGATTGGCGTTTGGTAGCCTGCTTGTATTTACGTTAGCCCCACCACCACGTCCGCCAAAACTCTGACCACTCATTGCAAAATAGTCTCTCGTTGAAAAAGCTTGATTGTTTACATTGTTAGAGCTGGCAAGTACTGAAATTTGGTTGCTAGGTGAAAATCTACTTAAGAGTGCTTTACCTTCATATAACCCATCATTTTGGTTGTCTTCCACACCACCACCGGCATTAACATTTCCGAAATACCCATTTTTTCGATCGGCCTTTAACTCAAGATTAATTGTTTTTTCTTCTTGACCATCGTCAACACCGGTAAACTCAGCTTTTTCAGATTTTTTATCATAAACCTCAACACTCTTAATCGCATCGGCGGGTAAATTTTGAGTGGCAATTTTTGGATCATCGCCAAAAAACTTTTTCCCATCAACTAATACACGCTGAACCGTTTCGCCTTGTGCAGTAATTGAACCATCATCTTCTACTTCTAAGCCGGGCAGTTGTTTTAATAAATCTTCAACTGTGGCGTTTTCCTTGGTTTGAAAAGCGTCGGCATCATAAACAATTGTGTCTTTCCTTACTTCTAAGGGCGCATTGGTTACAATAATGGCCTCTAGATCTGTATTTGGTTTTAGAATCACCTTGCCTAAGTCTACACTCCCATCAAAATCTGCCCTATCAAGAGATTTATTGAGCGGCACATAACCAACGTAGCTTAGTTGCAGATAATAATCTCCAGGAGCTACAGTGTTAATTTGAAATTTCCCTGTATCATCAGTAAGCGAAAACCCAGTAAATATTGAATCTTTCTGAAAATATAGAATCGCTGAAGCACCAATAAGAGGTTGATCAGTAGAATCTGTAAGAACACCTTTTATATCAGAATTCTTTTGTGCTACACCCAATGTGGTTACAAAGAGGAGCAAAAGTGGTAACAGTTTTTTCATAACGTTTTTAAGGGTAAATGAACTAATCCATCCATCTTCGTGCGCGTTCCTCACCGTACATCTCTTTCATCTCCTCCATTTTCTCGGCGCGCATTTTCTCAAAATCCTCTCTAGTCACTTTCTTTCCTTTTTTAGGCTTTTCAATCACCTCTTCTTCTGTTAATGGTCTTATGTCGATATTGGTTGCATAAATCATTTTCTTGCCTTGATTTACATCAACCCGAAGGATTAAACCCGGAAGTTGAGAATATGAATCAGGACCACTTGATACAGGAATTTGAGGGGTAAACCATGCTTGAATGGTATCAACATCGTTGATCGTCATTGCTTCTATTACTTGGTATTGGCCTAACTGTTCGGTTCTACCGGTTATTTTCCACTCGTATTTACGTTCTTCGTCTTCCACCAAGAACTTCTTGCCCATAATATCTTTTTCTTGCAAGTAAGCAGTAGAGCCGAGTGTACGGTAATAGCCGTTCATAGAACCACCTGCGCCCCAAAATCTAAAACGCACATTACCACCACTGCCAATCTCTCTACCTTCGTAAGCTTCTTCTTCCTTTGGTTTCTCTCTGAAAATAGACTCACTGTTATTAAAATACAAATTCATTGATGAGGTGTTCACATCAGGAATATCGAAATTCATTCCCCGCTCTTTCATGCGCGCTCTAATTTCTGCGGCACGAGGATTTTGAACTTCAACCGTATAACTTACAACGCCTTCATTGTTTTGTGAAAAAACAGGCGAGGCAAAAGCCAATAGTAAAATGAAAAATAATTGTTTCATAGAATGATTTTAGTAGTTACTCTACCAATGCAGTTTAGTAACAGAGATTAGATGCAATAAGTTACAAAAAGTTAAACCAGCGTGTTAGAAAAATCTTCCCCTACGCTGTATTTGTTGCTGGCGTGGGTTCTTGCTCACATTTACTTTCTTAATCTGTTGCTCAATCATGTCGATTTGTGAAGCAACCATGCCGCGCTTATCATCTTTTCTTGCTTCTTTTAAGAGGCGTTTTGCTTCCTTTTTATTGCCTTTGCGCAGCATACCAGTGGCAATATTCATTTTTGCCATGGCCTTATCGTGCCCAAAAGCTAATCCGTGACTTAGCGCTTGGCGCATATGTTTTTCGGCCTCATTCAAATTTCCTTGAGATTTTGTGATGCCTTTCATGTAGTGAAAATACCCGAGTTGTGTTTTACTCAACTGCGTTTTTGTATTCTTAATTTTATCTAACCATTTTCCAGCACCTTCTAAATCTTGTTTTCTCAACCGGAAAAAAGCAAGTAAAATGTATTCATTGAAAAAGTATAAAACAACCGATACCAGTGCCAGCACTACAAGCAATATGCCCCACCAAACAGAACCGTTCATAAATAAATACACAGCTCCTGCTAAGATCAACACAGCCAAAATCAACTTCAAAAATTTATTCATGTTTCTTGTAAATGAGGTGCAAAAATACGATGATGAGATTACAATTTGCTCAAGAATGCCATGGTGTCAACATGATCGGCAAAATCTGAAAGTGTGGGCTCTTGGGCCTGACCAAATGGTGTAAACTCTTTGCCTACTACAACTTGCAAATCTTTGTTGTGCTTAATAATGAAGTTATTAAGATCATCTTTGGTTTTATATTCTTTATAATGCAGAACGGCTATTCTGGAGTGAAGAGATTCCTCTTCACTTAAAATTATAGCATCACCTTGCAAGTGAGGCACTGTATTGATTAAAAAAAGAGTGAGATTATAATCAAAATTATTCTTATACTTCTGATTGTTGAGTGTGTTTTCATACGCGGCAAACCCATTCAACAATGGCTCAAAATTAAAACCAGTAGGAACAAGTAAAAATGTAACGTTTCTACAGCCTAGACCATAGTAATAAAATACGTCTTTACCTAAATTTTGGTAGTCGACCTTAGTTTCACTACCCGTAAGAACTGCAAGGCTTGTTCTGTTGCCTCTAATAATGTTAGGATAATTACCGAAGTATTGTTCAAAATATCGAACAGAGTTATCTGATCCTGTGGCAATCACCGCATCATAATCAGAAAGTCGATCAACGATTTCTATTTGCTTATTAAAATTTTCGCTCAGCTGTCCTAACTTCATTAATATCGCTCTAGTTAGCTTATCATCTTTACTCGATAGTTTTATCTGAGCATTGTGCCCACTCAACAAAACACACAGTATATCGTGAAAGCTAACCAAGGGTAAGTTGCCGGCAAGGATAAGCCCAACCGTTTTGGGGTTTGATGTGGGAATCTGATACGAAGAGGCGAACGAAGCTAGTTTTTCTTCATTTAGGTAATCATTCGCAATGGCAAACAATGCCCGCCAACAATTATCTGGACTAAACCAACCATTGTGTTGATAGGCGATCTGAATGATTTCATGTAGTTCCGTTGGTTTTGAAACAATATAGTCACCCAAGGTAGAGAGCGCGGTAATGGCTTTTGAAACTTCACGCATAGATTAACGAAAATTAGGTATTGTGTAATAATTTTGCGGCAAACAGCGCAAAGGTAATTCTAGACCTTTGCTTTGTAGAACAGAATTTTGGATTATGGCGATAATGATAACAGATGAGTGTATTAACTGCGGTGCTTGCGAGCCTGAATGCCCAAACAATGCAATTTATGAAGCGGGCGATAAGTGGGCGATCTCTGATGGAACAACTGTAGACGGCGCTTTTGTTTTGAAGGGTGGAGAAGTTACATCTGCAGATGAAAAACATGATGCGGTGTCTGATGACTTTTATTTTATTGTTACCGACAAGTGTACAGAATGTATGGGTTTTCATGAAGAGCCACAATGTGCAGCCGTTTGCCCGGTAGATTGCTGTGTGCCAAACCCTGACCATGTAGAAACTGAAGAAGAATTGTTAGATAGAAAGGAAAAACTTCACCTATAGCAATTAATAGTATTCAATTTTTCTTCGCTTCGGTTTTTCGAATAAACTGCGAATTGAAGCGCCTGTTGCGGCAGCTAAGCTTGCAATAATTCCTCCAAATAAGCCAACCACCAAAACGAGGGTGAGACCATTTGGTAAGCTAAACAAAGTAGCCACACGCTCGGCGATGACTTCACTTTCACGAATGAACTGAAAAATAGCGTTCCCGCCCCAAACTAATAGGCCACTCGTAAAACCAATTGCGGCTGATTTATGCACGCTGCCGGGGAATACAATGAAAAACAATAGTGGCAAAAGCATCATCCACCACCAGGCCGGTATCATCCAGGTTGCTAAGCTGATTAAGAGAACAAGGATAAGTGTTGGTAATAATGTTCTCATTCTTCTGGTTTAAATATAGTTTTCTCAACTTGAATGCCGGGGTTGTTCTTATCTGAAATTAAGTGCAGTGGATAGTATCCGCCTTTTGCCCACGTGTCTATAGAAGATTCATAATCTTCAGATCCTGGGTTTCCACTTTGCCCACCCGGGTAAATTCCGAAAGCGGTGGGCGTTTCACCATCGAGAGATACAATCATTCTCCATGAGGGTCCACTATCTCCATCAATGGCGTTTACTGCATCACTAGAGCCGCCGGTTATTAACTCTCTATTCACCCCAAAGCCAGACATGTTAGCCAATGCACCAATTTTAGTTGGGTTGAGTTTGCCCCATTGCCAAGATTCGTTCAAGCCGCCATGTTTTTCTACAAAACCCTCGACCGCATTTTTGAAACTGGTTTCAATAACATCGCGATAAGTTTCAACTTGTGGTGTGGTCTTATCATCAAAAAATACTGAAAGTGTATCGGTTAAAAACAACTCCGTGGTTCTGTCTGAGAATGGCAGCCAAAAATAATCTTCAGCAAATTCTGGCTTGATTTCATCCTGCCAAATGCTTTTCCTCAATTCACTTAACCATGCATAAAAAATACCAGGCGATTTTGAAAACGCTGTGTAATTAAAATCCCAAGAATTTAATTCTGCGTAAACATCAGCTTCATCGTCACGTAATGTAGTTTCATCGAGCTTTTCAAGTAATAATGGAAGAATTTTCTCTGCCATCATCGATTTATTGTCGAGTTGAATATTTTGAAAATCTTGTGGCGTAATTCCAGTGCCTACCTCGTTTATCATTTCTATGATGCGGTTTGAGCGTTCAAAATCTGAATAAGCATCTGAACCAAGGTAGTAAGGGTAATTTTCGCCGTGCGGTTGCTGGTTAGCTGAAACCAAGAAGCCTTGAGCCGGGTTCTCACTATGAGGTAATTCATCAAATGGAATGTACTCATCCCATAAATTAGACTCCTCTGCTTTTTCGTTTACAAACCTTGCTTGCTCCATCTCTCTTATAGGAAATTTGCCATTATGCCAAATCGCAATATCATTGTCTTTTGAGGCAAACACAAAATTTTGTCCGGGTGCAGCAAAGTAGGGCAGTGCAGCCTTGTAATCGCTCAAGTTTTTAGCTCTATTTAAGCGATACATGGTTATAAATTCTAAGGTTGGCGCTATGGCCGTCCAATTCATTGCCATGTTAAAATCTGGAATCATGTTATTGTAGCCCTCATTCGGAATACTATCTGTATAAACAATGGGTCCAAATTTCGTAATGAGCGTACGGTTTATTCGATTGGCTGCGCCTCGTACAACAATTGTATCTTCTAGAATCAGCGGATTTTCCCACTTTCCTTTTAACCGATATTGATTTTTTTCTTCGTTCAAATCCATTTTCACAAAGTCAATTCTATCAGATTGAGTATAAGTTAGACCCCAAGCCACATCGGTATTAAAACCAATGACCACCATTGGCACGCCGGGTAATGACACACCGTAAACAGAGCAATCATTTGAACTCAATTGATTTTCGTACCAAATAGCGGGCAAGGTGAGCCCAAGGTGCGGATCATTGGCAAGAATTGGTTTTCCTGTACGTGTTTTACTACCATTTACTACCCAATTGTTGCTACCTTTTTGATAGGGGTTGGGGGCAAAATCGCCACCAGAATAAGTTCTTGTAGGTTGGTAATTGTATTGCTGTGCTGCGCGGCGGCGTCTTCTTGGAACTTCTGGAGCAACGGGATTTGTGTAGGGCCTTAATAAAGGGTAGGCGGCATTAAATACCTCTTCAGGCAAAACCCTTTTAGCATTGGTCATGTACTTATCTTTCGCTGACCCATCAAGATCCCAAGCCATGTATTTTAACACCAAGGCAGATTTATACGGCGACCATTTTTCAGGTTTGTAGTTCAAAATTTTGAATTCAACCGGACGATCTGCAGGCTTTAGTTTTTCTATATATGCGTTCACACCATCAGAATACGCTTCTAATGCGGCATATTCAGCAGAAAAAGATTTCATGGTGTCGATGGTCAACTTCGCAGAATAGCCAAGGCCAATGCGCCGATGAAATTGATCGAAATTTGCGGCTCGTTCACCAACAACCTCTGATAAACGCCCACTACTTACACGGGTTACAAAATCCATTTGCCATAAACGTTCTTTCGCGTGAATGTAGCCTTGTGTAAAGTATAAATCATGATTATTCTCAGCAAAAATGTGTGGCACACGTCGCTCATCCCAAAGCACATCAACTGTTTGTTCTATTAACTCGTGATTAATTTCTGGGTCATTATCATCAAAAGCAGATGTGTTCTTCCAAAACCCTGTGGTTGGGTTGAGCAATTTCCCAAATGGAGGCAAAGGAGACTTTAAAAAAGGAACACCAACTTGGCAAAAGAAGTAGACTATGCCACTGAGTAGGAGGAGAATAATCAATCGAGACCATTTCCAAATCATGGGGGTTTGTTTAAGTTTTCAGCGTTTCAAGTTCTGAAAGTGCGGCCTCAAATTTATGGTAAAGATTTTCAATTTCAGATTTTTTTGCCTCATACCTTTCAAAAAATTCTTGACTGTCAGCATTTTCAGCGTAAAAAGTTGGATCCTTTAGTTGCTCATTTAAAGTGATAATGTTCTCTTCTCTCTCCTGAATCTGTTGTTCTAGCTTTTTAATCCTATTCTCAACACGGCGAACAGACTTTTGATGCTCTTTTCGCTCAAGAAAAGATGACTCTTTATTTTGAGCGGGTTCAACTTTCTTTATTGGTTTCTCCTCTTTTTCAAATTGCCTAAAATTTTCGGCGCCTCGTTTTCGTAGAAATTCATTAATATCACCAAGATGCTCAACAATACCAGTTGGCGTAAACTCATAAACCTTGTCTGTTAAGCCATCTAAAAAATCACGATCATGCGAAACCACAACTAATGTGCCTTCAAATTGTTGCACCGCATCTTTTAAAATGTCTTTTGATTGTAAGTCGAGGTGATTGGTGGGCTCATCAAGCACAAGAAAATTAATAGGTTTTAGTAGCATTTTCGCTAATGCCAACCTAGCTTTCTCACCACCAGAAAGCACTTTTACTTTTTTGTCTACATCTTCCCCACTAAACAAAAAGCCACCCAGTAAACCACGCTCTTTTCCTTGCATTTCTCTCGGTGCATCACGTTCTATTGTTTCTAGCAGTGTAATTTCTTCATTTAGCGTTTGGTTTTGATGCTGTGCGTAGTAACCAAGATCTACATTGTGTCCCAGATCAATCTTACCCTCATGAGCAAGGTTGTCGGCAATCATTCTGGCGAGCGTGGTTTTACCCATTCCGTTTTTTCCTACAAAAGCAATCTTTTCTCCACGTAATAGTTTGAGAGAGAGGTTTTCAATTACTTTCTTTTCACCATAATGTTTAGAAACGTCATCAACAACTACCACTTCTTTACCACTCCGCCGGCTCTTAGAAAACTGCAAATTCATGGTTTTGTGATCGTAACTATCAATTTCAATCATGTCCATTTTGTCCAACTTCCTAATGAGAGTTTGTGCAAATTTTGCCTTATTCTTTTTTGCCCTAAATTTTTCAATCAGCTTTTTGGTTTGCTCAACCTCACGTTCTTGATTCTTTTTTGCTTGTTCTAATTTTTCAATACGTTCAACTCGTAATTCTAAAAACGAAGAGTAGGGTGCTCGGTAATCTTCTATGCCTTGATTGATGATTTCGACAGTTCTGTTCGTGATCACATCTAAAAATTTACGATCATGCGAAACCATGATGATTGAGCCACTATGTTCTTTTAAAAAAGATTCTAACCAAAGTATTGATTCAATATCAAGATGGTTTGTTGGCTCATCCAATAGAAGTAAATCGGGATTTTGTAAAAGCAACTTAGCCAATTCCACTCTCATTTGCCAACCACCACTAAAACTACTCACAGGCTGTTGCAAATCTTCTTGACCAAACCCCAACCCTTTTAAAATTTCCTCAATTTTCTGATCGCTGTTTTGACTGCCCCAAAACTCTAACTGCAAGTTGACATGGTTTAGGTCTTCTATCAATTGCATGTAAGCATCAGTCTCAAAATCTGTGCGCGTAGTAATCTCTTCAGTCAAAAATTGTTGTCGTTCCTCCAAGGTTTCAAGGTGGGTGAGTGCAGATTTTGCTTCATTAAAAATGGTTTCTGTTGATTCTATCTTTAATTCTTGCGGTAAATAGCCGATGCTGTAATCTTTCGGGGCGGTAATCGTTCCAGTTGTTGGTGGGCTTATACCTGCAATGATTTTCATAAGCGTCGATTTTCCTGCACCATTTCTGCCAGCCAAACCAATTTTGTCTTTAGGTTTTACAGTCAGGGAGATGTCTTCAAACAAAATTCGACTCCCAAAATCAACAGTAATATTCGTGAGCTGAAGCATGTTACAAAGTTAGTCTCGATAGATGGTTTGAATTGCCATTCGAAATAATTGATTAAAATGAATTGATAATCGATATATACTTTTCTCAGAAAAATTGTTTTTTTGTATAGACCTTATTTACATACACCAAAAGTTAAAAATACCAATCTCATTTATGGAAAATAACAAGCAACAAAACGGTAATCAATCTGGCAGTCATCACGGCGATTCATCTCAAGAACCAATGGGTTCGGCATGGGATGTTAATGAATCAACGGCAAAATGTCCATTCTTGAATGGTGAACTTAATAACACAGCCGGTGGGGGAACATCAAATGCAGACTGGTGGCCCAATGCACTCAATTTGAGTATTTTAAGGCAACATTCTGAACTTGCAGACCCCATGGGGATCGATTTTAATTATGCTGAAGAATTTAAATCACTAGATTACGAGGGGTTAAAACAAGACCTTACTCAATTAATGACTGACAGTAAAGATTGGTGGCCGGCAGATTGGGGACATTATGGTCCGTTTTTCATTAGAATGGCTTGGCACGCTGCCGGCACGTATAGAATTGCTGATGGTAGAGGTGGTGGAAGCACAGGTGCGCAACGGTTCGCTCCATTAAATAGTTGGCCTGATAACGCAAATCTTGATAAAGCGAGATTATTGCTTTGGCCCATCAAAAAGAAATACGGAAAGAAAATCTCTTGGGCAGATTTGTTGATTTTAACAGGTAATGTTGCTCATGAGTCTATGGGTCTAAAAATGTTTGGTTTTGCCGGTGGTAGAGAAGACATTTATCAGCCCGAAGAAGATATTTATTGGGGCGCTGAAGGTGAATGGTTAGGCAATAAGGAAAGATATAATGAAGACGGTGACTTAGAAAATCCTTTAGGCGCTGCTCATATGGGCTTAATATATGTGAATCCTGAAGGACACAATGCGAACCCAGACCCAGTTGAAGCTGCTCACTATATTCGCGAAACATTTGGCCGTATGGCTATGAACGACTACGAAACAGTAGCTCTTATTGCCGGTGGCCACACATTTGGTAAAACACATGGCGCGGCAAACCCTGAAGACCATGTTGATGTAGAACCTGCAGCTGCTTCTATTACCGCCCAAAGTATGGGTTGGGGTAATAGTTTTGGCAGTGGAAAAGGCGCCGATACCATTACTAGCGGTCTAGAAGGCGCTTGGACAGATACACCAACACAATGGAGTCATAAATATTTTGAAAATCTATTTGGCTACGATTGGGAATTAACGAAAAGCCCGGCAGGAGCTTGGCAGTACAAACCAAAAGGTGGCGCAGGTTCGGCGACTGTTCCAGATGCACACGTAGATGGAAAAATGAACGATCCATTTATGCTTGTGACCGACCTCTCGCTAAGAATGGATCCTGCTTACGAGAAAATTTCACGTAACTTTTTAGAAAATCCTGATGAGTTTGCCGATGCTTATGCAAAGGCTTGGTACAAGCTTACACACAGAGATATGGGCCCAACTGATCGTTACTTAGGACCTGAAGTTCCTCAAGAAACTTTAATTTGGCAAGACCCAATTCCGCAAGTTGATTACGAGATTATTGACAACAATGATGTGAATCAATTAAAATCAAACATTCTTGCTTCTGGTTTATCGGTATCTGAATTGATATCGACTGCTTGGGCTTCCGCATCTACATTTAGAGGCTCAGATATGCGTGGCGGTGCTAATGGCGCCCGTATTCGTTTTGCACCTCAGTTCTTTTGGGAAGTAAATAATTCAGATCAATTAGGTAAAGTGCTTAGCACATTACAGTCTATTCAACAAGAATTTAACGACACACAAAATGGAAGTAAAAAAGTCTCCATGGCAGATCTTATTGTTCTTGGTGGATGTGCGGCACTAGAAAAAGCAGCAAAAGATGGTGGTTTTGAATTATCTGTTCCATTTTCGCCAGGCAGAGCAGATGCGCTAGAAGAACAAACTGATGTGGAAGCATTTGAAGCCCTTGAACCGAGAGCTGATGCATTTAGAAATTACATAAAATCTGGCACAGGTCTTAGAGGTGAAGCATTAATGGTAGACAAAGCACAGTTAATGACACTCACTGCGCCAGAAATGTCAGTTCTAGTTGCCGGCATGCGCGTACTCAATACAAACTATAACAATGCAAACCATGGCGTGTTTACAGACAAACCTGGTGTGTTGAGCAATGATTTCTTTGTGAATTTGCTTGATATGAGCACAGTTTGGACAGCCATCGATGATGATGAAACCGTATTTGAGGGAAGAGATAGAAATTCTAACGAACTAAAATGGACAGGAACAAGGGTTGATTTGATTTTTGGCTCTAATTCTGAATTACGCGCACTCGCAGAAGTATATGCTTGTGACGATGCGAAAGAAAAGTTTGCAATTGACTTTATTTCGGCTTGGAATAAGGTTATGAATCTTGATCAGTTCTGAGAAATAGATGCCGATCATGTTTTGTTTTGGGTGAAAGAGGGTGGCATTGCTGCCCTCTTTTTATACTATAAATCTAGCTGCCAGCGAACGGCGTTCCGAAAATTCCAACAGCGAGTTCTGCCCAAAACATCACAATGATGAATAATGCAAGTGCAATTAACAGCACACGCCAGACTGTAGATGTAAAACATTGCAGAATGAACTCAACCATAAGTGCAAGCCCGATGAACAGAGCGCTCATTACAAAAAAGTCTGACTTGCTCCAGTTGAACTCAGTTGAAAAAATAGTTGCCAAAAAAGGAATAACGAGCAACGACATGAGTGCGCATGAAATAAAAATAAAACGACCTGTTAGTTTCATAGAATTAGCTGTGTGGTTCTAAAGTTCAATTGTTTCGCATATCAACATTCACAATCTTTCAAAACAATTTCGAAAGTACTTTTTTTTATTTGAAGAGGGTAACTTACAGAAAGGCCGAGTGACCATATTAGGTGATTTTCTTGAAAATAAAGTTGTGTAGCAAAAAATTGTTCACTCAAAACAATTGGAATGCCTTATGTGTTTGCAAATTGTGGAAGAACAAATACAAGAGTCTGATGGTAGTCTCAAATCGATAATTGCGGGTTATTACAAACAATTTTTGAACTGGCTTGCCTTCGATGATCACCGACCTTTAGCGGTGAACATTCTCATGCTTCTTTATAAAATTCCAATAACGCTTGTTGTCGCCATTTTATCACCCATCTATATTGTATTGATTGCCCTCATTTTCTTTGCATCTTTTTAATGAAACACTTTGGCTTCAATACCGCCCAAATCATTGTTTATGTGACATGCGTCGGCATATTTCTTGCACACCAGTATTTCGAAGGCACAAACCAATCGCTAGAAATTATAAACAATTACATTGATCCGCTGCTGTTGCCCATTTTATTCTTGCCAATCATTTTAATTGAACGGCGCTGGCTGTTAGATGATAACAGCCATAGGTTTTCTGCTGTGTTTCTATTTGTCTATTTGATCTTATTCGCAATCATTTCGGAATTGATTTTCCCACTCTTTTCTGAGAAGTTCACTGCCGATTGGATTGATGTAATATTGATGGGTGTAGGCGTGGCGATATTTCACATGGTTTTCAATAAAAACTTAGATGGATAAACGCTACTCAACACCATGACCTCCCAAAACATTTAGTTCTTGCCCTTTGCTAGGTTGTTCACCTAAAATAGGTATTGCCTTTGCAATGAGTTCTCGCACACCAGGTAATGATAAAGACTCCTCATGATGCGTCTCGGTGTCCCAAAGTTCCGTAATCCAAACAGTGTTTGGTAGGCTGTCATCTACACTAATCATGTAGA
>ENA-ORXM01003237-ORXM01003237.1-marine-metagenome-genome-assembly--contig:-NODE-3237-length-16650-cov-5.951970_pt1 | contig 16650 bp, 14 predicted proteins | sample MGYA00237867_ERZ511480 | MGnify/ENA primary metagenome ERZ511480 (study PRJEB26309, sample SAMN06266103) | marine metagenome | isolation source: Algal blade | place: United Kingdom:Sidmouth, United...
ATTGTCCAGGCCTTTTTTTATAGCACACTTCAAGCACAATAAAAACCTCAATTAGCGCCTACCCTATATCCTTTCTCAAAACCTCTAAAGGTGATTTCCTAATTACATCCCTGGTATTAAACAAGCCTATTGCTACAGTAAGACCAACAATAAATAAGAAAATTAACAAAATAGGTAACCACTGAATATTGTACTTTAAGTCTAACTGATAAGTTGCAATTAAATAACTGCCTACAATTGAAATGATAATCCCTGTTGCGGCAGACAATGCACCCAATATCGCATACTCCGTTGCATTGATTTTTAATATTTGACTGCGCACCGCTCCTATAGTTCTTAGTAGGACACTTTCGCGAATACGTTGAAACTTAGACAATAAAAGTGAACTAATCAAAACCAACAAGCCCGTTAGAATACTAAAGCCTGCTAAGAATTTTATGACATAAGATATTTTAGCAAGAATATCATTTAGGGTGGATAAAATAGATCCTAAATCAACTACTGAAATATTAGGAAATGCTTGGACAACATCTTTTCTGTACGCGGCTAAAACTTCATTATTGGGAGCCTTAGTTACTAGGACATGAAACTGCGGCGCATTCTCTAAAACCCCATTCGGAAATAAAATAAAAAATCTTGTACGCATCGAACGAAATTCTATTTCTCTTATACTCCCTAAATATGTTGTAATCATCGCACCTTGAACATTCCATACCAACTCGTCACCCAGATCTACATTCAAAGATTCAGCATAACCTTGATCTAAAGAAATAAATATGGTATCACCAGGATTGACACTTCCCGTAAAGTCACCTTCCAATAATTTTTCATCGAAAGACAAAGTATCTCTATAACTTACACGCGCTTCTCTATTTATAGCCCAACGGCTCGCTCTTCTTGTTGTATCTCTTAGCCATTCTGCTTTTGTTTTTCCTTGCCATGCTTCTAACTTCATCGTGACAATGGGCACATCTTGGATAATCGGTAAGTCATGTTTTTTATTCAATTCATAAAGTCCTTCTTTCTGATCGCTTTCAATCCCGTACAAAAACATATTGGGCTGATTGCCCGCATCCATAGAATCTACATTACTTAATAGTAAACCTTGAATAATAAATAAATTGGTCAAAATCGCCGTTCCCAATCCAATCGAAACAATTAAAGTACGTGTTTGATTATTAGGTCTAAACAGATTCGATAGTCCTTGACGGAATACAAAACTCCACTTTCTAGGAAAAAATTTTTTAACCAACAAAATAATTAAGCTGGCCACACCATACAATAATGCAAACGAGAACAATAATCCCAAAGTAAATATGCTCGCTGCTTTCCAATCAGAAGTTAAACTCCAAAGAAAAATCCAAAGGCTTAATATTATAGCAAAATAAACTAACCACTTTATGGGATCTTTAGGTCTAACGTCTCCATCAAATGATGCACGTAATGTGCGTAAAGGACTGATCGATCTTACCGCTAACAAAGGGACTAAGGCAAACAAACTGGTCACTAATGTCCCAATAAACAACCCCTGACCAATCGCCTTCCATGAAATTTGCAAATCGATTTCGTATGGTAAAACGTCTTTGAGAACTATCGGCAAAACAACTTGTATAGCACTTCCAAAAAAAGCACCAATAGCAACGCCGATAAATCCCAGAATAAAAATCTGAAGAAAATATACCATGAATGCCTGATTGCCATTCATGCCCAAGCATCTAAAAACGGCAATTGACGGTATTTTAGTTTTAATGTAAATCAATACACTGCTGGCCACTCCAATACAACCTAAAATCAAAGATACAAGTGCAACAAGATTTAAAAAGCTATTTAGAAAATCAAAGGAACGATTTAATTGACGCGTTTGATCAACTAAGGATGTCACCCTAAAATTTTGATCATTAAATTTCTTTTGTCGATCTCGATGCTCCTCCCATTCTTCTGTATCAATACCTGCTTCTACCTTTTTATAATAAGCATATTCAATAATACTCCCAGGCTGAATTAAATTGGTCCCTTCCAATGCCGCTTTACTAATATACACAGAAGGTGCAAAAGAAGACGTCAATGCCACAGAACCAAAAGTACTCATGAGCCTCCCTGAAATTGTAAAACTTGTCTCTCCCAATTTTATCTTATCTCCAACTTTCAGCTCATGTTCAAACATTAAACCATCATCAACCAGAGCTGTTTCATCGCCTTGATAGGAATCTCTTGAGGCCATGGGCTCAACCTTTAGTTCTCCATAAAAAGGAAAATTACCTTCAATAGCTTTTATCCTCACAAATTGCGTGCCTTCGTCTTTTGGAATAAATGCCATTGAAAATATTTCCATTTCAATAGCTTGTTCTCCAGGCAAAGAATCTAAAATATATTGTAAAGAATCCGTTAATGGACTTTTTCCTGCAATTCGGATATCGGCACCTAATAGAGACTTAGTTTGGTTATCTATATCCCTGACTAAATTATAATTGAAAGAATTGATAGCAACCAGTGCCGTTATACCTAGGATAATCGAGGACATGAACATAAACAATTTGCCTACGTTTTTTCGACTATCTCTTAATGCCAATTTGAGTAGAAAAAACAATTTACCCATTATACCCATTTTTAGTATCGGACAAAACTTTACCACCCTTCAATCTGATGACCCGACCTGTTCGTTTGGCCAACTCCAAATCATGCGTAACTAAAACGAGCGTTGTTCCTTTTTCTTTATTAAGATCAAAAAGTAAGGCTTCTATTGTTTCACCAGTTTGATCATCTAAGTTTCCTGTGGGCTCATCGGCAAATAAAACCTGAGGGCTATTACAAAAAGCACGTGCTATGGATACACGCTGTTGCTCTCCACCAGACAATTGTGAAGGATAATGCGTTTGACGATCACCCAAACCTACTCTTTCTAACAATTCAGCTGAGATGGACCTGGCTCTTTTATCTCCTAAAAGTTCTAAGGGGATCATAACATTTTCCAAAGCCGTCAAGGTAGGAATCAATTGGAAATTTTGAAAAACGAAACCAATTTTCTTATTCCGCAGTGACGCTTTTTCATTTTCATTCATCTTATTAATCTGCACGCCGCACAAGCTAATATCGCCATTAGTGGGATTATCTAAGCCAGCACACAATCCCAATAAGGTTGTCTTACCACTGCCTGATGGACCAACAATAGACACTGTTTCGGATTTTAAGATGCTAAAATGGATATTGTCTAACACTTTTAAATCACGTTGCCCACTCTTATATATTTTCTCAACGTTTTTGACCTCTAAAATTACTTCTGACATTTCTTATTTGTGTAAACTAAGTATTCTGAAACTGTTTCTTAATTTTGACAATAATTCTAAATAAAAATTATGCTTCTAAATAAATCAAGATCCATTTTATTTCTTCATGCTCTCACACTCACTGTGAGCGTTTTTATGATGAGCTGTAAAGATATACAAACCAAAGCGGAAGAAGTTGCGCCAATCGAAACTAAAACTACCAAAGTGATTGAATCCTCTACGGAAGCAGGCAAAAAGAATATTCTTTGTTTTGGAAACAGCTTAACGGCAGGCTATGGTCTAGAAGAATCGGAAGCTTGGCCCTCCCTGTTACAATCAAAAATTGACTCTCTTGGGTTACAATACAATGTCATAAACGCTGGCTTAAGTGGTGAAACTACAGCAGGTGGCGCGGGTAGAATTGACTGGGTACTCAACCAAAAAGTAGATATTTTCTTTTTGGAACTAGGGGCTAATGATATGTTGAGAGGATTGGCTGTCAAGCAAACAGAGGAACACTTAAAAGAAATCTTAGACGCAGTTAATAAGAAATATCCTGGTACGCCAATGATTATTGCAGGAATGTTAGCACCTCCAAATATGGGCAAAGAATATGAAAAGGACTTTAACAATATATTTCCAAATCTAGCCCAAACTTATGATGCCCAACTCATTCCTTTTTTCTTAGAAGGTTTGGTAGGTAGACCAGAGCTCAATTTACCAGATGGCAAACATCCCAATGCTAAGGGTCAAAAAATAGTCTTGGATCACGTGTGGCAAGCACTGAAGCCGCTACTATAATTCATGAAATTCAGCAGGCATTTTCTAGAATTAAATCTTGGGGTATTGGCCATCAGTACTTCAGGCATTTTTGGAAGGATGATTACCTTATCGCCAGAGATTACAATTTTCTGGCGCTGTCTATTTGCTTCGCTTATTTTAGGCGCTTATATAAAACTGAGTAAATTCAGCACCAAAATTATTGGAAATCATGATTCTAAAATCATTCTAGTTGGCGGCTTACTAATGGGCATTCACTGGGTGACTTACTTTTACGCTTTGACACTTTCCAATATCGCTATTGCTATCTTGACTTTACATACTTTTCCCGCTATTACTTCGATACTAGAACCTTTAATCTTAAAAAGTAAGTTTCAACTGCATCATCTTATATTAGCCATCTTAGTCATCCTTGGTGTTTGGATTATTTTACCATCTGCAGACATGTCTGATAATGTAGTTTTAGCTATCGTCTTTGGGTTAGTTTCAGCATTGGCTTATGCATTAAGAAATATATTGACGAAAAAAGTCGTGCCTAATTACAATGGATCTGTTTTGATGTTTTTTCAATTAGTCATAATGACCTTTATGTTGATACCTTTTATATTCATATATAACTCTAGTCCGATAAATGGAGACTGGCCATACTTACTGATGCTAATTCTAATTACGACAGTGATAGGTCATACACTTTTGGTAAAACATCTAAAAAACTATTCTGCTGTCACGGTGGGTTTATTAAGTAGCATAATTCCTGTGTACAGCATATTATGGGGGCTCGTTTTTTTAAAGGAAATTCCGAATACACAAACTATTATTGGTGGGAGTTTAATTCTTGTCAGCTTTGTTGTTGAAAGTATTTATTCAAATAAAAGCAACGCATGATTTAGCATCAAAAAAATACTCTTTCGATTTGAGAAGATAAATATCTATATCGTTTGAGTAGGTAAGAAATAATCAAATTGATTTTCAAATTTAGTGAGTGCCAATAAATCTCTAAGAGGGTTTTTGACGCCTAATTTTAAAACCATTTTTGCCTTTTTATGAGAACATTTAATTCTCGTACTGAGTAAGGCATTAAGTCCAGTGAGATCTACATCTGTGACTTCAGTCATATCGACAATCAGTTTCTGGTCTTCAGCCACTTGTGTATGCATTTTTTCATTAAGTGCTATGGCGCCTAATGATCTCAAGGATCCAGATAAACGTGCATAGGTATCTAAACCTAGCTGGGTGTAATTAACGGTTAAGGTATTCATATAAAACTTTAATTAAAGCTTCATCTCATTCTGACTACATAAAAACAATTATTAAGCCGAAAGGCTCTATATATTATGTATAAAATACATATGAGAAATTTTTGTCCATGACGCCAACTAAATTATCAATAGACAAAGATGTGTCGTGAGAATACTTTATCTATACAAAAAATATGATAAGAATGATATAACTTAATCGAATATAATATTTCATTATGCTAAATCATTCGGCTATTCCTGAACAAAAGGTTCTGAAAAATACAATTTCCGCTCTTCCTGTAGAATATTTTAAATGGGGGACATCCCCAGATCACTTTAAAATAGATATGCCACACAGACATAATTTTGTGGAAATTTTATTTTTTAAAAAGGGTTCTGGTATTCATGAAATTGATTTTGAAGAACATAAAATTCATGACAACTCCATTCACATAGTGCCAAAATCCACTATACATTTTCTCAAAAGAGGACTACAGAGTTCAGGTTTTACAATAGCATTCGATCCAACATTTCTTGACTCCAATGAAATCCATAAAATAATTTCTCCTATACAAAATACCACCACAGTTCTTAATCTATCGGCTGAGAATTTTAATCATTTGACACACATAGCTGACTTATTATTACATCAAAGTAAGTTGAGTAAATTCTATTTCAAACGCAAATGCTTTTTGTTGTCTTTGGAATTATTACTAAATGCCACGGCCAATAAATCCAATGCTTCTAATAGTTTGACTAAAAGAAAAGATTTATGGCTTCAAACTTTCAATAATCTCGTTGCGCACAATGTGCATCAGCAAAGGTCTGTTTCTTGGTATGCTCAAGAATTAAACTTATCTCCTAAATCCTTAAGCAACCAATTTAAATTAAAGAGTGGCTCTTCTGCGAAAAAGTTCATTACAGAACAACTTTTAAAGTCAGTCAAAAAACAATTAATCCATAGTAATAAATCAATAAAGGCTATTGCACATGATCATCATTTAAGTGTATCAAGTTTGGCTAAGGTTTTTAAAAAGAATGTAAAAGTGACAATGCAAGAATATAAATCAGATTAGATATGGAATAATGACACTAAAGTGTGGAATAATGACCTTGTATCACTAACTTCAAACTAATAATATTGTTAAAAAAATAAATTATGAGGACTTCCATCTTTCTTCTATGTCTGTGTTTGATTTCTATGACTAATAGCTTTGCGCAATTTGACAATTGGTTGAACTGCTTAAGTGGAGAGAACGCACAAGATCTTCTAGAAACTGAATCCTTTTTATGGGTAGGCACAACAGGTGGTCTTGTCAAAATTGATAAAAATCAATCTGATGCTACTATTTTTTACAATAGAGCCAACTCGCCCCTACCTAGCAACACAGTAAATTATATTACTAGAGATTCTGATAATAAAATATGGGGTTCTGCTACACATATTTTTTCAATTGAAGATGATAAATGGACTAGCTATCCAGAAGTAACGGGCAAGCCACTTATAGATAAGGACGGTGCTGTAGTCGTTGTAAACGAATCCAAAATATTCTTGTGGAATGGTAGCGGTTTTGATACAATCATTAAACCTGATTCCATTCCCACGCACTTATTTAATGATGCTGCCATTAATCAAACAAACAATGACATTTGGATCAGCAGTGCAACATTTGGGCTCTTTAATGTCGTCAGGTATTCTAATGGAACATGGACTGTCTGTGATAGTAATAATTCAATTTTACCATGGGAGTCGCCTACGGGCAATAAATTTTCTTTCGATCCAAATGGAGACTTATGGTTGAGCGCAAATGGATTATTTAAATTAGATGACGAAGAATGGACTACGCCTATAGATTTAGATGCTTTTGAATTTGAAGGCAACATTACTGACGTAGCTCACAATGACAATGGTAACTTAAAATTATTAGAGAATTCTTTTACTTCAGATTTAGACCATAGAATAATCACTATCAATAATGGAAATATCAGCTTCGAAAGAATTAATCTACTGACTGACAATAAAGTAGATTTAAAAACTTATCCTAACTTCATTACATTCTCTAATGATCAAAATCATTTATATGTTGGATTTGAAAACCGCGGACTGTGGTCCAATCAAAGTCTTTCTTGGGAAAAGATTGCGACCACAAACACCATTTTCTCAAGTAACAGTTTGAGAATAGCCGAAGATTTAGAAGAAAACATTTATGTTACTGCTTATAATGGTAATCACCCCAATCCACACACAATTTACAAATTTGAAGAAAATGAATTTCAAGATAAAAGCTTTATCTATCCGTTCTCAGATTTAATTACCAATAATGATATTCAATTTATTAATGGCACTAATGGAGAACAATGGCTGCTTGCCAATAGGAAATTGTATCAGTATAATTCTGGTATTTGGACAGATGCAAACTTTCCAGACCTAATAGATGATGTCGATGAAAACAACAGTATTGTCCATTTTGATATCTATGGAGACACCTGGTTGTTTGAACAATATAATAGTTATACATTTTATAAAAAAGATAACGAATGGACGAGTTACACATGGGCAGATCATGGTGCAAGGAGTGGCGAATATTTTTCAATTATACATCACCCCGTTTATAATGAATTGTGGTTATCTACTTATAATGGCATTTCTACATATAACTATGATACACAAAGTTGGGACTTAATAGAACCACGAGAAATTGGCTTATCTAATAACCAAACAAAACTGGTTGTTGGCAAAAACGACAAAGTTTTTGGTGTTTCTCAAAACAAGTTTTTTGAAATCGTTAACCGAGATTCCATAAAAATAATTGACACAGATCCTTCGCTTAATTTAAAGGTTTACAATGCTCTATATTTCGATGACGATGATGACAAAATATATGTAGGTTATAATCGAGGTGTTTTTATTTATGATGGCATTGGATTTGAATTTTTAAACAATGGCAATTCGGGAATTACAGATGAAAGGATCACTTCCATAATCAAAGATAAAAATGGCAATTTTTGGTTTGCTGGCATTGGTGGTATTTCTATCTTCAATCCCGATGGAGAAATCATTGGTTTTGATCAAGAGATTCACACAGAAGTAGAAAATCTGGATAAAGGGCTTGACTTCGTAATTTTTCCTAATCCTACAAGCCAAGAAATACAAATTAAATGGGACGAAAATGCGAATACATCAGGCATAGAAATATATACCATTGATGGCAAACGGATATTTTACAAGAATGTTTCAATTAATGAGAATTCAATCAGAGTAAACCATTTAACCCCTGGTACATATATCATCAAGACTTTGAGTCCTGACAAAAGAGACTCCGTTAAAAAACTTATTATTTTCTAAACACCTCGTAGTGAATTTTTAAGTTGGGTTAAGGTTTAAAAGAATCTTCAGTGCATAAGTTAGGGGTAAACAGATTTATGATCACCTACAGAAATTGTAGATGTATTAAAGATTGCATGATAAGATTTAACTTATCATATAATCACAGAAACAAACAGATTAATTGAATACAAAACTTTAAGCTTTCAACAGACTATTTTGCAGCTTTGACATCTGCCCAGTTTTCACCGCTTTCTATTCTATTAATTTGTGTGTGACTAACATTATACTTCGCCGCAATTTTGCTTTTAGCCATTTTGCCCTTCTTTAAGTATTTCTTAATCTGGGCAACTTGTCTAGCCTTAAGTTTTGCTTTTCCTCCTTTTTTATGAGGGACATAGCCTAACATTTTTGCTCTATCTCTTAAGTATTGTCTCCATCGTTCTTCAGTTACCCAAATAACATTTGAAGGTAAATTATTAAGACGGTTTAAATCTTTATGGATATAGTAGACACTATTTTTAGATTTTTTACTCCAATATCTGGCCACTTGCATGTGCACATACAACCCGTAGTTTCCGCCTTTAAGTTTAATTGAAGATTTTAAATAGTTCTTTTTATCAGGTGAGGGATTGAGTACCCGCTCAGAACCATTTTCTTTATGCTTGGATTTTATGCGTCCTTTATTTGAAACATAATAGTCCATTGAAAATGTAGGTCGCGGCAGTTCAATGAGTTTCCATCTTTCTCCTGGCAAATTCTTTGCCTTTTTTACACGTGAATTCGTAGTCATTTTAAGGTTTTTTGTTATAAAATAATTAGGGTTAGATTGTTATTAGATTATTTCATGACACAAGGAATTATAATTTACAACGAGTTTATATCATACGCTTAGATTATTTTTTACTCTTACAAGATATTTACTTTTTAAATAATATTCTTTGATTTTGCTTAGATGCTCATAATTTACGTTTTCTAAATTAAAATTGACCAATTTATCGTCAATTGTTTTATCTAGCAGCTCTTCTAGTCCATAAAGCTTATCCAGAAGCTGATTCAGTACTTCTTTTTCAGGATCCATTTGAAATTCCATTATCTCCTCATTTATATCCATCATCTCCATAAGAAAGTCTTGTGGCACTGTTTCTTTGCCTTCTTCAAAACTTACGCCAGCCAATTCAAGTACATATTTAATTCTTTTTTGTTTGTCATTTAAGATTTTAAAACCTTCATTGAGCATAGTGGTTTTTGTTAGAGCCTCAGATTGCGCATCCGCATTGGATAATGTGAAATTATCAGGATGAAAAGCACGACTCAAAGCATAATATTTTTGCTTAAGTGCTACTTTATCTATAATAAAGCTGACTTCTAATTCAAATAATTCAAAATAATTCAATGTATCTATTTAGAATAAACGCGATATATCAAGACCTAAAGCAAAGAGCATTAATGCGATCAATAAGAAAAAACCTATCATCGTCGTTATCTCCATTACTTTATCTGGTACCTTTTTTCCAGTAATGGTTTCGACTAATAAAAACATTACATACCCACCATCTAGAGCTGGAATTGGTAATAAATTAAAAAATGCTAATAAGATAGACAACATGGCTGTCATTCTCCAAAAACGCTGCCAATCCCAATCCGTACCAAAGAGTTTGCCTATCGTAATAAAACTGCCTAAACTATCTTTTGGGTTTATTTGTCCTGTAAACATTTTACCGAAAGCACTGACTTGATCACTGAGAAAACTAACCGATTCTCCCCAGCCTTTTCCTAGGGCACTAACAAAACCGTATTCTTGTGTCTTGTAATCATAAAAATGTTCTGCTCCATAAGGAACAAAGCCAATGCGCCTTTTCTTCTCTGCTTCTTTTCCAAGCAACTTTTTTACAAAACTTTGCTTACCTGGAAACATGCTTAAATAAGAAATATCTAAAGTATCGTTACCTCTCTTAATTTTCAGCTGGGTTTGATCTGCCTTACTTGATAATAACTCTTTTTCTCCTTGAAAATAATACGGTGTGGCTTTACCATTGACCTCAATTATTACATCATCTTTCTTCAAACCTGCCTCACCCGCTTTTGCAGGAGATGATTCATCGATTTCGCCTACGACAGTTGGTGTCTTCAGGTGAAATAATCTGACTTTTTGATTTTCTTGTTTTGAGAGTTCCTTAGCAAATTTTGGATCTATGTTTATTGTTTTTGTAGAACCATTACGTTCAACTATAAGTGTTTGAACATTATCTATTATCAATGCTTTATTAAGCGAACCAGGATTAAATTTATTAAAATCCTTATCTCCAATTTTCAATAACTTATCTCCATCTCTCAATCCTAATTCGTAGCCCATTTCTTCAACGGCAACTCCTTCTTTGACATTTTCAGCAGGCAAATATCTTTCACCCCAAACCCAAAATACTACTGCAAATAAAAATATGCCTAGAATAAAGTTGACAAACACTCCACCGATCATGATAATCAATCTTTGCCAAGCAGGCTTTGACCTAAATTCCCATGGCTGTGGCTCCCCTTTCATCTGCTCTGTATCCATGCTTTCATCTATCATTCCTGATATTTTGACATAGCCACCCAGTGGCAACCAACCTATTCCATACTCTGTTTCTCCTTTTTGTACTTTAAAAAGCGAAAACCAAGGATTAAAAAAGAGATAAAACTTCTCTACCCTAGTCTTAAACCATTTGGCCGCACTGAAGTGCCCCAACTCATGTAATACTATAAGAATTGATAAACTAAGAATAAATTGAGCTACTGTAATCCACATATTTCTCTATTCAACGATTTATTTAAAATATCTTTGGACATTTTTAAAAAGATGGTCAAAATTAGCAATTTCTATAGGATAAAGCGAAAACCATATACAATGTTCAAGATATCACAGACTTAACATGATTTTATTTTATACTTCAGGAATTATTGATGCTTCAAGCCTTTTGGAGGCCGACGAATTCATGCATTGCATTAAGGTTTTAAGACATAAACTGGGAGACATCATTCATATTACCGATGGAAATGGCATTCAGGCTACAGCCGAAATCATAGAGATCAAAAAATCACAAGCCGCTCTCCGCATAATTGAGTCTGAATCAATAAAAAAGAGTTTAAATAAATTTCATTTGGCCATAGCCCCACCTAAAAATAGAAATCGCTGGGAATGGATCCTTGAAAAATCGGTGGAAATTGGTGTTGACAATATAATTCCACTTAAGTCAAAAAACTCGGAACGTACCAAATTCAATTTAGAAAGAGGCCAAAAAATTATACGTAGTGCCGCTTTACAATCTTTGCGACCGTATCATCCTACTCTTCAGGAGCTCTGTTCTTTTGAAAACCTAATAAAAGATTACGATGATAATTGGAATAAACTCATCGCGCATTATAGAGAAGACAATATCCATATAAATCAATTTCAATCCGACTCGAATAATCACATCATCATTGTAGGACCGGAAGGCGATTTTTCACCTAATGAAATTGAAGAAGCAATGAATGCAAATTTCAAATTGGTAAATATTTCAAACAATAGATTAAGAACAGAGACAGCAGGGGTAGTTGCCATTAATTTGTTGGTATCAAAATATGAGTGAGTAAAATAGGCTTGCGCTAATATGGGATATGACTAATTTTTAATCACCCTTAGTCTGATGCATTTTCAGATGATACGTAATAGACTACTCTTCTTCACTCGCCTCCAATCCACCATGTGGGTAAGTGGACGCAATATACTCGTCTAAGATTTCTTCAAGATTGGGTTTGGGAATCAATCCTTTAAAACCTTCTTGAAATCTGCCTTTGTTTATAATGGCTAAGGTAGGAATGCTTTTTATTTTAAAAGCACTTGATAGCTTGGGGTTTGTCTCTGTATTTACTTTTGCAACCAATGCACGATCTTGGTATTCTTCTGCCAACTCATCTATAATGGGTCCTAGAATCTTACAGGGTCCACACCAATCTGCATAAAAATCTAAGAGCACTGGCACTTCAGATTTCAAAACCAACTCATTGTAATTATCATCAGTAATTTGTGTTGTAAGAAACACATCCTTCTTTTTCCAAAAAAACATATTAGTGTATTATTAATTTTTCTGTTAACAACTTTCCTTCGTTCTCAAATTTAATTAAATACACACCTTTATCCATTTTTCCTATGCTTTGCTTTTGTCCGTTTAATTCCATACGATGCACATATTTCCCGTCAAGGGTAAAAATCGTAACTGTAGAATTAGACATTTCAGAAGACACAATTATATCATCATGGCTTGCAGCTGGATTTGGATAAACTCCAGCAGAAAAAGCAATTTGTTCGTCAATAGCTACATCAATATCTTCTAAGTCTAAAGCATAGATCGAACGACCAAATGTCCCTGCATATAACTTACGTGAAGGCCAATCAATTTCAACATCCTTAATGACTGTTGGTGGTAATCCTTTACCTAACATCTCCCAATTTAATCCTTTGTCTGTTGAATACCACATGCCTAAATCTGTACCAATATAAATTTGATTATCTAATTCAGGATTGTAAACAATATCATTAACGGGTACTGCAGGTAAATTACTACTAATATCAGTCCAGCTGTTGCCAAAATCTTGTGTTATCATGACATGGGGCTCGTAATCTAAATATTGATACCCAGATAATGTCACTATGGCTTCTGCATCGTTAAATGGATTAATGGCAATTCTTGTGACATACCTTTCAGGAATGCCCTCTTTAATAGAATTCCAATTAAGACCTCCATCTGTAGTTACCCAAACATTGCCATCATCCGTACCTATATAAATTGTTTCTAAATTATTGTACGAAGGAGCAATTGTAGTTAAAGTACCAAAAGACAATACACCAGTAGGATGCAAACCATTACTCAGGTCTTCACTGATGGGCACCCAATTTATCGCCTCTATAGAAGTATACAACCTTTGCGTTCCAAAATACAAAACACTAGGATTGAAAGGAGACATGACAACAGGCGTATTCCAGTTCGACCTATCAGCTTCATCAATCCCCTCCAGGGCTTCATCAAAATTTAACCCTCCATCTGTGCTTTTGTGTAAACCTCCAAATTGAAATTCTGCATATATCAAATCACTATTCCGCGGATCTACATTTACATGAAATCCATCACCTCCTAAAATACGACTGTAATCATCTGGCGCTCCATCGTAAGTCACAATGGTATTGTTATCTTGAGTACCACCAAACAACCTTTCCGGAATCTGCGGGTCAACTTCAATATTATAAAATTGCGTGATTGGTAAATTATTTATATGCCTAATAGTATCCCCTCCGTTTAGACTTCTATATAAACCACCATCATTGCCATATAAAATATCATTAGGATTTACATCAAAAAACTCCAATGCATGAAAGTCCACATGCATTCCTGCGGGATCAACGGGTTCAAATTCATCATTGATGGCATCTTTAGCATTCCATAATTGGACACCCAAAACATAAAGTTCATTATCATTAAAAGGATTCAATCTTATATTTCCAAAATACCAGCCAAAAGATCCAAAAGCAAATCCTGGCAAGCCTTCAGCTACCTCTTCCCAAGTATCCGCTCCGTCAGTTGATTTATAAATACCATCTAATGCATTGGTGATTTGATTGGTTGTTAAGGATGCATAAATTACATTAGGATTAAATTTAGAAATTGCTAAACCTATACGACCTCTCTCAGAATTATCCATAGGTAAACCTACATCAGTTATCACCCATGTCTGACCTCCATCATTTGTTTTATGGATTGCAGATCCTGGCCCACCATAATCTCTAATCCAAGCCCTACGTTCTCTCTCCCACATCGCCACATAGATATTATTATTATTCATTGGATCAATTACAAAATCTGTACAGGCATGGTTATCACCTGTAAATAATAATTGCTGCCAATTGATACCGCCGTCAGTAGATTTGTAAAAGCCGCGTTCATTGTTTCTTCCATACAAAATACCACTTGCCGCAACCCATAACGTATTCGGATCGTTTTCATCAATCTGTATTTTAGCGATGTGATTTGAATTTTCTAAACCAACATGCGTCCAAGTTGCCCCTGCGTCATCAGAACGGTAAATGCCTGTTCCAAAATACGCACCAGAAGTTGCTGAACCGTTTGCTTCACCTGTCCCCACATAAATAACATCTGGATTCGACTTGCTCACCGCAATGGCTCCAATAGATCTAAAAATGAGATCATCAAAAATCGAAGTCCAGGTATCTCCTCCATTTATCGTTTTAAACACGCCTCCTACCGCAGCTGCTATATAAAAAGTATTGGGATCAGTCGGGTGACGAGCTATCCCAGAAATACGCCCACCAATATTAGTTGGTCCTTCTGATATCCATTCATTATTATTTTTAAGATTATTGTTATCCAAATACTCTTGGACTTGTGCCGTAGCTTTTTTTACAGATTCTGCATTTATTTTATCGTGTGGATAAGCTCTTTGCATGTATTGTAATTCTGCTAACAAATAACCCATATGTTCAGTATGTATTCCTTGCTTTCCACCTTTTTGAAAATATTTGGATTCTGGCACTTGCAAGGTTGCTTCCTCTAGTACTTGAGAAACTGATCTATAATACGCTTCTTTAAGCTTCGTTACATCAACACCAATTCCTTGAGAAACCATAGCTTTATCGACATCTGTTTGATGAAATAACTCATCTGTATATGCCCATAAATCATTGATAGCTTCTTGCATCTTTTGTTTACTTTCATCGGTACCATCACCTAAGCGCTTAATCCAGTCTGAAGAAAAACGCTCATGATAGCTCACTTCTTTTACACACTTATTGGCAATTGCTGACAGTGTTAAATCTGTACTTTTCTGAAGTTCTTTTAGAAACGCCAAATGATACACATCAAATAAAAATTGACGCCCAAGAGTATATGCAAAGTTTGTATTTGGTTGTTCTACCAATAACACGTTCTTGTATTCACGTTCCTTTCGAAGCATTGCGATATCATCTTCTGTTCTTCCGTCACCAGCAATCTTACACGCATATTGAAAATAGCTACGGACTTGCCCGAATAAATCTAACGAGATATTTGTACATGCGATATCTGTCTCCAAACTTGGTCCATGTCCACAAAGCTCGCCCATCCTTTGTCCAAGAATTATGCTGTTGTCTGCGATGCCTAATATGTAATTGTATAAGTTTTCGTTTTTCATTACATATGTTTTACTTCGTCTGGTAAATCATAAAAAGTTGGGTGACGATACACCTTATCTTGAGCTGGCTCAAATAGTTCGCCATTGTTCTCAGGGTTTGATGCTGTAATATTCTTTGATTCTACAACCCAAATACTCACACCTTCATTACGTCTTGTATATACGTCTCGTGCATTTTCAAGCGCCATATCAGAATCCGCAGCATGTAAACTACCACAATGTCTGTGTTCTAATCCGTTTTTACTTCTCACGAAGATTTCCCATAAGGGCCAGTTTTTACTCATGTTTCGGAATTTAAATTTGAAGTTGAATTCGAAATTGAAATCACTTCAATTTATATTTTTTTTAATTCTATTGTGTGTTTCAACAACACCCCTAAAGTCCCCTCGAGGGGACAATTGTTTATTTAAACTATTAGTTTAAATTAAAATTAAACTGCTTGTTTCTCCTTGCGATTTCTTTTCTTTTCAGCATGTGCCATTGCAGCATCACGAACCCATTCTCCACGTTCCCATGCGCCAACTCTTGCTTTCATACGTTGCTTATTCATTGGGCCGTGACCTTTAACAACTTGCCAAAACTCATCCCAGTCAATCTCTCCAAAATCGTAACTACCTCGTTCTTCGTTCCATTTTAAATCTGGGTCAGGAATTGTTAATCCAATCAATTCTGCTTGAGGCACCGTTTGGTCAATAAATTGCTGACGTAAATCGTCATTAGACTTGCGCTTTAATTTCCATTTCATGGATTGCTCTGTGTGAACCGAAACATCATCGGTTGGTCCTAACATCATTAAGCTTGGCCACCACCATCTGTTCAATGCATCTTGAGCCATGTCTTT
>ENA-ORXM01003238-ORXM01003238.1-marine-metagenome-genome-assembly--contig:-NODE-3238-length-16649-cov-3.608436_pt1 | contig 16649 bp, 11 predicted proteins | sample MGYA00237867_ERZ511480 | MGnify/ENA primary metagenome ERZ511480 (study PRJEB26309, sample SAMN06266103) | marine metagenome | isolation source: Algal blade | place: United Kingdom:Sidmouth, United...
CCCATCCTAAATCCTTCCCAAAGGGAAGGACTTTTAAGTTGCTTTTTTCTGAGAATTTGGAGTCCCCTTCCCTTTGGGAAGGGCTAGGGGTGGGATAAAAACGAGAGTTCAAAAGTCTGAATATCCGAGAATCTAAAAATCCGAAAATCTATTTAACCTCAACCCTAATTCCTTCACTATGACTTCCAAATTCTGGAGCGTACATACATTGAATACTAGTTATTCCGTTTGAAAAATTTCCTTTTTGTGAGGCTCTCAGTGGGTATTCGAATACGTAAGTTCCTCTTGGTAAATAATCCATAAAGAAATCAGTAGAAGCATCTTTGGTGCTTTCGTAATAACCCAAACCATCTTGCCATTTGTATCTTGAAATAACATTTATTGGCTCGAATCCTGAAGCTCGCATGTCTTTCATGTGGATGTATTCCATATTCCGGTCTACTTCTATTTCTATTCTCACGATTATTTTATCGCCAACATTTAAGACATTATTCTCCGAAATTGGATCCAGTACTTTTCCTTTCTCTGTGTTTTTCTCAATAAATAATTTCTTCTTAATCTTAAGTGGTGTATCGTGCGGAGTGATTTTATCCAAATCTTCAAAATACTGCCAGTACAATGCACCCCAAGCTACTCCATCTTCTTTTTTAGTTACAGTTACAGTTCCCATTTCTGACTTCACTTCTTCCCCACTCCAACTAGTTTTAAAATACCCTGTTCCCTTTTCGGACTTAACAACACGGTTAGTTGCCCTTTCTCTTCCTGAATAAGCAATATTAATATCACCTACCACGAGCATATCCCTCCCCTTTGGTGAGGTTAGGAGGGGATTTCCATTTAATAACAAAGCATAACAAGCTTCGGCTGTGGCTTTGGTAGTTTTCCAATCGGTAGTTTGTTTTTGTTTTAGCAACCAAGTTTTCAATTCGTTTACCGTTTCTTGGTCGTCTCCTGCAATATCAAATAATTCAATCATTATTGCTTGAGTTTCAATAGGTGCTTGATACCAATAGTAACCGCCATCCATCATTCCTTTCCAATACATTCCTAGTTCTGGGTGAACGATTGAGTTTTCTTTAAGTGAAGCCAAAATCTTTTTCGTTACCTCAGCCTTACTATCTATTCGGTAATTGGCAAGTCCAATCATTCCTTGTCCGTGATTGTTAAATTTTAACCAATATTGTTTTGATTGCCCCAAGTAATAGTCATAAGCCTCTTTTGTTGCATTGGGAACCTTTCCTTTAGAAGAACTTTTAGCTGCCTCCATTCGATTGGATTCTTTTGGTTTAGTAGCAGTACGTTCTTTAGGGTAAACAAAACGGATATTTACTTGTACTGACTGATTAATGGTCTTCGAATTTTTATCGTTAAAAACAGTATTGCCCTTAGAAGTAAAGCCATTGGGTGTTTTAACGCTGATTTTAATGTTTTCAGTCAATGTTTTTCCACCTATCGTAACGCCTTGTTTTAGATTAGGAGCGTTAAGAACAAACGTACCATCTTCTGATTTAGACGTTAATTGGTAGCGATTTACTTTTTGGAGTTGTTCAATTACTGCTTTGGGGTAGTTGACACTAATTTCCACGTCAACAACAATGGCTTGTGCTTTTGTTTGTTGAACAGATAAATTGCTACTAGGCAAATTGATTTTAAGGGCATTGTTTCCTTTTGCACTAAAAGTTTGCTGTGCAAAACTACCATGAGTTAAGAAGAGTAGGGTTAGGAATAATAGTAGATGTTTCATTAGATAAAATGTTTCAGTTTGATAGAAAAATATAGGTTGGTATAAGGTAGTTATATCCTTCTGTTTTGTCAAAAGTTATGCCACGCTAGTATAAAAAAAAAGCACAAAAGAGTTGGAACGGATCAAAAAAGCGACGAAAAAAACTTCTAAAACAGATAAAAAAGGCTTAAAACAGCTTAAAAAGCTAGTTTGTCCGTTTTGAAGGCTAAGATGTCCGTTTTGAATGTTTGTGAAGTTGTTCCTTTGTGTTTATGAAAATGTTGTAAACTTTTCGTCCCAACCATTAAATTACAAATAACATAAATTACAACAAATGAAACAATTATTTACATTCCCTATTTTAATAATAACGCTTTTAGTAAGTGTACATTTATCAGCTCAAACGGCAGACGATTTAGCTCAAAAAAATTATGGTCAACAGACAACAGATCTATCCGTTCTCCAACAAGTAAATTCAAACTCTCAAAACCATGCACGAACAGCACCACCTGCACCAGTTGCAAGTGGAGATAATTTATGTGCACCAGGAATGACTGCTAATTTGACAGCAACTGCTTCAGCAGGAGGAACACTAAATTGGTATAATGTTGCTACAGGAGGAACGTCTATAGGAACAGGAACTACCTACAGTCCTGTTGTAGGAGGAACGACTAATTATTGGGTAGAAGAAGTTGTTGGCGGTAGTAGTAGTGGTGCTAGCAATTTAATTGCTCCTTATAACTCTAATAATGGACAAAGAGGGTGTATGTTTGACCTTACCGCAGCAAATACGGTTACTATTAATAGCTTTGATGCCAATACTTATGCAGGTACTACAGGAAACTATGAAATTTATTATAGAGCAGGAACTCATGTAGGTTCTGAAAATAATGCAGGAGCTTGGACCTTTTTAGGTGGAGCTACAGGAGTTACTTCTGCTGGAAATAATCTGCCAACAGCATTGCCCATTCCTATTGGTGTAACGATTCCTGCGGGGCAGACGTACTCTTTTTACATTACCAATGATTTTGGTGCAGGTGTTTCTTATACAGATGGAACGGCAGTGGGTAATTTTTTAGCTTCTGATGCTAACTTAACGATTTATGAGGGAGTTGGAAAGTCGTATCCTTTTGGCTTGACGTTTAATGTACGTAATTTTAATGGAACGATTAACTATACAAGTGGAGCAGGTTCTTGCTCTAGCCCACGTACCTTGGTTGCTGCCAATGTAAAAGAACCTGCTTATACCCCAAACAATAGTTTAACGAGTTCAAATGCTAGTTGTACAGTTACAGAATCAGGAGTTGATTGGACATATTATTATAATACTGCTAATCCTGATAATTTATTGTTTGCTATTGCACACGATCCTATGAACATGGGAAATAACAACTTTACAGCGCAAGCAAATATCCAAGTACGCAACAATTCAACAATCGACTGTTATAAACGAACAGATATTCCTCAGCAATTGGCTCGATTTGTCATGGGGCGTTACTGGAATGTAGATGTACTTTCTGGAAATATGGTTGATCCTGTTTGGGTTCGCTTTTATTATCAAACAGCAGAACGTACCGCTATGAATACGGTAGCTTCCAATTGGCAAGGAACGAATGGAGGCGTACAAAGCCCTATGTATTTCTTTAAAACAACTGGAGTGCCATTTACTCCTGGAGCATCTTTGCATTCTGAAGGTGTTTACAACAGTATAGAATTGACTAATTTTATGGATAATCAAGCAGCATCCAACGGAACCAACTATGTTGAAATTCACGACATCAATAGTTTTTCTGGTGGAGGTTTGATTACTGGAGTAGTGCCTGTTGGAGGAACCACTACTGGAACAGCCATCTTATTAGATTTAAAATTATTGGATTTTGCTGCCAAACGAGTAGCACAGCAAGTAGACTTGACTTGGAGTACAAAAGATGAACGCAATATGAGCCATTTTGAATTGGAGCGTAGTGTTGATGGTATTAACTTTGAATCGATTGCACAAACTTCTGTTCAAGGAAAGAATCAAACCAATCATTATACTTGGAAAGATGAAGCGCCTTATTTGGGGCGTAATTATTATCGTCTAAAAATAGTAGAAATAACAGGACAAGTTACGTATTCAGAAGTTCGAGTGATTTCCTTTGAGGATGTAGCACCTTATACCATGCGTGTTGCTCCCAATCCATTTAAGGAAACACTAAATATAGAACTGTACAATAATTCGATTAATCCAACTAAAACCTCTATTGTCGTTTACAATACTTTAGGACAGGTGGTTTATGCGACTGAAAGAACAGTAGAAACAGGGCAAGTACGTCTAGAAATTACAGCAGCTGGAACTTGGGACACTGGTTGTTATACTATTGTTTTGAGAAACGACCAGTTTACACAACAAAAACAGATTATAAAGCAGTAAAAAATATAAAAGATAGAGATAGCTTTCGGGGGAAAGCTAGATTTGTTGCACGCCACAGCTAAAAAAGTTAGCTGTGGTTTTTTTGTTGGCTACTTTGATAATACTCCGTTGCGCTCTGTTATAGAGTTTTGTAGGTATAATTTTATTGTAAAAGGAGGCACAAATTTGGGCATGATGGAGGTTGGTAAAGGCTTCTGTGAAGAATACGTCCGTGTTTAGCGAGCGCAGCATTCGCTAAACACAGTATTCGAGCAGTTAAAGCCTTCCCTCCAAGTGAATTGGAGGTCTTGACCGTAGTCTAGGCCCTTGACTTTGGTTCTTTGGTCAAGCAAAGAACGCCAAAAAAAGTGCTTTTTTTATTTCATTATTAATTGAAAATCAATATCATTTTTTTTATAATCAACTTATTATGAGTATTATAAAAACCTACAAAACTCTATAACAAAGCCCTCCGTTGCTTTTTTAGTTTGATTATCAGATTTTTAGCATTTTGGTTGATGGGAATACATTATGCTGATAATCAACTGCGAAGCACTCATGCAATAAATTGATACGATTTGTAAACGGAGTAGTCTTTGATATTCAATAATATATATTAATAATTAACAGGGAATATTAGGTGCTCAATTCAAATAGGTAGACAGGCAAAATAAGCTAATCTTTTTGTAGAAAAAAACTTTATTAGACGATAGCGTCTAATAAAGTTTTTTTTTCGTATTTTTGTAAAAAAACGAAAGCATCTACTTATGCCAAAAATAATAGCAAAAAAACAGGATTGGATATTTTTAGGATACAAGCTCTTTTCCAAAGAAGGAATATCAGGTATTGTCATTGAAAAAATGGCTAAAAAACTGAAAGTAAATAAATCAAGTTTTTACTGGCATTTTAAGACAAAAACAGACTTTATTGATGAAATAATAGCTTATTGGATTTCTTTAAATACCAATCAAATTATATCAATAACTGATAGTGAAAAATCGGGGAAAGAAAAATTTATAAAGCTAATTAAACTTTCATTTAAGAAAGAGCCGTATTTAGATTTCATCTTCTTTCTAAAAAGATATAGTCAAAAGAATAAAAAAATTCAATTGATAATTGATGAGATTGATAACCAGAGAATAGAATACACGAAAAACATTCTAATTGAAATGAATTTCTCACCAGCTGAAGCTGAAACTAAAGCTGTACTGTTCTATAAATATTTAATTGGTTATCACGAAATGCTACGATACAAAGAGCAGAGTGAAGACTACATGGAAAAAGTTAAAATAGAACTTAATCAATTTATAAAATATTAAACATGAAAACAAAAAATAAATATTGGATAATCGCAGGCGTTTTAAATCTGATGATATTTTTCTTACATCTAATAGGAGGGCAAATAGATCTTGTGAATCCAATGCTTGATAGTTCTTTAAATATCGAAAAAAGCGCCCAGTTAGTTGGCGCTTGGCACATGGTAACTATTATACTTTTAGCAACTTCATATCTTCTGTTATCAGCGGGATTAGGGAAAAGATACTCTACCAATATAGAGGCGATAAAACTAACTGGATACTTAAATTTATCATTTTGTTTACCATTTATTATTGCAAGCTTTTATTATGTTTTATTAGTTCCTCAATGGATACTTTTTCTCCCAGTAGCAGTATTTACGATGATTGGATTAAATAAAACACCAAAGAATGTTTAAATTTAAGGACCAAAGAATATAAAAAGAATTGGCGTTTTTGAGAAGAAACTAGATTTGGTACCTACCACCGTTAAATTTTTTAACTGTGGTTTTTTATTTATAAAAAGCAAGAATTAGCTGTTTTATAAACAATGTCTGTATTTTGATGTATTCAAAATTAAAAAGGAACCTATATGCTATTTTTAAAACTGACCCTTGGATTTTTTTTCTTAATAACAAGCTACTGTATTGGACAAAGCACCAATGAAAATTTAGAAAAATATTGGCATTATAAAGACCGGTTAATTGGAACAGCAACGGAATTTGGTTTTTTGGATATTGGGATAGGACGAGGGATGAGTTTAGCGGCTTCTGAGCGTTATCCTGGTGCAAATTGTGCTTCTGACCATCATTTAAAAAATAAGAATTGTACTATGTCTAAAGGTCTTGGACGAATGCACTGGGGAGATGCCAGCCTTTATCATGGTCTTTACATGGCTATTTTGGCCTTAGAATATGTTAATTTAGAGAAAGCCCAACAAAGAACAGATGCTGTTGCGGAAGAACTTTGGTATGCTATAGAAGCCTTTGAACGCTTGGATTCTATGGCAGAAGTAGTTTTGGATTTGCCAGGAAAAAAGGATGGTTTTTTTGTTCGGGATGATATAGAGGGTGATTTTTATAAAAAGAAAGGAGGGGCACGGAATCGACGATTTACAAATGGAAAAGATAGTTATAATTGTATGTCTTCGGCGATTAGTTGTGGTACTCCTTCTGCCGAATCGGGGACTTTTATCAGCCAAGATCAAGTGATTGGCTTGTTTTTAGGTTTTTCTATGATTCAACACTTAATTCCAGAAAAGCGGTATAAAAATGATTTACCAACTTTTGGAGAAAAAGCTCGTCTAAATGTGCATCGAATAACCAATTATATGATGCAGCACAAGTGGAAATTAAGAACACCAGATGGAACCCCCATTCCTGATAAGTGGGGAGGGAATGCAATTGGTTTAAGTTTTCCAATTAGTACGATTGCCAATAATTTGACCAAACAACAGTATACTAAGAACTATAGAAAAAAAGGGGCGCTTTTTTTAGGTAACCCAATCTATGATTTGCTTCAATTGACACTTTCGTTTCAACACCCCACAAATGTAGTTTTGGCTTTAGCAAGCGCGACGATGTTACCCAAAAGAAGTTATAAAGCTTTGGGACGTAAAAGCATAAAGCACGATGTTATTATATATCCTTTGATGCGAGCAGTTTTGTTCAATCAAAAAATATTTAAGAAAATAACCCGCAGTGATTTTGAAGCTATTCTGAATACAGCTCCTTATGATGGACCTTGTTTTGGTCTAAAAAACTGTACGGCTCCTGATGGTTGGAAGTCTTATAACAGATGGATACATCCTCATTTTAAAAATGGGAACCCTTATGGTATTCATAGCGAAATGCCTGGATTAGATTATATGTTGCTGTATAATTTGTATCATTATTATTACAAAGATAGTTTGCCTGTTTATAAAAGAATGAATCAATAATGCAATATATTTATATATACTATGGATAAAAAACAAAAATTATTGGAATTGCAAAGGTTGATTTTCTCTGGAAAAAAGGAGAATATTGACTTAGCTTTTGAATTGGCAAAAGGGCAACATATTTCAGAAGAAAAATTACTAGGGGCTTGGAAAGAGTTGGTCCAATTGGTTTTCAGAAATGAATATACCAACATCGAAGCAATTTATAAATTAACTCAATTAACTCGATTGTCATTAAATCGGTATCAATTCAGAACTTTGCCTGAGGGCTGGGAAATTTTTCAAAACCTTGAAGAATTAACTTTACAAGAAAACCAGTTAGAATTGTTGCCCAGAAGTATGGGCGAGATAAAAAAACTTAAAATATTATACTTATCAGACAATCAATTAAGGGAACTACCAGAGAGCATCTCAAAGTTGAAAAACTTAGAGGAGTTGCATTTAGAAAATAATAAGTTGAAAGTGCTTCCTAGTGGCTTTACAGACTTAAGCAACTTAGCTTATCTTTATTTAGAGGATAATCGTTTGGAGTGTTTACCAGATGATTTTGGAAAATTAAAAAAACTAAAAGGTTTAAATTTGCAGAACAATCGACTCAAAAAACTACCGGATAGCATTTCAGAATTAGAACAGTTGAAAGATTTTTATGTAGCAAATAATGATTTTGAAAAAGACTATCCTTAACAGATTTTCAAATGGTTTAAGTTTATTTTTTTGGGATAAGTCGTACTTATAAGTAGAAAGTTGTTATTAAATAATAGATTTACGACTTACAATCCAAAAGTCGATAAAAAGCTTAAATATTTAGAAACTAAATTCTTCTAGTCGTTAGAAAATCAGAACCAACTTAACTAGCTTTTTTAGCAGCACGTTTTGCCTGTCTACTGGCACGTTGTTCTTTATAATAACCCTTTTTAGGTTGTTTCCATTTGAAATTAACCGTTATGGCGGGAATTACAGGGAATAGTGAAACTTGATAAGAACGTAACTCTACTTGTCCTGAAAGTGCGTCTGTTTCTGGTGCTGTATAGGTAAAAAAGACATTTTGACGATTGTAAACATTGTAGACAGAAAGTACCATATCTGCTTGAAAAGGTTTTGCTTTTTTTGTTAATCTAAACGATAAACTGATGTCCATTCGATGATAGGCTGGCAAACGAGCAGAATTACGCAAACCGTATTCCAATGTTGGGCTAAAATTAACAACATAAACAGACTTGATAGGGGTATAAGGCGCTCCAGAGCCATATACAAAGGTAGAACTTACCGTGAACCAATCAAAAACATCGTAACTAAGTACAACCGATAAATCATGAGTTCGGTCAAAGCCTGCTAAAAAAGTCTTGCCTCGAATACCATCAAATGTACGCTCAGAACGAGAGAGCGTATAAGCAATCCATCCTGTAAAACGCCCTTTTTGCTTGCGAACAAAGAGTTCTAAACCATAAGCACGTCCACGTCCAGCAATGAATTGATCTTCTAAGTCTGTATCTGGTGTAGGGGTGTAGTTTTCTGAATAATCCAATTGATTGAACATATCTTTATAGAATACTTCAATGGACGCTTCGAAAGTGTTGTCAAAGAAATTGTGAAAATAACCCAAGGCATATTGCAAGCCCCATTGAGGTCGAACAGTTTCGGTACTAGGTACCCACAAATCAGTGGGTAAAGTACTGGTAGAATTGCTAACTAAATGCACGTATTGACGTCCCAAGGTAACCCCTGCTTTGATAGAAGAGAAGGGTGAAACAGTCGCTTTACCACTAAATCTTGGTTCTACACCAAAATAGGTTTTTACAGGTTCTAATCGTCCATAAGTACGGGTAGTATCGACTTTTCCTGTATAAGGACCCACTTGTTGAAACATAGAAAAACGCATACCTACATTAACACTAAATATCTTACTAATTTTCCAATTGTCTGTGATGTAGAGTCCTGCCTCATGGGAGTGCTTACGATCAGGGTCAATGATAAAGGCTTCTGTTCCAGAGAAAGCCTCTGCTCGATTGGGAGTGAAAGTGTGGTAGGTATAATCTGTTCCAAATTTGATTTGATGTCGTGGGTTTGGATAATAATCAAAGCTTATTTTTCCTCCAAAATCTCTAATTCCAGAATTTAACTTAAAGGAGAATTGTTCTTGCCCACCCGATACCGAAAAATCATAATCATTGTAAACAAAAATAAAGTTCATAAACAACTTATCGTCAAAAATATGATTCCAACGCAAGGTTGCGGTCGCATTTCCATAAGGCATATCAAAAACAAAGCCTCGATCTGGGTTCTTTAAATTCAAGACATCTCGACCAAAATAACCACTCAAAAAGAGGCGATCTTTATCCGTTATTTGATATTTGGCTTTGATATTTAAATCATAAAAATAGTAATTGGTCCCTTCAAAAGCAGTCCCTTTGATAATTGGTTGTGCCACATCAAAAGCATAGGTTCTTCGACCAGAAATAATGAAAGAGCCTTTTTTAGGGACAATAGGTCCTTGAACGGTTAATCTTGAGGAAATAATTCCAATGCCTCCTTCAATGCCAAATTTTTCGTCATAACCATCCTTCATTTGAATGTCTAAAACAGAAGAGAGGCGACCGCCATAATTGGCAGGCATTCCACCTTTAATTAGGGTGGCTTTTTTAATCGCATCAGAATTAAAAACAGAGAAAAAACCTAGTAAATGTCCTGCATTATAAACCACTGCTTCATCTAATAAGACCAAGTTTTGGTCAATTCCGCCACCTCGAACAAAGAATCCCGCCGTACCTTCTCCTGCGGATTGTACGCCAGGTAAAAGTTGAATGGTTTTGAGTAAATCGACCTCTCCCATAAAAGCGGGGAGTTTTTTGATCTCGCTCATTTCAAGCTCTACAGTACCCATTTGAGTACTTTCTACGTTAGTATTCCCTCGTTTATCTGTGACTACAATAACAGAGTCAAAGACTGATCCACTTGACATTTCGATATTGAAGGAGGTGTCTTGGGTGAGATTTATCGTTATTTTTGTGTCTTCATAACCAATATAACTAGCAACAATGGTATACATACCAGGTTTTAAAGACAAAGAATAAAAACCATAATTATTAGAGGTGACTCCATCTAAGGTGTTTTTTTCATTGTAGATATTGGCATAAATTAAATCCTCTCCACTAACAGCATCTTTAATGTAGCCACTCATGGTTACTCGCTTTTGAGCAATTAGAGAAGTACCAAGTAACAGAAAGAAGAAGAAGAGTTTATGTTTAAGTTGCATACTTTGCTTTAACTAGTTTTTTAATCAATAGGAGAACTTTAAATTTACTACAATTAAAATGATTTTGCTAGAAAAGAGTTTAGTGAAAACTCCAGAAGTATAAAAAATAGCGATTCCTTAACATTATTCACTAAGTGAACTTCCAACAAGTTCTTAATCTATAGAAAAAAGTAAGGTAACTCTTGTTCCTATTGCTTCTTGTTCATTCATTAAATCTTCCGTTTGAACTGATATTTTTTTATTTAGTGTTTGGTTTAAAAACTGGACTCGATGTTGGATGGCTTCTGTCGAAAAACCAGTATGTAGATGTAGTGTTTTTGTTTTCATTTCATTGGCTCTTTTTTGACCAATACCATTGTCTTCAATAATGCAAACTAAAAAATTAGGAACCACACGAAATTCAACGAAGAGTTTTTTTAAGCCCCTTTTATGAAATAATCCATGTTTAATGGCGTTTTCAATATAGGGCTGAATGAACATGGCGGGTAACAAAATATCACTCTGTTTTTCACTTGGAATAGTACAGTTGAATTCGATTTCGAATTCGTTGCCAAAGCGTAGCTTTTCAAGATCCAAGTAGAGTTGTAATATCTCTAACTCTTGATCTAAAGCAATAAACTGTTCCCTTGAAGACAATAATATTTTCCGAATCAAAGCACTAAATTTACCAAGGTAAATCGTAGAATTTTTAATGTCTTTTAATAAGACTAAATCTTGAATAGAGTTAAGGGCATTAAAAATAAAATGTGGATTCATTTGTGCTTGAAGTGCCTTTAAATTAAGCAAAGCAACCTCGTTTTGCTTTTGTTGTTCCAATTGATCATAAGCAGTATTCAAAGCTGCTTTTTGTTGTCTAATAATCCTAAGACGAGATAATATATAGAGCAGTAAAAATAAGATTAAAAGCGCAAAAATACCGACTCCAATTAAATTTTGTTTGTTTTGTTTGGCTCTCTCATTAGATAATAAGAGCTCTTTTTCTGTCACCTCTTTTTCAAGCTTATATTCATTCGTTCGGTATTTTGTTTCTAGAGAAGCAATTAGCGTAGAATTGCTTTCCTTTCGAATGCTATCTACCATATTGAATTGATCTTTTAATAACTTTAGAGCACTTTTATAATCTTTTTTTAATTCAAAATAAGCTCTCTTAATCTGGTAATAATTAATTAAAACAGAAGATGTTTGGATTTTAGGCATGAGAGAATCTAATCTTATGATAACCTCATTTAATTTAGTCAAATCTTTTCTAGCAGCATAGATTCTGCCAATTGAATATAGTGTTAATGATAGATTTGTAATGTCTTTGGTTTTTTTTGTGGTAACCAAGGCTTTTTCTAAAAACGAAATAGCTGTTAAGGTGTCTTTCTTTTTGATATAAGCATTAGCAATAGTAATATAAGAATAAGATAGACCTCGAATATTTTGGTTTTTTTCTTTAGATTGAATAGATTTTAAGCCATAATATATAGCACTGTCTAGTTGTTTTTGTTTAAAATAAAAATTAGACAAATTGCCATAGGTTAACCCAAAACAATAAGAAACTCTATATGGCTCTAATTCATCACAAATACTCGCACATTTTTGATTATACTCAATGGCTTTTGTATACATTTTTTGACTAGCAAAAATGCTACTTAAACCAATGTAACAAGAAGCTAAAGGTTCTATTAATTGTTTTTCTTCTGCAATTTTTAATGCTTGTAAATATTTTTGTGTTGCTCCAGATAAGTCACCTTTATCCTTTAATAAATTAGCATGTTCTGTTAAGATGGTTAGGTGATTCCTAATTTCAGAAATATGTGGCAAATAACTTGCTGCTTTTTCTAGGACAATAATAGCAGAATCAAGTGTACTCGTAGTCGCTAGATATTGACTATACTTCATGTAGAAGGTAACTATATACTTGTAGTTTGTGTTTTTTTCTGCTAAATGGAGCCCTTTTAATATATAAATAAGACTTTTATCAAGATCATTTCGAATCGTTTTGGTGCTTAATTTTAATAGAATTTCTAATTTGACACTATCATTATTACTTTGTTCTAAGACTGTTTCTAAAGAATCGAAAGAGCTAACTTGTGCGAAATTATTAAGAAGATGGGTAAAGAAAAATAAACAAAAAAGATAAAAAGAGGCAAATGAATTCAGTTTCATGAAGAAAGAATTAAGAAATACGGAAGTAAATTAACAAAGGTTTAGATTAGAAATATGTTTCTCAAACGGTTTCTTTTTTTCTCTGGCAACTTTGGCACTGATATCGTTAAGAAGTGTCAAATATCCTTCTCTTTTTGAATATTTTTGGATATAGTTAATATTGATAATAGAAGAGCGATGTATCTTGTAGAATTGTAAGTGATTCTGTATTAATCTTTCGAAAAATTTAATGCTTTTACTAATCAAAAGTGGTTTGTCGTCTACTTGCCAAACTTTGGTGTAGGCACCATCTGCTTCTATTAAGATAATCTTTTTTGTTTTAATAAAAACCAAACCATCTGCAACAGGCAAAGCAATGTTATAAATAACCTTCTCCGTTAAATTGGATTTTAATACTTGTAGTCTTTCATACATGGTTGAGGTCTCGATTTTCTTTCTAAGTTTTTCAATAGTTATTTCTAATTTGTCTACCTCAATGGGTTTCAATAAATAATCAATCGCAGACATTTCAAATGCCTGTATGGCATATTCACTATGCGCAGTTGCAAAAACCAACTCAAAATCTACTTCTTTAAAGAAAGAAAGCAATTCTAATCCAGAATATTGTGGCATTTCAATGTCACAAAAGACGACGTCTGGCTGTAGCTTATTGATCTGTAGAACGGCATCAGGTATATTAGAAGAAATTGCAACAATTTGCAAATCAGGAAAAAAGGTGGTGATTAAGTTTTTTAAAACACGTTGAGCGCGTTCCTCGTCATCAATTATAATGATTTTCATAGAAAATTTGGGATAGTAATGAAATTTGAGATTAACTGTAATATAGCATAAAAAAAATTTATTTAAAAATAAAGGTTATGTAAGTAAAAGATAACACTTCGTGAGATACTACATGGTGGGAGTCTCAGACTTGTATTTGTCTGATTATTAGCATCCAGCCTGTGTACAGGACAAAAGATAAAGCCAAATACAAGATTGTTTAAACAATCTATCTTTTGACACGGATTTTTGCAGCTGATACGAATTTTCGAAGATTTATAATAAATATCTGCAAAAAGCTGTTTTATCCGTTATATCTGTGTTTATTTCTAGCTGATTAGATGAGCTATCAATAATTTTAGCTCGCTTTGCTCGTGAGCACTTCGTTTTGAGTTGTCCTGTACTCAAGTATCCAGCTACAATTCATAAACTAAAATCAACACTTCATCTATTAGCTATTGTTTTAAATCTTGGTCTCCACTACTTTTGAGTTATAGCAGTATTAAGTAATCGCTTGATGTTGTTTGATTTTTTAAACCCCAAAAAGAATAAGATATGAAAAATGATGTTTTTTTGATGCTAGATTTTTTATCTGTAATAGATGAAAAGTGGATGTTAAGTTTATTTCAAGTTGCTTCTAAAGAATTTGGAAAAGAATTAGTGGAACAAGTAATCAAAGTACGATCAACATTACCTAATGAAAAATTTACCACCGTAGAGCAATTGTATTCTATTGATGGTCTAGGCAAGGAAGGAGTCAATATGCTTTTGTCTGTAATGAACACAGAGCCTAAATATCCTGGTATGCTTAAAGGAAGAGAAACATTTACCTTTTCAAAGGCACCTGTTATTCCTAAACCATATCTAAAACAAATTATATTAGAAGCAACAGGGGCTGATTTTAAAGGAAAAAAAGAACGTACTTATCTTCTGTATTATAAGCCTGAGTTGAAAAAAGAGGAGGTACATGAAGTAGTTAAAAGTTTAACTGGATTTGTTTCAAGTCAAAATGATCGAATTTTTTTGATTCAAAATTTAGACAATACATTTGTTGCGGCTCAAACAGTAGCACCAGGATCTATTTATAAATATGGTCCTAAAAATGCTAGTAGATTTAGAATATACGATGAGAAAAACCCAGCCTATCCTAACTTAGGGAATACTAACCTTACTAATAGTGAAGTAGCGGTGGCATTTGAATATGAAAACTCAAATTATCCTTTCTTAGGAGGCGGAATTTTGAGATTTGATTCAGCATCAAATAAAGTAATTGGTGGTACTCTAAGTCAAGGACAAATTCCAACTTCAGATCAATACTTTGATATCTCAGGTATTATAGGAAGACCACATTGGGCATCTCCTAAAACATTTAAGTCATTTACAATCATGACACATGCTGCACAAACACCATCTCCTAATGACCCTAGAGAGTTTATCCAAATAGGATCAACAAGCTTTCAGAGCTTAGAAGGGACAAATCAGCAAGCATTTTGGAGAGGAAAGACTGGTTTTAGGTATGTTGAGGTAATCGAGGATGTTTGTTTAAGAACAGTCCACAATCAATCTCATACAGGAGTAGAAAAAGATAATATGTATTTACATGTTGATAATGGTGTTATCCCAAGTACGGTGAGTACTCAATATTTTGCAAGCGGAGCAACAAATCTTCCTCAAAATATCTTTTTTGATCTGCACATTTTTTATGGTTACTGGGATTACCGTGATACTATTTCTTGTAAAATTATGCTTCGTGGAAAGATAGCAGGGAAAGGCTTTTTGCAAGTAGATTCTAATGACACACTTAGAGTTGGCGGAAATAATATGCAAGATTATTTTCTGTTTCTTGAAAAAGGGTGGGGGGAGAATAACAATAATGTTTTTCTCAAAACTACGCACGGAAAGTACTTAAAATCATGGAATAATGTTGTAAGTGCTGCTTCAGTAGACCGGATCGGGCATGAACAATGGGAGATAATATTTCCATAGTTTGGGCTAAATAGTATAAAAATGATTCAGAATTCATTTTAATACCATTAAGATTTGTATTTTGAATCTACTAATTTGATCGTATTATCAAAGCTATTTTTCTTGCAAAATACTAAAACAAACAATCATGAAAAAGTATCTAATCTTAATCCCTTTGTTTCTCTGTTTGGGAACCACTGTTTTTGCTCAATTTGACAGTCAAACTTGCGAAATGTTGCTAAAACCTTATACGAAATCGAATAAAGATTTTGTAAAAATGAACATCGCTACCTTAGATTTCACAAAGCATCATCAAAAGTTTGATGTCAACTGGCTAACAGATTTGAAGTTTAATTATCTAGAAAAAGTATTGGATGTAGAATACAGTACAGACAAAGGAACCTTTCATTTGTACATTCCATATATTGAAATTATTAAGATTAATACAAGCAAATCTTCTTTAGATTTAATTATAAGAGACTAGTTGTTTTGCTTAAAAAAAACATAAGACATTAAGACTGCCTATTTGGGCGGTCTTTTTTTATGAAATATACTATGAATCAAAAAAAACAAAGCATAAAATTGTAGAATCCATCTAGGCTTTGTAATTTCGGCTTATAAAAATAAAATACCTCTTAAAACGACAAAAAGAACTACTTATAAAAACATAGATTATGGCAATGAGAAAAATTCGCATGCGAGAAGCCTTAAAAGAGGCAATGTCAGAAGAAATGCGTAGAGATGAAAACGTATTTTTGATGGGCGAAGAAGTAGCAGAGTATAATGGTGCTTACAAAGTTAGTCAAGGCATGTTGGATGAGTTTGGTGCAAAACGCATCATTGATACACCAATTGCAGAGCTAGGTTTTGCGGCAATCGGTGTGGGGGCTGCAATGGGAGGTGTGCGTCCGATAGTAGAATTTATGACTTGGAACTTTGCGGTATTGGCATTTGACCAAATAGTAAACCATGCTGCCAAAGTAAATTCTATGTCTGCGGGACAGTTCAAATGTCCAATCGTATTTAGAGGTGGAACAGGTTCTGCAGGACAATTGGCACAACAACATTCTCAAACGTTTGAAAGTTGGATGGCAAATGTCCCTGGTCTAAAAGTAATTTCTATTTCTAACCCGTACGATGCAAAAGGTTTGTTGAAATCTGCAATTAGAGAT
>ENA-ORXM01003239-ORXM01003239.1-marine-metagenome-genome-assembly--contig:-NODE-3239-length-16648-cov-3.972663_pt1 | contig 16648 bp, 14 predicted proteins | sample MGYA00237867_ERZ511480 | MGnify/ENA primary metagenome ERZ511480 (study PRJEB26309, sample SAMN06266103) | marine metagenome | isolation source: Algal blade | place: United Kingdom:Sidmouth, United...
TACGCAGCGCAGGGCATTTCTTGGCAGGGCATCTTTATTTATCCGGCGCGCCGCTTGGTCATCGCATCAAATGGCAACTGGCCGATAGCAGCTGATGAGGACACGGTTGGTAAGCACAGGGATGCTTTCTACCGTAAAGTTCAAACTGCTATCGACCAGAGCGTTGGCGCAAGCCCGGCCTATGGGGGGGATGGCGGCGGTTAAGCCGCAGCCGTGCTTCCGCTGTCTGTTACCCGGTGGTATCGTGCGACCAGATTGTCCAACACCGCACGGTTCAAAAGATTAGTGAAGGCACAGCCGATCGTCGTTCCGTCATTGCGCATGATTTCTGCCTCCAACGGATGCATTCCGGGAATGGTAAGCCAAATCCTGCTGCCGGCCGGCTGCCCGGTAAACGCTTCTGCCAAAAATCCGGAAAGCGAGATATCTTTCACAATAACCGCAAATTTTTTGGCACAGGAAGGCCGCAGGATTGCATGGATCAAAACCTTCTGCCTGCGCGCACTGCGATCTTCCAGCGCAGCTTCGCTATAGCTTTCAAACATCAATCCGGCATCGGCTGTTTCAGCTTGCCAATCGGGCCGCATTTCGGGCGCCACCGCAGGCCGGATATCGCAAGTCCGCTGACGAGGGACGGTTACTGCTTCAAGTGTATTTAAGGTCATTGATATATCTCCAATGTTGGCAAACACAGATTGATCAATCGCGGTAAATTTGGGGTATCGCGACAGCATTACGAATATTTTCATCATCTATCATGCTGATAAGATTGGCCTAAATATTGCAGCGGGTGATTGTGCGGCGGCACACTTGCATTTTCACGCGGCAACCGTCATATCGCCGGTGGGAGTCGGGTGGACATGGCACTCGCCAATCCGGTCAGATCCTGACGGAAGCAGCCGTAACGAATTCGCCATGGGTCATTCGGCTCCTACTTCTATATCTTGCGCGGCACTGTATTCGGACTAAAGCCTTCGACAAAGTGGCTGTGTCGGCTTAATGTTGCGTCATGGCCGATTCACCGGAAAATGATCCCCCACAGCGGGAGCCTGATATGGCTGATGATGCGCTCGGGCTTGGATTGCAAGCGCCGCAAAGCCCGCCGCCAAATCCGTCACAGCATCCGCCGTCAGGGGGCGTGCCGCCGCATATCACTCCAGAACCGGCAACGGCTGCGGCAAAGGTAACGGCAACGGCTGAGGTGCGGACTGATCCTGCCTACCGCGTTCTTGCGCGCAAATATCGCCCGCAAAGTTTTTCGCAGTTGATCGGGCAGGATGCGATGATCCAGACGTTGGGCAATGCCATCAAACGCGATCGGCTGGCCCATGCATTTCTGATGACCGGGGTGCGCGGAGTTGGCAAAACATCGACGGCACGGCTCATCGCAAAATCACTCAACTGTATCGGAGCAGACGGGCAAAGCGGGCCGACAATTGATCCATGCGGCGTTTGCGATCCTTGCATCGCGATTGCCGAGGGCCGCCATATCGACGTAATTGAAATTGACGCAGCATCGCATAACGGCATCGATGACGTGCGCCAGATGACCGACGCTGTGCGCTATGCTGCGGTTTCGGCGCGCTACAAAATGTATATCATTGATGAAGTGCACATGATGTCAAAACCGGCATTCAATGCGCTGCTCAAAACATTGGAAGAGCCGCCCTCGCATGTGAAATTCCTGCTCGCCACTACTGAGGTGGATAAGGTTCCCATCACTGTTCTTTCGCGGTGCCAGCGGTTTGATCTCAAACGCATCCCGGTCGATATGCTGTCGGCGCATTTTGCGGATATTCTGGATCAGGAAGGCGTTACCGCTGACCCGCAGGCCTTAACGCTTATATCGCAAGCGGCCGAGGGTTCGGTGCGTGACGGGCTGTCGATTCTCGATCAGGCGATTGCCCATTCCGACATGGCGCGCAGCGACGATGCCGATAGTGATGGCGATACGCCTGACGGCAAAATCACGGCGGATCAGGTGCGCGGTATGCTGGGCCTGTCTGATCGCGGGGCAATCCGGCGGCTGTTCGCATTGATATTGCAGGGCGATGCGCAGGCGATGCTGGCGTCGGTGGCGCAGCAATATGCGTTGGGGGTGGAGCCTGCCGCGATGCTCGCCGGGCTATTGTCAGAAGTTCACCGTCTGACGCTTGCAAAAATTGGCGCGCCGCACGATCCGGCTCTGCCAGAAGAAGCGCGCGATGACGTGGACGCGCATGCGGGCGCGATGTCTTTTCCTAAAATGCACCGTTTGTGGCAGCTGCTGTTGAAAGGGCATGAGGAGGTGAGCCGCGCCGCCAGCCCGCGTGAAGCATGCGACATGGCCTTGCTGCGTACGATCCATGGTGCATCAATGCCCGATCCCGGGGAGCTGGCGCGTGCGATAGAAGCGGGGCAAGGCGGCGGCACTGCGAACACACAGGCGCCGACCGCACAGGCGCCGACCACACAGGCGCCAACCGGGCAAGCCGTCCCGCCGCTGGATCATACTGCCCGCGTATCACCGCAGGGCAAACCGTCCGAGGCTCAACGCGCAGACGCGCCCGCCGCAGCGGTGAAAGAGCAGACGGCATTGTCGCCACCCGCCATCGATACGCAGGCACAGGCGGATTTTCCGGCAAGTTTTGCCGATCTGCTCGATAGGCTGGGGCAGCATAATTTCATCAATCTGGAAATGGCGTTGCGCGATGTGATGCGTGTGGCAGAGTATAGCCCGCCTTTGCTTGCCTACCAGATTTCGGGCGCGGTTCCGGCGGGCTTCTTGAAGGAACTCGATGGAGCCCTTAAATCAGTAACAGGACAGCGTTGGCAGCTGGAGGAGCGCGCAGGCGAAGCGCCGCCGACGATGTATGAGATTGAACGGGCTGCAAAGGAAGCCGACAGGCAGGCGGTTCTGGAATCGCCTTTGGTTAAAGCGGCGCTGGCGGCGTTTCCCGATGCGGAAATACTGGAAAGCCCGAAGTTGGAAAACGAAAATCGGAGTGCAAGCGCATGAAAAACATGGAAGAAATGATTAAAGCCGCACAGGATGCTGCCCAAAGCATACAGCAGCAAATGGATGAGGCGCAAAGCAAGCTGGATAGCATTGAAATCGAAGGCGTATCCGGCGGCGGGATAGTGAAAGTGCGCGCCACGGCGAAGGGCCGCATCATCGGTCTGTCAATTGATGACAGCCTGATTGTGCCTGCCGATAAGCAGATGATGGAAGATCTGATTGTCGCTGCATTCAACGATGCGCGCGAGAAAGCCGACGAGGCCAGCAATGCAGAGATGGGCAAAATGACTCAGGGCATGCCATTGCCAGCAGGGTTCAAACTGCCCTTTTCCTGACGCGTTTATTCTGCGTCTTTATCCCCAGCTAACTTGATATATTCGGCGTAAGGCCATTGAACGCGCGCGCCGTGCGATCATATTACTGTTCCGGCTGGCGCTGAGTTTGGTTCATGCGCGGCCTTCTTTGGAGTTACAATGAACAAGACTTTTCCGCTTTTGCCGCTTCGTGACATCGTTGTTTTTCCCGGCATGATCGTGCCGCTGTTTGTCGGCCGTGATAAATCTGTGCTCGCGCTGGAAAAGGCGATGGAGGCGGATAAGGAAATTTTTCTCGTCGCACAGCTTGATCCGGCGGAGGATGATCCGGCGCAGGACCAGCTGTATGATATGGGCGTTGTCGCCACGATTATGCAGCTGCTGAAATTGCCGGATGGCACGGTGCGCGTGCTTGTCGAAGGTAAGCAGCGGGCGGAGCTGACCGAATTGATTGAGCAGGACGACGAGTTCGTCATCGCTTCCGTCAAAGACGTGGAAGAGCAGGAAGAACTGGGATCGGAAGCCAAGGCGCTGATGCGATCGGTGTCTGACCAGTTTGAACAATTCGCAAAACAGAACAAGAAATTGCCCGCCGAAACCGCGGTGCAGTTGAGCGAGTTGGCTTCGCCATCTGCATTGGCCGATGCCGTCGCTGCAAATATCCAGCTGAAAGTGTCCGACAAGCAATCGCTGCTGATCGAACGCGACGCGACGAAGCGGCTGGAAATGGTGTTCGGCTTTATGGAAGGCGAACTTGGCGTGATTCAGGTGGAGAAGAAAATCCGCGGCCGCGTAAAGCGCCAGATGGAAAAGACCCAGCGCGAATATTATCTGAACGAGCAGATGAAGGCCATTCAGCGCGAACTTGGCAATGATGACGGCGAAAGCGGTGATGAAATTGCCGATCTCAAGTCCAAAATTGAAGAAACGAAACTAAGCAAAGAAGCCAAGGGCAAGGCGCAGGCCGAACTGAAAAAACTGCGCAATATGGCGCCGATGTCTGCCGAGGCGACGGTGGTTCGCAACTATCTTGATAATCTGCTTGCCGTTCCGTGGGGTAAGAAATCGAAGCTGAAGAAAAATATCGCGAAAGCGCAGGATATTCTTGATGCCGATCATTTCGCACTCGATAAGGTTAAGGACCGGATTATCGAATATCTCGCCGTGCAGGCGCGCACGAACAAGCTGAAGGGGCCGATCCTGTGTCTGGTTGGTCCTCCAGGCGTTGGCAAGACATCGCTGGGCCGGTCGATTGCCAAGGCGTGCGGGCGCGAATTTGTGCGCCAGTCGCTGGGCGGCGTGCGCGATGAGGCCGAAATACGCGGGCACCGGCGCACCTATATCGGTTCGATGCCGGGCAAAATTGCCACCAATCTGAAAAAAGCGGGAACGATGAACCCGTTGTTCCTGCTCGATGAGATTGACAAGCTGGGGCAGGATTTTCGCGGCGATCCCGCGTCGGCTCTGCTGGAGGTTCTCGATCCTGAACAGAACGGCGCATTTGGCGATCACTATCTTGAGGTCGATCTTGATCTGTCGGATATTATGTTCGTTACTACCGCGAACAGCATGAATTTGCCGCAGCCATTGCTTGACCGGATGGAGATCATCAGGCTGGAGGGCTATACCGAAGATGAAAAGCTGGAAATCGCCAAGCGGCATTTGCTGGAGAAACAGATCGACGCGCATGGTTTGAAGCCGGAAGAGTTTTCGATTGAAGACAATGCTTTGCGCGATCTGATCCGTTATTATACGCGCGAAGCCGGTGTTCGCACATTGGAGCGCGAGCTGGCCAGATTAGCGCGAAAATCGCTGCGAAAAATCCTGGAAGGCGATGCAAAGTCAATCGTAGTCACTTCGGATAATCTCGCTGATTTTGCCGGGGTTCGCAAATTCCGGCACGGCATTGGCGAGGAAGAAAACCAGATTGGCGCGGTCACCGGGCTGGCCTGGACGGAAGTGGGCGGCGACCTGCTGACGATCGAGGCGATTACCGCAGCTGGCAAGGGCCAGATCAAAACGACCGGCAAGCTGGGCGAGGTGATGGGCGAATCGATCCAGACTGCACTCAGCTACGTGAAAGCACGCGGGCCGACCTATGGCATCAAGCCGAGTATTTTTGCGCGTAAAGATGTCCATATCCACCTGCCCGAAGGCGCTGTGCCAAAGGACGGCCCCTCTGCCGGTGTCGGTATGGTCACAGCCATGGTATCGACGCTGACCGGTGTTCCGGTGCACCGCGATGTTGCAATGACGGGCGAGGTGACGCTGCGTGGCCGCGTGCTTCCCATTGGCGGTTTGAAGGAAAAGCTGCTCGCGGCTTTGCGCGGCGGAATAAAAACAGTGCTGATCCCGCAAGAGAATGAAAAGGATCTGACCGAGATCGCCGATAACATAACCGGCGAGTTGGAGATCATCCCGGTCAGCCATGTCGATGAAGTGCTCGCGCGGGCATTGACCAAGAAACTGACACCGGTTGAATGGACCGATGCAGACGAATTGGCGGCTTTGCGTCCACATTCGGATAGCGATGGCGATACCACGCAGGTCCGGCACTGATTACGCCGGGACGGGATCGTGGATAAGCGCCCGGGCGAAGATTTATACGGCGGTAAGAATCGGCCTGCGCGTTGATAAAAAAAGGTGATTCGACTTGTATTGACAAGAGACGCCATTTTTTCATGACGATTCTATACAATTTTTGATTGCCCAATTCTCAGCTTAACGCGTTTTTTCACAAAAACGGCGGTTTTTTGCGGTAGTTCGCCGTTTTTTCTTTGACAGTCCCGGTATCTCGCCCTTTAGTTGTGGTACCGGCAACCGCCGTAAGTTCGATATTCTATTTTTGAGAGGGGTGCATTCCATGAATAAACAAGATCTCGTAAGTTCTGTCGCTGATTCGAGCGGACTGAGCAAAGCTGACGCTGGCAAAGCCGTCGACGCTACATTTGAAGCTATTACTAAATCGCTGAAAAAAGGTGGCGACTGCCGCTTGGTAGGTTTCGGAACATTTTCCGTCGCACAGCGCAAAGCGTCAACAGGTCGCAATCCGCGCACTGGCGAACCAATGCAGATTCCTGCATCAAAGCAGCCTAAGTTCAAGGCCGGCAAAGCGTTGAAAGACGCGTGCAACTGATCCAGTCGTTACGTTTCTGGCGAGTGGGTTAATCCACTCGCCATTAAAAAAAGGCCGTCCGGTAATTCCGGCGGCCTTTTTTTGTAAATGGATATGATCGCGTTTAGCAAAGCTGAACTAGATCAATGTCATGCAGCAACCTTGAATTCAGGGAGGTCTACGGTTTTGAGCCGCGCTGGCACATTCAACTGAACGATCTCGGCGCTATGCACCAACGGTGTAACAATCTTGACCTTGCGTATGCGGGGTTCCGTCTTTTTGCCATGCACGGCCGAGATTATGGCTTGAATCTGGGGTGCAGCACTTTTCAAAGATACGCTGATTGCAAAAACTGCCAGCGCAGCGAGCGCGGCAAAAATGAGAGAAGCAACAATGACCATTTCAAAAGCCTTTCTTTATTCCCCTGAGAAGGACAAGCCCGCTCAGGAATTTTGATCGTCGGTGAACAATGCATTACTTGTTCACTATATGTTCTAACACGTCAAGTCCGTTTAAATGGTTTTATCCACTCTTTTTCCACAGGCTTGTTAATTGCAAATGCCGGACAGAAAAAAAGGTTCCGATTTTTTTTCAGCTATTTGAAATTATCTTAATCCTTGACCCGAAAAACAGTTGGAGCTAACCGCCACGCTTCAATCCACATGGGATGCGCACATACCGGTGCCTGTCTTTGCTCGTTGGGCAAATCAGGTCACAGCATCCCAGAGGTATAACCGGAAGGAGAAAGATTATGGCGGCACCTGTCGTCTCAATGCAGCAATTGCTGGAAGCCGGAACGCATTTCGGCCACCAAACCCACCGTTGGAACCCGCGTATGAAGCCGTATATTTTCGGCGCACGTAACGGCGTTCACATCATTGATCTGTCCCAGACAGTGCCGTTATTTTCACGCGCGCTCGATTTCGTATCGAAAAGCGTTGCGGCAGGCGGCAAAGTGCTGTTCGTCGGCACCAAGCGTCAGGCGCAGGAGCCTATCGCCGAAGCAGCGCGGGCATCCGGACAGCATTTCGTAAACCACCGCTGGCTGGGCGGAATGCTCACCAATTGGAAAACGATCTCGCAATCGATCAAGCAGCTCAAGACTTTGGAAGAGCAGCTGTCGGGCGACACATCGGGCTTTACCAAAAAAGAAGTTCTGCAGATGACACGCCAGCGCGACAAGCTGGAAATGTCATTGGGCGGCATCCGCGATATGGGCGGCACGCCTGACGTGATGTTCGTGATCGACGCCAATAAAGAAGAACTGGCAATCAAAGAAGCCAACGTTCTGGGCATACCAGTTGTTGCGGTTCTCGATTCGAATGTTGATCCATCGGGAATCGCATTCCCTGTGCCGGGCAATGATGATGCCGCGCGCGCCATTCGGTTATATTGCGAAGCCATGGCGGAAGCATCGACCAAGGGCGGCAATGAAGCCGTTCAGGCGAGCGGCGCGGATATCGGCGCGATGACCGAGCCACCGGTTGAAGCTGCGGTTGCCGGGCAAGCAGAAGCAGCCGAAGCTGCTAAAGCTGAAGCGGCGCTGGCCGAAAAAGCAGCTGGAACTCCGGCTGAGGCAGAGGCAAAAGCGCAATAATCGGATCGGCCGGGCTTCTGGCCTGGCCCTCCGGTTCCGATACGGCGCGCTTTACGTGCTGCAGGCATACGCCCTGTGATACTGGCCGGGCTGAAACGCGCGATGCCATCATCTATTTGAAAGGAAAAATCATGGCACAGATTACTGCTGCAAATGTGAAAGAACTGCGCGATCGTTCCGGCGCGGGCATGATGGATGCCAAAAAGGCATTGGAAGAAACCAACGGCGATATCGAAGCCGCCGTTGATGCCCTTCGCGCCAAAGGTCTGGCGACCGCGAGTAAAAAATCAAGCCGCACCGCCGCACAGGGCCTTGTCGGCGTGGCTGTGGACGGGACCAAAGGCACCGCTGTTGAAGTGAACAGCCAGACCGATTTCGTGGCGAAGAACGACACATTTCAGGATTTCGTCACAAAAACCACGCAGATTGCGCTGTCGCTGAACGCCAATGAGCCTGATCCAGTGCTGGCCGCGGAGTATCCTGATGGCGGGACTGTACAGGAAGTGCTTACGAATAATATCGCAACGATTGGCGAGAATCAGGTGGTGCGCCGCGTGAAATCGCTCAGCGTCGACAATGGCCGCGTGGTATCCTATGTCCATAACGCAGCCGCTGCCGGAATGGGCGGTATCGGCGTGCTGGTCGCGCTGGAAAGTGACGCATCGGCGGACACGCTTGACGCACTTGGCAAGCAACTGGCCATGCATATCGCAGCGGCATTTCCGCTGGCGCTGAATGCGGATGATCTTGATCAGGATGTTATCGCGCGTGAACGCGGCATCGCAACCGAGAAAGCCGGCGAATCCGGTAAGCCGCCCGAAATCGTCGAAAAGATGGTGGAAGGCGCGATCAAGAAATTTGCCAAAGAAAACGCGCTTCTGTCACAGCTGTTCGTGATGGACAACAAAACCCCGATTGCCGACGTTGTGGCGCAGGCTGGTAAGGAAGCCGGTAGCGACATTACACTGAAAGACTATGTGCGCTTTCAACTTGGCGAAGGTATCGAGGTTGAGGAAAGCGATTTTGCAGCAGAGGTGGCGCAAGCCGTCGGCGGCTAATCCGATCAACAATTTGCTGGCGGAAAACTGCCAGCAGCCTATTGGATATATGGCGCATGGCTTCTATAGCTGTGCGCCATATTCATTTGGGCGAAGAGAGATCAACCTGCCATGGGCGCACCGGTTTACAAACGCATATTGTTGAAACTGTCGGGCGAGGTGCTGATGGGCGAGCAGGCGTTCGGGATCGATCCCGATACCGTCGCACGCGTCGCCGGTGAAGTGAAAGCGGCAAAGGATACCGGGCTGGAGCTTTGCCTTGTCATCGGCGGGGGGAATATCTTTCGCGGAATGGCCGGGGCGGCAAAGGGAATGGACAGGGCGCAGGCCGATTATATGGGCATGCTGGCCACCGTCATGAATGCGCTGGCGATGCAAAATGCGCTGGAGCAGATCGGCGTGCCGACGCGCGTGCAATCGGCGATCCAAATGGACAGCGTATGCGAACCCGTGATCCGCCGCCGCGCCGAACGCCATCTTGAAAAGGGCCGCGTTGTGATCTTCGCAGCAGGCGTCGGCGCACCATATTTCACCACTGACAGCGGCGCAGCGTTGCGAGCCGCCGAAATGCGCTGCGATGCGCTGTTCAAAGGCACCAGTGTCGATGGGATATACAATGCCGATCCAAAAAAAGATGCTAATGCAAAGCGTTTCGATACAGTGACTTTTGACCGGGTGTTGCAGGACAATCTGAAGGTGATGGATGCCAGCGCAGTGGCCTTGTGCCGCGATAACGACATTCCCATCATCGTGTTTTCGATCCGCGAGCAGGGCAATCTTGCAAAAGTGCTGACCGGTGACAGCGTATCGACCAGAGTATCCAATCAAGGCTGAGTGCAGCCAGCAAACAGGAGGGCATTATGCCGCAATATGACAAAGCCGATATTGAACGCCGGATGCAGGGCGCGGTGGACAGCTTCAAAAGCGATCTGGGCGGGCTGCGCACGGGGCGCGCGAATACGACATTGCTCGATCCTGTAGTTGTGGATGTCTACGGCGCGAATATGCCGATCAATCAGGTGGCGACTGTCAGCGCGCCCGAACCGCGCCTGCTGTCGGTGCAGGTCTGGGACAAGAGCAATATGAACGCGGTGGAAAAAGCCATCAATCAAGCAGGATTGGGGTTGAACCCGGTTATTGATGGCCAAATGATCCGCCTGCCGATCCCCGATTTGACCGAGGAGCGGCGCAAGGAGCTGGCGAAGCTGGCCGGGCAATATGCCGAAAAAGCGAAAATCGCCATTCGCAATGTCCGGCGTGATGGCAATGATGCGCTGAAAGCCGATGAAAATAAAAAGGAAATCAGCGAGGATGATCGCAAGCGACTGGAAACCGAAGTGCAGAAGATGACCGATGACATGATTGCCGCCGTCGATAAAGCGGCGGAAGCCAAGGAAAAGGAAATCATGAGCCAGTGAGCAAGGCTGCCGCCCGAATGGATATACCTGATCCAGCGCAAGGCGGCTCCGGATCGCATCCCCGCCATGTTGCCATCATTATGGATGGCAATGGACGGTGGGCCAAGAGGCGCCATCTGCCCCGCGCGATGGGGCATAAGAAGGGTGTCGAGGCAGTTCGCGCTATCGTGCGGTCCTGCGAGGAATTGCAGCTGGAGGCGTTGTCGCTCTATGCATTTTCCAGCGAAAACTGGAAACGTCCCGAAGAAGAAGTGAATGATCTGATGGGCTTACTGCGCAGTTTCATCAAATCGGATATTGATGAATTTGCGGCCAATGATGTGCGGCTAAAAATACTGGGTGATTACAGCGTTCTTGCGCCCGACATTGTAGATTTAATCGAAGACGCGATGGCGCGCACGGCGGGCAACAAACGGACAACGCTGGCGGTGGCGCTAAATTACGGATCGCGCAATGAATTGGCGCGGGCCGCCGCAGCCGCAGCAGCGAAGGGCGATATTGACGAAGCGGCGATAGAGGCCGAGCTTGATACTGCAGATTTGCCGCCGCTCGATCTCGTCATCCGCACTTCGGGCGAACATCGGCTGTCTAATTTCATGCTGTGGCAGGCGGCCTATGCAGAGCTGTGGTTTACCGACACGCTGTGGCCTGATTTCACTCCGCAGGAATTTGCCGATGCGATCAGCGAATTTTCAAACCGGGAGCGGCGCTTTGGGGGCCGGTGAAACGATTGTCCTTCAACTGCATCACGCTATGCCGATACTGTGCCGGGATATAGTCTTGCGGTCCGGCGATGTAGGGACGCGTGCATGACCGCGAATGAACCCGGCATTCTCGATCCCGTACCCGGCGGGCCGCGCAAGCCGAAATCGGATTTGCCGGCACGGGCGAGTTCGGCTTTTGTGATGATCTGCATTGCCGGCGCGGCGCTGTTTGCGGGCGGATGGATTTTTGCAGGCTTTGTCGGGTTGGTTTCGATTGGCCTGATAGCCGAATTCGGCAAGCTGGTATTCCGGATGCGGATGGGCAATGCGGCGCAGCTTGCGCTGATAATATTCGGGTTATTCTATATCGGGCTGGCCGGTTTTATGCTGATCGAACTGCGCACGCAGCAACCTGATGAAATGGGCATCTTCAATACGCTGACACCGATCATACTCGTCATCGCAACCGACGTAGGCGCGTATTTTTCGGGACGCAAATTTGGCGGCGCAAAAATCGCCCCGCGGATCAGCCCCAGCAAAACATGGGCCGGGCTGTATGGCGGGATGGCGGCATCGGCGCTGTTGGCTGTGATGATGGAGCAGATTAAGATAACGTATCTGGCGCAGGGATATATCGGCATTGACGGCGATCCTCTGTCGCCGCGATTTGGCACGGTGATCCTTGTCGGCGCGGCAGTTGCTGTATTGGCGCAAATGGGCGATTTCTTCGAAAGCTATATGAAGCGGCGCGCAGGCGTGAAGGATTCCGGGCGGCTGATCCCCGGACATGGCGGCCTGTTTGATCGCACCGATGGCCTGATGGCGGTCTTGTTCGTCTATGGCCTGTTTGTTTTCCTGATTGCGGGCGGCGAGGTTTACTGGTGACGCGCTCTATCTCGATATTCGGAGCCACCGGCTCGGTGGGACTGTCCACGCTCGATCTGATCCGTGCGAACCGCGATGATTACCGCGTGGTGGCGCTTACAGCGAATGGCAATTGCGACGATCTGGCAAAGCTGGCGCGCGAGTTTGATGCCGAGGTTGCGGTATGCGCCGATGATGCTGCCTATGACGGGTTGAAAGCCGCGCTGTCAGGTTCAAATACCAAGGCCGCTGCGGGCGAGGATGCGTTGATTGATGCGGCGCGCATGGATGCGGACTGGACGATGGCTGCTATTGTCGGGACGGCCGGGCTGAAACCAACATTGGCTGCGATGGAGCAAGGCAAGACGGTGGCGCTCGCAAATAAGGAATCGCTGGTGTCGGCGGGGGAATTGATGATGGCTGCGGTCGCGCGCAGCGGGGCCAAGCTGTTGCCCGTGGACAGCGAGCATAACGCGATTTTCCAATGTCTGCAGGGCGGCCGGATAGAACAGGTGCGCAAAATAACGCTGACGGCAAGCGGCGGGCCTTTTCGCGCCTTTACCTCTGAACAGATGGAGAAGGTTACGCCGCAGCAGGCCGTGGCGCATCCCAACTGGGATATGGGCGCGAAGATCAGCGTCGATAGCGCGACGATGATGAACAAGGGGCTGGAACTGATAGAGGCGCATCATCTGTTTCCTGTCGGTCTGGCAAAAATAGACATTCTGGTGCATCCGCAATCGGTGATCCATTCGATGGTTGAATATGCCGATCGGTCCACGCTCGCGCAGCTTGGATCACCGGATATGAAGATCCCGATTGCCAGCGCGCTTGCATGGCCCGAACGGGTGGTAACGGATTGCGCGCCGCTTGATCTTGCAGCGATTGGCGAACTGACATTTGAAGCGCCCGATGAAGCACGCTTTCCCGCCACGCGGATTGCGCGCGATGCGATATCGGCGGGCGGCGGCAGGCCCGCGATATTGAACGCGGCGAACGAGATTGCGGTTGCCGCCTTTTTGAAAGGGCGGATCGGCTTCCTTGAAATCGCCGCAATCGTTGGCGATATACTCGCCAATTACCAACCTGCTGCTCCTGCCAGTCTGGCGGATTTGTTCATCGTGGATGAAGATGCAAGGCGATATGCGATTGAGCGCACAGCGACATAACCCGAGCGACATAACCCGATAGGATATACTGATGGCCGGTGAGGCTCCCCATTTTTTGATATATATCTTTGCCTTTGTGCTGTTGATCGGCACGTTGGTGGTAGTGCATGAGCTGGGCCATTATCTCGTCGGGCGCTATTTCGGCGTGAAGGCGGAAAAATTCTCGGTGGGCTTTGGCCCGCAAATTTGGGGCCGGGTGGATAAGCGCGGGACATTGTGGCGTATCGGTGCCTTGCCGCTGGGCGGATATGTCCAGTTTGCAGGCGATATGAGCCCGGCGAGCCAGCCTGATCCAGACTATCTGAAACTGTCCGAGGCGCAGCGTAACGAGACGTTTCAATCAAAGGCGCTATGGCAAAAATCGCTCATCGTCTTTGCAGGGCCAGCGGTGAATTTCCTGCTGGCAATCGCGATATTCATGGGACTGCTGCTGGCTTATGGACAAAGCTATACGCCGCCGGTCGCCGATCAAATTGTCGAAAACAGCGCCGCTGCCAAAGCGGGATTGCAACCGGGCGACAGCTTCGTTTCCTTTAACGGGGAACAGATCGAGAGCTTCGAAGAATTGGTCAATGAAGTGATCATGATTCCCAATGAGACGGTGCCGATGGTTATTGATCGCGGCGGGCAGCAAATCGCGAAAGAAATCCGCGTTGCCGAGCGCGAGGAGATTGACCGGTTCGGCAATATGTACCGGATCGGCCAGATTGGCGTAGCGGGCACAGAACGGGCGGTGCGCGAGATATCGCTGATCGAATCGCCATGGCTCGCCGTGCAGCAAACGGGCAGCATCGTAAAACAGCAGATACGCGGGATCGGGCAAATCATATCGGGCCGCCGTTCGGTAAAGGAATTGGGCGGACCATTGAAGATCGCGAAGATATCGGGTGAGGTTTTCACTTTGGGGCTTGTCAGCTTCATCTCGCTGGCGGCACTGATCTCGATTAATTTAGGGTTCATCAATCTGCTGCCAATCCCGATGCTCGATGGTGGTCATCTTCTTCTCTACGGTATCGAAGCTGTGCGCAGACGGCCAACATCGCCGAAGGTGCAGGAATGGGCGTTTCGTACTGGCTTTGCTGCGGTGGTTGCCTTCATGCTGCTCGTCACTTTCAATGATCTCGACAGTTTCGGGCTGTTCGGTTGAAGCGGCAGGCAGGCGGCAAATTAAAGCGCGGGGCGGGTTGATAAAGATGGCTGCTTAGGGCAGGGACGGCAAAGAATTCGGGACTGCTTTTGCGGGCAGGGTTAATGATCGCCATTACTGGCGGGGGCGAAGAAGCGGATCGGAACATTATGATGCTATTTTCTTTTACATCCCGGCTGTTGGGAACTTCAGCGTTAGTGATGGCAACCAGCATGGGCGCCGCTGCTTTGGCGCAGGATGCAGGCGCGGTTTCGCAATCCCAATCGGTGCAAGCTGACCAGCAATCGCCGATCATCCAGTCGATTTCCGTCGTGGGGACGCAGCGGCTGGAACCGCAAACCGTGCGGACCTACATCAAACTGCGCACCGGGCAGCAATGGAGCCAGGCAAGCGCCGATCAGGCTTTGAAGGATCTGTTCGCAACAGAGCTGTTCGCCGATGTTTCGATCCGCAACAATAACGGTGCGGTCATGATCGAGGTGAAGGAAAATCCGGTGGTCAACCGGATCATCCTTGAAGGCAATAAAAAGATCAAGAATGACAAGATCCTGCCCGAGATTAAACTGGCCCCGCGTCAGATTTATTCACGTTCAAAGGTGCGCGCCGATGTTGCCCGTATTGTCGAGCTGTATAAACGGCAGGGCCGCTTTGCCGCAACTGTAGAACCAAAACAGGTGCAGCTCGATCAGAACCGTGTGGATATCGTTTTTGAAATTACCGAAGGCCCCAAATCAAAGGTGCGCCAGATAAACATTATCGGCAATGACGAATTTTCGGACAGCAAACTGCGCAGCGAAATGGTTACGAAGCAGGCGCGTTTCTTCCGCATTTTTTCCTCCGGCACCAGCTATGATCCCGATCGTCTTGCGTTTGATCAGCAGAAGCTGCGCCAATTCTATCTGACAGAAGGCTATGCCGATTTCCGCGTGGTATCTGCCGTGGCGGAATTGACGCCGGATAAGCAGGATTTCATCATCACCTATGTGGTGGAAGAAGGCGAGCGTTACAAATTCGGCGATGTGACTATTGACAGCCAGATACGCGATTTCGACGGCGTTGTTCTGGCCGAGCGCCTGCCGATGGAAAAGGGCGATTGGTACAATGCCAAAGAGGTTGAGGATACGGTCGAATCCCTGTCCGAAAGCGCAGGTCTGTTCGGCTATGCTTTCGCGCAGGTAAGTCCGCGGTTCAACCGCGACAAAGAAACCAAAACGATGGGCATCGAATTCCAGATCGCGCAAAGCCCGCGTGTCTTTGTCGAACGCATCGATATCAACGGCAACACCCAAACAGTCGATAAGGTCATCCGCCGCGAATTTCGCCTGAATGAAGGCGACGCTTTCAACAGTTTTCAGGTGAAGCGGACGGCAAACCGTATCAAGTCGCTGGGCTATTTTCAGGAAGGGCTGGAGGTCGAGCAATCGCAGGGCAGCACGCCCGACCGGATTATATTGACCACCAATGTCGAAGAACGCCCCACCGGCGAGCTTTCGCTGTCTGCCGGTTTTTCCAGTATTGAAAACTTTATCTTTCAAGGTTCGATCCGCAATCGCAATTTCCGCGGTATGGGGCAGGAATTGCGCACCAGCATATCCTATTCCAATTTCTCGCAGAGCGTGGAACTGGGCTTTACCGAACCCTATCTGTTTGACCGTTCAATCTCGCTGTCCGGCGATATTTTCCGGCGCGATCTGAACAGTTTCAATTTCCTGCAAAATGGCGACCGCAATACCACTTACGAACAATCCACCACCGGTTTTCAAGTCCGCACCGGCGTACCGGTCAACGAGTTTCTGTATTTTCAGGCGCGTTACGGGTTGAGCTTTGAAGATGTGTCGCTTGATGAAGATCGTTTCTTCAGCACGCGGCTTGGCGGCGGCGCGCCGGCCTGTGATCCGTTTATTGCAGGCCGCTTCCTATGTGATGCGATCGGCAAACGAACATCGTCCACGCTGGGCGCAACATTGCTGTATGATACGCGCAACAATCGCCTGCGGCCGACGCGCGGACACCAGGTGAGCGGCAGCGTCGATTTCGCAGGCCTTGGCGGCAATGTGAAATATCTGCGCGGGCGGCTGAATGCATCGAAGCATTGGCGGTTAACCGACAGCGGCTTTATCTTCAGCATATTTGGAGAAGGCGGCTATATTAAATCGTTGCAGAAACGCACCGATGCCGATGGCCAAAACATCGACAATATCCGGTTGACCGACCGTTTCTATCTCGGCGAACCACAGATACGCGGCTTTGATATTCGCGGCGTC
>ENA-ORXM01003241-ORXM01003241.1-marine-metagenome-genome-assembly--contig:-NODE-3241-length-16642-cov-33.848476_pt1 | contig 16642 bp, 21 predicted proteins | sample MGYA00237867_ERZ511480 | MGnify/ENA primary metagenome ERZ511480 (study PRJEB26309, sample SAMN06266103) | marine metagenome | isolation source: Algal blade | place: United Kingdom:Sidmouth, United...
CTCATCGTCGGCCTGCCAAAGTTGCGAGTACAAGCTACTATCTATAGTACACACACATTCTTTTGCAGCCTCACCCTGTGTGACTCCGGCCTCGATAGAAGGCGCGACGACGGCGAGATGATCGAAGAACAGGGCGGTACGGGTCAAAGTCATTTCCGGGTAGCAACGCATCACCGTCACTATCAGCTTACCGCCAACACCCGCTTCATCGAAGGTACCCAAACGAAAGTCGATGGCGCTAACGTACACTGGGCAATGACCTTTGACGGCGATGACCGATGACCCCCGAATTGACCGTACTCGTCCTTGCCGCCCTGTTGCAGGTCGTGCAGTTCGCGTTGATGGCGATCCCGGTCAATCTTGAGGTCGGCACGGCCAAGACGCTGTCGCCGCGCGATCCGGACGCGATCGGCGGCTCGCTGCGAGAACAGGTATCACCGCGAACCGGTCGTCTGATCCGGGCGCTGGACAATCACTACGAAGCGTTGATCCTGTTCGCGATCGCCGTTGTCGCGGTCACTCTATCGAACGCCTCGAGCCCGCTGACCGTAGCCTGCGCATGGTTCTACCTTGGCGCGCGTGTTCTTTACGTACCTGCCTACGCCTTCGGCTGGGTACCGTGGCGTTCGCTGATCTGGTCGGTCGGGCTCGGCGCGACCGTGGTCATGATGCTTGCGGCGTTGCTGCACGGCGGAAGCTGACAAGGCATCGGTGACGAAGTGACTGACCTCGGTTCATCGCGACAATGACTCTGGTCTCTCGAATCAACGCTGACAATCTGCTGAGTGAATCGCAAGATTCAAAGCGCGGCAAGTCGACGCTCGAGGTGACGTCGTTCTGCCTCGTTGGTTGAAAGCTCTCGCGCCCTTTTCAGCGCGTCGACCGCGTCGTCTCGGCGACCGAGTCGATGCAACAATTCGCCGCGAGCGCTGTGAAAGTGGGGTAGTCCTGTAGATTGCCCTGAAGGTCATCGGTATCGTGAATCTGCTCGAGTGCCCGGAGCCCGGCCGCGTACCCACTCGCCTCGGCAACGGCCCGGCTGAGCGCGATCAATGCTGTCGGGGAGCGACGCAGCATCGCGTCGTAGAGCCGCACGATGCTGCTCCAGTGCATCGACTCGACGCTGACTGCGGTGGCGTGCAGGGCAGCGACGGCGGCCTGGAGCTGATACAGGCCGCCCGGGTATCACGCAGTTCATCGCGATGTCGACGGCGTCGTGGATGCATCTGTGCGGTCGCAGGTCGCTCGATGTCTCACACGTGATACGCTCGGCTGATGAAGAAGGTTACCATCAGGGAGCTCCGCAATCACGGCGGCGAAGTCGTGGACCGGATTCTGGCTGGGGAGAGCCTCACGGTCACTCGCTCAGGCAAAGCGGTCGCTGTATTGCACCCTTTGTCCAGAGATCGGGTAGATGCTGCGACGTTGCTCGAGCGGCGGCGGAACCTGCCGACGCTCGACCTCGCAAGCTTTCGCTGCGATGTCGACGGCGTTGTGGACGCAACCTTGTGAGTGAGGCGGCGAACGACGCTCGTGTCGACAACGAAACGGGTGTGCTCGACACGAATGCCGTCATTCTCATGTCGCGGTTGTCCGAACCGTCCCACTTGCCTCGCTTTCCAGTTATCACGACGATCACCTTGGCCGAACTCTCCGTCGGGCCCCAAGTGGCCGGTAGCGAGCGGGAGCGCGTGGCGCGGCAGGCACACCTGCAACAGGCGGAGGCCGACTTCGAGCCCTTGCCGTTCGACGCAGCCGCGGCGAGGGCATTCGGGCGGGTCGCGAGCGATCTTCGTCACGGCGGTCGAAAGACGCGCGCCAGGGCGTACGATGCGTTGATCGCGGCAGTCGCGCTCTCTCGAGGGTTGCCTCTCTACACCGCAAATCCCGACGATTTTCGAGGCATATCCGATCTCGAAGTCGTCGAGATACCCGTTCCCGATACCTGATGCGATACAGGGAGCGATACAGGGAGCGATACAGGGTTGCGATACACGGGGCGGTCGAAGTCCATGCTGCATGCCGTTCAGCCGCAGGGCTGGTCGAGGAACAAGTTGTACGCTCTGCGGCACGACCCTGCAGAGACTACTGATCCTCCCGCCGGAGATTCGCAACGAATCCCGCCAGAATCTCGCTGAATGGCGTGCGCGACAACGTGCGCGCCTCGCCGAGCGCCGCCGCCGCCGCTTCGGTGCGGCCTTCCGCGAGGTAGTGCACTGCGCGGCCCTCGGCCGCAACCACTGCCTGCGCCACCGCCGCTACGCTCGTCAGATCAGCGCTGCAGCGTGGGCAGAGCGTTGCGCCTGACAGCCGTGCGCGGCACACGGGGCAGCGCACGAGCGCGCCTGCGGTGTCGCTCGACGCCGCGAGTTCGTCATTCGACCGGGTGTCCATCAGGTGTCGAGGTAGAACACCAGATCGCCCAGTGTCGAGACGCCCGGCCCGAGCGCGGCCGGATCGTCTGCGGCGAGTGCGTCCCGCACCGTCTCCATCGCATCGACGAGATCCTCTCGATCCTCGGGCGAGGCGTTCTCGAGCAATTGCTCGGCGCGTTCGAGCCGCGCCCGCGCCGCCTCGCGCTCGCGCGTGTCGACGCGGCCCGCCGGTGAAGTGCCCGATGCGGTGTCGCCGCCCGCGTCATCCGTCACACCCTCCGACATCGCACCCCGGGCATCACCATGCCTATCGACAGCACTGCCGGGTGCGGCGGGAGTGGGCGTGCCGCCCGGCGCGAACAGCGCGTCGATATGCTTCCGCACGTCGGCAATCTCGTCAGCGCCGGGGCGTGCGACGGCACCGGCGATCGTGATGCTCTTCTCGAGCCCGGTTTCCTTTTCGCGCGCGGTGACGTGCAGGATGCCATCGAGATCGAGCGTGAAGGTGCTGGTGATCGGGTTGCCGGAAGGCACCTTGCGCAGCCCCTCGATCAGGAACTTGCCGATCTCGACGTTGTTCAGCGCATCCTCGTCCTCGCCTTGGTAGACGCCGATCTCGACCACGGTCTGGTCGTCGTGGAAGGTGTAGAAGGCCTCGCTCTTCGCGACCGGAATCGGTGTGTTCTTGCGAATCACCGGGATGAACTTGAACGGGTAGGGTCGTCCGTCGAGCTCGCCAAGCGCGTTGGTGCCGAAGGTGTACGGGGTAACGTCGACCAGCACGGTCGCACCGCTCTGTCCACTGATCATCGCCCCTTGCATCGCGGCCCCCGCAGCCACGCAGAGCTCGGGGTCGACATCCATGCGTGGAGCGAGCCGCAGCACCGTCTCGAGCCTTCTCGAGATCAGCGGCGTGCGGGTTGCGCCTCCGACGAGCAGCACCTCGTCGAGGTCCGCCACGGTCAGCTTCGCACCTTCGAGCGCCGTGTGTACCGCCTCGAGGGTAGTGTCGACGAAGCCCTCGATCATCGCCTCGTAATCGTCGCGCGCGAGCTCGAGCGAGAGGTTCAGCGGCGCGCCGTCATGTTCGAGCAGGTACTCCTCGTCGATGCGTACGAAGGGCTGGGAGGATAGTGTGATCTTGGCCGCCTCGGCCGCGCGCGTGATGCGCGAGAGTGCCTGCGGAGACGCGCCCGCATCGACACCGTGCCGTTCGCGCAGGTGCTCGAGGCAGTGCGTGACGATGCAGGCGTCAAAGTCGTCACCACCAAGCTGGTTGTCGCCGTGGCTCGCGAGCACTTCGACGATACCCTCGTGCACGTTGACCACCGAGACGTCGAAGGTACCGCCGCCGAGATCGTAGACGAGGATGCGTTCGTGCTCGCGTTCGGCGGCACGGTAGGCGAGCGCGGCCGCGGTCGGTTCGTTGACGATGCGCGCGACATCGAGTCCGGCGAGCTCGCCTGCCTCGCGCGTCGCCTGGCGCTGTGCGTCGGAAAAGAAGGCGGGTACGGTGATGACCGCGCGTTTCACAGGAACGTCCAGATGCGCCTCGGCAACATCCTTGAGCCGGCGCAGCAACATCGCCGAGACCGCCTGGGGAGAGAAGCGCCTGGCGCCGAGTTCGAGCTCGACGTCCTCGCCCATGCGGCGCTTGACCGAGCGGATTGTGCGATCGGGGTAGAGCGCGTACTGATTCTTCGCACTCTGCCCGATCAACAGCGCGCCGTCGTCGCCGATACCGACATAGGAGGGCAGAAGCTGCGTGCCGGGCTCGATTTCCAGCACTTCGATCAGCCCGTCACGCGCCACCGCGACCTCGGAGTTGGTGGTGCCGAGATCGATGCCGATGACCGGGCCATCGGCGGGGGTGCTGCTCATGAAGACTCTCCGGATGTTGTGCGGGTGACGACGACGTCGGCGAGGCGCAGCAATGTGTCGCCTCGGCGGTAGCCTCGTCGAACCTCATCGATGACCGTGCCGTCGGAATGGGTGGTACGCGTCTCGGTACCGACGGCGCGCATCGTGTGCGGGTCCATTGGCTCGCCGAGGGCGTGAATGGGTTGCACGTCGCGACGCGCGAGCGACTCGTCGACGCGGCGCAAGGCGATCGTGAGACCCTCGCCAAGTTGCGCCACCATGCGCGGCGACCGTTTGTCGAGACGCCCCAGAAAACCTTGACGATGCGCGATTGCGGCCGAATGACCCGCGGCCAGCCGCTCACGCAGGTCGATCAGCTCGAGCAGGAGTGCCCGCTCGGCCTCGTGCACCGCCCGTCGCTCGGCGTCGCGGCGTGCGTCGAGCTCGCGTGCGAGTCGGGTGTTGCTGTCTCGCAGCGTCTCGAATGTACTGCTGACGGTATCCAACGCTACCTTGAGTTGGCGCGACTCGAGGCGCACCTCGTTCCGGAGTGCGGCGAGCTCCGTGAACAGCGTGAGGAGGTCTGTTCCCGCCTCGTCGGCTCCCTCCCGCGAATCCACGTCAGGCGCGTGCTCGAGATAGGCGCGGAACTGTTCGAGGAGGGCTTCCTGCGTATCGGCGTTCACGGTTTGTCCGCGGCTCGCTGCTCGTTTATGGTTCGCTGCTCTTTAGTGACTGGCTGCTCGTTCATGGCTCGCTCGCTCTCACCGAGCAGGCGTCGCAGCACCTCGGGGGTCGGACGTGCGCTTTGTGCATCCTGCTGCGGCTTGCGTTCAGATTCGTCACGGGCGTTGCTCAGCGCCAGGGCGATCAGCGTGTCGAGATCGGGCGGTTCGGCCTCGAACAGCACATGGGCAAGCCGATGGCGGCGCGTGTCAATGCGCTCGAAAGCCGCCCGTACCGCTTGGAAGCGTGCCGGATCGCGCTCGGGCGGATAGCGCCGTACAGCGTCGAGCCAAGCGCGGCGGATCGTTTCGTCGTCGGCGTCGCGCGGGACGCCGAGCAACAGCCAGGGATCGTTCATCGACGTCCGCTCCGGCCGCGTTTCCCGCCTCGTTCGCGTGCCCGACCGCTACCTTTTGGCAGATCGCCGAGCCGAGTCTCGGGATCGATATCGAGCTCGCCGAGCAGCCGCTCGATGACGGTGTCGGGCTCTTCGCCCCGCGCCACCGCACGTTCTATTTCCATCATGCCCTCGACGCCGATCAGGTCGAGCAGCTCGAGCAATGCCGGTGGCAGTTCGTCAGGCGACGGGAGGCCCGCGAAGGGCGACGACTTGCCGGAGGGCCCGACGAACAGGTCGTCGGCAGGTTCGTCGAACCAGTCTGCGCCAGTGTCGTCGAACCCACCGAACATGGGCGGTGACAGGAACTCTTCGATCCGATGCACGGTGCGCATGTCCTCGATCAACATGGCGTGGCGCGAGGCCGCTTGCAGCCGCACGATCGCCGCTTCCTCGAGCGCGAAGAAGGCACCACGCACCGCCGCGTACTCGTGCAGGTAGACGAACGCCGGTACCTGCGTGTGTCGCCGCGACGCGCGCTCGGCAAAGGGTTCGAGCACGTGAAGTAGTTCGCGCCGGAGCAGCGTCTCGCAAATGTTCTCGTATTCCGCGTGACTCCAGCGCTTCTTCGCCACCGTGCCCAGAGTCGTCTCCAACGGGACTAGCGCCGCGGCCAACGACGATTTCTCCTCGCGCACGGCGCTGAGTGCCCGTACCAGCACACGCACGGCCTCCTTGGTCGCGAAACCACGTGCCGACGGCAGCTTCGCGCGGGTGAGCGTCATCTTCGCGTCGCGCCCGAGCCGCACGCTCTCCAGCGCCACGGCGAACAGTCCGGCGAGTTCGCCGCCGAGCGCGTCGAAGCCCGCCCGTAACCGGCTCCTCGCGACCGTTTCCGCACCGCGCTCGCCGCTCGCAAGCTCGAGCAGCCCGTACACGATCTCCACGCGCGCACGAGGCTCACCCGCGCCCACCTGCACGGCGGTCTCGTCGAGCTGGCGGCGGGCGAGATCGAAGCGGCTCGCGCGGATCTGCTTGCGGGCGTGCGCGAGCGCCGCGTCAAGCAGGAGTGTCTTGACCGGAACGTTTACCGGGTCGATCTCGAGCAGTCGCTCGGCCAGCCGCGAAGCCTTCTTGAACGCGCCGCCGGCGAGCGCGGTGCGCACTGCTTCGAGCAATATTCGCGGCTCGTCAGGAAACCGTTCGATCGCCGCGTCGAGCACCTCGCGCGCGGACTTCAAATCGTCTGCGTCGCGGTGCATCGAGATCAGTCGCACCGTCGTCGGCACATCGTCCGGATCGAGCTCGAGGCTACGCCCGAGTTCCTCGAGCGCGACGGCGCTGGAGTGCAGCACAAGCGGTGGTAGTGACCACAGCTCGGCGAGCCGCCGATGCACAAGCGCGCGGGTGAGCGCCCGGTCGGCAAACTTCGGAGGGCTCTCCGCACTCTCGTCGGAATTCTCCAGCGCCTCGAGCACGTCGCGCCAGGCGTCATCAACGACGATCGACTCGTCGCCGTCGCGCTCGCTTCGCAGGGCCTCCAGCCGGGCGGCCTGGAACGCCGAAGGCTTGCCAAATCGGCTGAAGACCTCTCGGGTCATCTGCGGCGCGTGCAGCATCAAGGCGCGTGCCGCATCGCGCACCTCGTCGGCGTCGAAGGCATCCGCGTGTTCGAGCAGCAGGCGCAGCCGCGACTTCTCGTTCGCCGCGTCGCCGAGTGTGCGCGCCGCGCGGAGCAGCGCGAGAACAGTCGCCGGCCAGCCCAGCACGGCAGCGGCCGCGTCGAGGTCGACCGGGTCGAGCGCACGCAGGCGTGCCACTGCCTCGGGCAAAGCCTCGCCGGGCGGTTCGAGGAGGCCCTGCAGTCGTCCCGCCAGTGCACCGAACGGGGAGCTCGGAGCGAGTCGCGCGAAGGCCTCGACGGCCGCTTCGGGCTCGTCGGCGTGCCGCCGCCAGGCGTCCAGCAACTGCCGGAAGCCTCGGTAGGGGGATCGCCAGGGAATGCGCTTTGCTGTGGCGTCGAACGCGAAGTCGTCGCTCGCGCAGAACGCCTGCAGCAGCGCTTCGGCTGCCGGATGGTCACGCCGTAGCGGTTCGTCCGGATCGAGCCACTCGAGCAGTTCATCACCGCTGAGCAGGCGCGCCGCCAAGCGTTCACGCAGCGCGGGCAGTTCGCCTGAACGATCAAGCGCCTGGGCGTGTTCGCGCAGCAGCGCGGCGGCGCGTTCGGGCCGGCCCGCGTGTAGGGTCCAGAGCATTTGCTCGATCGCGGGCGGCGCCGCTCCGCAAGCGCTCGCCCGCTGCTCGAGAATCGCCAGCGCCTCGACGAACATGCTCTTGGCGGCGAGTTGCCCGGCACGCCCGGCATAGGCACGCGCGAGCCGCTCCTTCGCCATCGCCTCGTCAGCGTCACTCGACGCTTGCTTCAGCAGCAGCTTGCCCGCGGCCACGGCATCCTTGTAGCGCCCCGCCACGAGCGCCGCGTCGACGCGCTCAAGTGGCTTGTCTGCATTCACCGCCGATGGCGCGGTCGGGTGAGTGACGCGTGCCCTGTTCTTCGCCTTCGTCTTCCCCATCGGGTAACGATAACGTTTTTCTTATCGATGCGTCACCGCTGAGGCCGCATCAGCCGACGGTGTGAACGCAGCGATGATGAACGCTTCGTCGCCTTCGATGAAATGACGAATCGAAACCGGACGACGCACTCGAAATTTTTCGAGCCTTGAATTCGAGCCTTGAATTCGAGCCTTGAATTCGAGCCTTCAATAGGTTGCTCGCCCACCCGAAAGATCGAAGACCCCGGCGGTGGTGAAGCTGTTCTCGGCACTCGCGAGCCAGGCGATCATCGCGGCCGCCTCGTTCAGTTCGAGGAACCTTCCGCGCGGGATCTTCGACAGCATGTAGTCGATGTGCTCCTGCTTCATCTGATCGAAGATTCGCGTGCGGGCCGCAGCGGGAGTCACGCAGTTGACCGCGATGTCCAGATCTGCGAGTTCCTTGCCGAGCGATTTCGTCAGACCGATGACACCGGCTTTGGAGGCGGAGTAGGCGCTTGCGTTGGGGTTGCCTTCCTTGCCGGCAATCGAGGCGATGTTGACGATTCGGCCGTAGCCCTGAGTTTTCATCGTCGGTACGACCGCGCGATTCACATGGAAGGTGCCGACGAGGTTCACATCGATGATGTGCTGGAACTCGGCGACGGGATAGTCGGCGAGCGTCTCGTTGGTACCGGCGATGCCCGCCGAGTTGACGAGGATGTCGACGCGGGCGGTCGCATCGAGTGTTCTCGCCAAGGCGGCGCTGACACTTTCCCAGTCACTGACGTCCACCTGGCAAGCGATGGCTCCTTGGCCGATCTCGATCGCCGCTTTTTCGGCAAGCGCCGCGTCGATGTCCCACACGGCTATGCGTGCACCATCACTGGCAAGGCGTTCGGCAACAGCCCGACCGATACCCTGTGCACCGCCAGTCGTGATGGCTACCTGATCCTTGAAGGTCGTCATGTCGCTTCCTCGAATTCCGCCTGATGTAGGGCGTCGACCATTAAGTCTAGGACATCGAGCGGGCTGAAGCGGCTGGCCAGGCAGGCGACGTCTCGCGCTGGCCTGGCTCTCTCGTCTAATAGGCCGGGTAAACCCAACGGACCGCAATCGCAAACCCCGTCTGGTCGCTACTTCATGCGGCCCGATCTTTCTGATGGCAAGCCGAGTCCCAAACCGGCCCGCCCAGCCCCGCGCGCCCTGCAATCTTCCTGGTACCGACAGAGGCGCTTGGCATTGACGCAGGTTGCGGCGTTTTCGTCGAACCTGATGGTGCAGGCCGTTCGCTCGTAAGCTCCACCAAGGCTACGAAGCCTCCTGTGCCGTCGCGTCGCAAGCCGACATCGGACAGGCCATCAGCCGACAAGTCATCGAGTGCACGGCGCGTGATGCTCGCAAGGTGTGCCATTCGCCAACGCGCTGTGCCTCGGTCGATCAGCTTCGCGCCGAGCTGGCACATAGTTCGCCAGCGCGATTACACGGCTGCCGCGCGCTCGGCATTTCGTGCCTGTAGAGCATCCTCCTGCCCGGCAGGTGTGAAGAACCAAAGCCTGCCAATGCCCATCGGTATTCTCCCCTTTTCATGGTCTTGTTCTAAGCGTCGATCTAGCATTTCTGTCCCGTCAATGGACGAGACTCTCATCGCTCGAAGGACATTTCACCGACTTATGAAGGACCTGCCAAACGATGACTTCATCGCTATTGAACAAGTATTTCTTGTTCATTCACTGACGTTCATGAATACACGATGAGCGTCGGCCTGCCGCCACTGAACGCGCTGCGTGCCTTCGAGGTTGCGGCCCGCCACCTCAGCTTCCGGTAGGCTGCGGAGGAGCTGCATGTGACGCTGGCCGCGATCAGTCAACAGGTTCGAAGGCATCTGGTGCAGCGATTCGATTTCCTGACGGTCAGCGTCTCGCCTTCGCTTGGCGCACGCTGGCTGGTACCTCGAGTGGATCGACTGCGTGAAGCGCATCAGGAATTCGATATCCGCATCGCCGCGAGCGACGGGCTGGCAAACTTCGCATCTGATGGGGTAGACGCTGCCATTCGCTACGGTCGGGGCCCCTAGCCACCCCATGTGGCCGAGTACCTGATGAAGATCGATGTCTTTCCGGTATGCAGCCCGGCGCTGCTCGGGAGCGCAACATCGCTGACCTGTGCGGATGAACTTTCGGCCTTTACGCTGTTGCATTCGAGCTGGGTGGACGAGTCGAGCGCTGCTCCGGGATGGCGCATGTGGTTGCGCGCCGCCGGCGCCACCGGGGTCGATCCCGAGCGCGGTCCGCGTAGCGGCAATGACAGCATGCTGGTCGAAGCGGCGCTTGCAGGGCAGGGGGTCGCGCTTGTAGATCACCCTGTCGTCGCAGGCGAGCTGGCCAGCGGGCGGCTGATTTGCCCGTTTCCGAAGGCCGTGTTCGAGGAGACGGTGTTTTGCTATTTCCTGGTGTATCCGGAACGGCACAGATCGACACCGAAGGTGCTCGCCTTTCGCGATTGGCTGTTTGCCGAGGTGCTCCGCGATGAACCGTTGTTACGGCAATGAATTCCGACGACAGAGGTACGGACGATATCCATTCGGCACTTGCCCACGGGCATCAGGTAGCCGATGATCGGGTCATGACAAACCAGCTCCCCCGATCATGATCTTTCCGCGAACCGCCGCCATGGCGTTGGTGCTTCTCGGCTGCACAGCCGCGCTCGCCACTCACCTCGGTGCGCTATACACCAGCGGCCTCAATCCCCTGTCCACCCCGATCGGGGCGCTCACCCAGACCGCGAACGCCGCCACGTTCCACTTCGGGCTGTGGCTGTTTGCGCTTGGCCACCTCGCGTTCGTGTTCCTGCTGAACCGTTCCGGTGCCGGTCGGTTCACCCGAGGTGCACAGCTCTTTCTCTTGCTCGACGCCGCACTGATCGCGTGGCTGCCCCGGTATTTCGCGGCGGTGCCCGCGGCGACGCTCGAGTCAGGGGCCAGCGGCGGTCCAATGTGGCTGCTCGGCGGCGGTGTCGGTTTTGCGATGACCTGCGTCGCGTTTGCGCTCTGGAGGCGAGATCGATCTGCGGCTCTGTTGACGGTCGTGTGTCTGTTGCTCTGGACTGGACTTGCGCCGGCATTTCTTCTCGTCGACTCGGCATGGATTGGCGCGTACCAGCGATTCGTCGGTGCGGTGCTGTTGACCTGGACAGCGGCTGTCGCGGTAATGATCGGACTCGGCAAACGATCCGGGACCTGGTAGCGCCGCGCGCGATGAGGCCCTCAGGCGCTGAACTCACTGTGGACAACGCCTTCGCGCAACATCATCAATACGCGAAACCGCGAACATCCATCAATTCAACAACACGTCTTCGAGCGGGAAGACTGAGAGGTTCTCGCAGCCAGTATCGTTGACCAGCACTTGTTCTTCAAGCTTGACACCCTCGTATCCTGAATTCTCGCCAATGTAGCTTTCGACACAAATGACCATTCCCGGTTCGATGACACCGTCGTATCCCGCTTCGGGAAAATCAGCACGGTGATACAGATACGGATATTCGCCCGTCATTCCACAGCCATGGGCGGAAAGGTAATAACGGTTATCTGAATATTGATCAGGAATATTCCATGCCTGGTCTGCGTATTCCCTGAAGGTGACGCCTGGCTTGATCAGCTGCAGATTGTGTTGAACCTGCTCATGGGCCGTACGGTACAAGCGCTTCTGGAGTTCGGTCGGTAGATCTGGTCCAGCGTGAAATGTTCGCGAGAAATCCGAGTAGTATCCATGGCAGCCGACGACATCGGTATCAAGAGCAATCAGCTCGTTGGCCTGAATGCGCTTGGTACCGGATTCCTGAAACCATGGATTGGTTCGCGCGCCCGAGTTCAGCAGACGCGTTTCACAATAGTCAGCGTTTTGCGCAATCACTGATTGGTGGAGCACGGACCACAATTCGTTCTCTGTCATCCCGGGTTGTATTGCCGCGCGCAGTCGTCCTACTCCAATCTCGGTTGCACGCAAAGAGGCCTTGACGCACTTGATTTCCTCATTCGACTTGATGCAACGGGCCATTTCCACAGGGGCCTGCGCATCAACCAGCTTCACACCAAGCCTCTCCAGCGCCAGGACGCTGCCGGCATTCAAGCGTTCCACTCCCACTGTCGGCTCGCTACCCACCAGTTCGACGAGTGTGTCGTGCATGTCGATCGCCCATCGCCGCTCACGCGCGGCAATGCCGGGCCCCGCCGCAACGAAGCTTGCCGTGAGCGCAGGTCTGACCTCATCGACGGTCTCATAGCCGTCCGCAAGGTGCTGGCAGCCGGTAAATTCAAACAGCACAGATCGATCGGCGGTCAGCAGCAAGTAGCGTGATGGTGTATTCCGGGCCGAAAAGACCTGCATGTTTCGCGTACCGGTGGCGTAACGAATGTTCACCGGGTCACTGAGAATGAGGGCATCAATGTCTCGAGACGCCATTTCCGAGCGAACGCGATCGAGTCGGTACCGTCGGACAGCGGTCAGATCAATACCTGCGGATTCGGGAGCACGATCAAGCAGACACAGATCGGTCAGATTTGCGCGTTCGGCGTGCCAATCAAGAGCTGACATGGTGCGATATTTTCTCGTTGGATCCGGCAGTAGGCAGCAAGTTCGTATCCCTGCCGACATTGTCAGCCATCGCTTGCCGCGAACGCCATACGCGAGTTCACCTGGTGCGAACAGACAGCTGGAGTAGATCGTACTGGATTGTCAGACGCGTGAACACGGCACAGTGTCGTCGGTTGCGAAGTGCAGCATCAGGATTGTTCGTGCCGGGCAGCAGACTGTGCACGTGGGATGAGTTGGCACGACTGATGAACTCGCGATTGCCGGATACCGAAATCGCGGATGAGGGTCGAACAATCGCGATGACCTTCAAGCAGAGCGATCTCCCGCTATATCCAGGCGCAGCTGCGACTCGGGGAACAGATGCAGAGCCGCGTACTGGAGCAGCATGATCGTTTTCGCATCGCGGATCTCGCCACGGGCCACCTGCGCCAGCGCATTGTCGAAAGGCAGCTCGAGAACCTCGATGTCCTCGCCCTCCGAGGCGTTCCCACCGCCGGGCGAAATTCGCTCACCCAAGTGGACTTCAGCAACGAAGAAATACAGTTTTTCGGTCACGGATCCCGGGCTCATGTAGGCCTCGAACACTTGGCGGACAGGGCCCGAACGGTATCCGGTTTCCTCCTCGACTTCCTTCCGGATGCGTTCAACCGGGCTTGCATTGTCGAGTAGACCAGCAGGGGTCTCGATCAGTAACCCGTCTGCGTTGCCATTGACCCAGGTCGGAAACCGGAACTGTCGAATGAGCACGACCGCTCTAAGCTTCAGGTCGTACAAGAGGATCGTTGCGCCGTTGCCTCGATCGTAGGTCTCGCGGCTCTGAGTCTGCCATTGCCCGTCCGAGCGAAGAAAGTCGAACGTTGTCTTCTTCAAGACGTACCAATCATCAGAGAGCGTGCGGACCGCTCCGATACGAATTCGTTCTGACATGCCTTGCGCCTCGCGTCTGTGCAGAAGTCGAGCGATCAGGAGCGCTCGGTCATTTTTCTGTTCTCGAGTAAACGTGCAGAATCGTGCAATGTCAAGAAATAACGTGTAGTCTACCGACATGCTTACACTTCAACGACAGGAACTGCTGCTCACCCGTCTGGCAGAGGACGGACGCATCGTCGCAAAGTCTGTCGCGACGGAACTCGGACTCTCGGAAGACACGATACGGCGCGATCTGCGGGCGCTGGCGCGAGCAGGGCGGCTTCGTCGGGTACACGGTGGTGCCTTGCCCGCGTCAGCCGCCGATGCCGATCTCAGCGCGCGCCGCGAGGTCGCCACTACCTCCAAGCGTGCGGTGGGCAGAGCGGCCGCGAGGCTTGTCACTACCGGCCAGGTCGTTTTCATCGACGGCGGGACGACGGCCCTGCAGCTCGTCCGCCACCTCCCACTTGGTCTGGTCGCGACAATCATCACTCACAGTCCGACGATCGCGGTTGAACTCGAGCGACACACAAACCTCACTGTCATCATCGTTGGCGGTCAGCTGTTTCGCCATTCGATGGTGACGGTTGGTGCGAGCGCTATCGAGGCTGTCTCACTCATTCGCGCTGATACCTTCTTCATGGGCGTGACCGGCGTCGATCTGGAGGCGGGTCTCAGCACCGGAGATCTCGAAGAGGCGCACGTGAAACGTGCGCTTGGACGAAGCGCGGCCGAGACCATCGTGCTCGCGTCGAAAGAGAAACTCGGCGCAGCTTCCGCATACCGGGTCATACCGCTCGAGGAAGCAAGTGGAATCGTGGTCGACGGGCAGACCTCCCCGGCTCTGGTCAAGGCGTTTCGAGCCAAGGGCCTGACGGTCACGAAAGCGTGAAGCAGCTGCTGGGGTTCGTCGCCATGCTCGGGCGCGATGCTCACTCCGATGCTCGGAGTTACCGTCAGCTCTGCTCCCCGTTCACCGAATTGAAAGGGCGTTGCAAATGCTGCACGGATGTCACTGGTCGTGCCTCCTGCCGTTTCAGTAGTCAGTAAAGGACGTATCAACAGAAACTCGTCCTCGCCCAGACGGGTGACCGCGGTTCCCGGGCCTGCGCGGTCGAGCAGGCGGTGGGAGGCTTCGACGAGCAGTCGGTCGCCGACGGGATGACCGAAGGACTCGTTGATCGAGCGGAATCCGTCGATGTCGACGCTCGCGACCAGCACCCGCTCACCGCTCTTCCGAGCAGTCTCGAGCTGGGCAGCGAGCATCTCCATGCCGCGCGATCGTGTTGCGAGACCGGTCAGCCCGTCGACGTTGGCTTGTCTTGTCAGCAGCGCTTCACTATTCGCGAGCGCTTTTGTGCGCTCGTCCACTTTTTGCTCGAGGTCGTCATTGAGTGCCTTGCCCGCGGCTTCTGCCACTTCGCGCGACGCGCGTTCGTGTTCGAACTCGCGCTGCCAGCGCCGGAGTCTGAGCAGCACGGCGGTCCAGGCAACAAGCAGTAGCAAAACAGCGACGACCCCGAGTGCCGTAATGACAACAACGAGACGCTCCCGCGCCTCGCTTGCAACCCGGTCGATCCGCCGGATCTGATCGAGCACCGCCTGCATGCCGGAACCATACACGCTCTTCTGGTGCACATACTAGGGACTCGACAGCAACGCGGACGCAGCGGTGGCACGTCCTTCACGCACCAGTTCGAATGAGCGCAATTCCAAGTCGATCAACGCGAAATTCGCGTCTTCAGTCGCCTTCACGGCGCGCTCGACAGGTACGCTGTCGGCCAGCTCGATCGCTTTTTCGATGTCCGAGACGAGCTTGGGTTCGGCCATCTGGTAGCGCCGGATCCAGTCTTCATTACCGGTGGCGGCGGCCAACCGGACAGACATCGTCAGGGTTTCATCACGGAGCAGAATGCGGCCACGTAACTCGGTCAGCTCGCGCGTGAGCTCGTGCCGGGTCACAATGGAGTTCGTCAGAGCTTGCGTTTTATGCCGATGAATTCGTCGGCAGGTCGCATGTCGCCGGTACGGGGTCGCGTCAGGTCAATCGGTTCGACGTGACGGATGCGACCGGGTCGAGCCGACATGACGATGACCTGGTCTGCGAGAAAGATCGCTTCTTCCAGGTCGTGCATCACGAACACGACGGTCTTCGGAGACTCGCTCCACGCTTGCAGTAAATCTGACTGCATGCGTTTCTTGGTCTGAGCATCGAGTGCGCCGAACGGCTCGTCCATCAACAGCACATCCGGATCGTTAGCGTAGACCCGACCGAGATCGACGCGCTTGCGCATGCCGCCAGAGAGTTCCCGCGGCCAGCGATAGGCGAAGCCTCCAAGGCCGACCAGGTCAACCCATTTCTCCTCGACGAGCCTCCGTTCGGCCGCGCTCGCTCCCCTTAGCCGTGGACCGTAGGAAATATTCCGCGCGACCGTCATCCAGGGGAATACCGCGTCCTGCTGAAACACCATGCCACGTCGCCGATCGGTGCCGCGAATCACCTCGCCGTCGAGGGTCATGCGACCGTCGGACGGTTCGAACAGACCGGCCATCATCTTCAGCAAGGTGGATTTGCCGCAACCGGACGTGCCGACGATGGCGTTGAAGCTGCCGGATTCGAAGGTGATGTCGATGTCATCGAGCACGGTTATCGCGCTCGGCGTTCCCTTGCCGAAGGTGTGGGTGAGTCGATCGACCCGGATGGCGGACATCATTCGCGTGCCTCCGACCAGCGCATCAGATAGGCCTGGAAACGGCGAAACAGTCGATCCATGATGAAGGCGCAGCACCCGATGATGGTGATGATCATCATGACCTGATCAGTCAGGAAGTAGCGCCGGCCTTCCTGCAACAGAAAGCCGAGGCCGTTTTGTGCGGCGAGGAGTTCGGAGGCCACGAGCGTGGTCCAGGCGGCTCCTAGCGCGATGCAGTAGCCCGTGATAATGAACGGCGTGGCGGCAGGTATCGCCACAGTGCGAAATACCTGAAAGCGGCCGGCTCCCATCGTCGAGGCGGCATCAACGTAGACCTGCGGTACATTCTTCATACCGGCTATCACGTTGACCACGCAGACCATGAAGCATGGCGATGGAGATTATCAGCACGCGGCTGAATTCCTCGATGCCGAACCAGATGATGATAATGGGTATGTAGGCCAGCGGCGGTATCGGTCGAACCGCCTCGATCAACGGGTCGACGAAATATTCGATAGTCTTGTACCAGCCCACCAGACGGGTGAGGCTGCAAAAGAATGTGTGTGTACTATAGATAGTAGCTTGTACTCGCAACTTTGGCAGGCCGACGATGAGC
>ENA-ORXM01003242-ORXM01003242.1-marine-metagenome-genome-assembly--contig:-NODE-3242-length-16636-cov-651.494957_pt1 | contig 16636 bp, 12 predicted proteins | sample MGYA00237867_ERZ511480 | MGnify/ENA primary metagenome ERZ511480 (study PRJEB26309, sample SAMN06266103) | marine metagenome | isolation source: Algal blade | place: United Kingdom:Sidmouth, United...
CGTCATTTTTGATTCGATTCATTTCAAAATAAACGTCAAAAAATGTAAATAAATTTATAAAACAGTGTACTAAATATCAGAAATTTTTATGTTATGCAATCCTTCATAAACCTTTCTGACGGTAGCGGCATCATGCGCGGGTATCTGATATTTTTTGCCCGGCCCGATTTCGTCTTTTCTCAACCAACGATATTGGAGGTGACTCATCATATTTAAAATAGATACATATTTATTTAAGTCTATGGCAGCTTTCGTAAGTTGGTCAAACATTTTCTGTTCCAACTTCTCCAGCGTTTCTTTTCTTTTATCATCTTTCACTTAAAATTAATTATGCTTGAAAACAATATGTCACTAACACAAAATTTGAAGTCTAAACAAGCAAGTAATTATGCACGGCTTTGAATTGGAAATAATTCAAAGTACTCACCAAGATAATCTTTCCTTTCAACACTTAGGGAAGACGAAAAAAATAATCCACCCGTCTGAATTGTTCTTTTTCTTATATGTTTCACTTACGTAGCTCGGCTATGCGCGTCAAATTTAGCCAAACATATAAAAAAAATAACTTCTTCATTTAGGGTAGATTATTTTCTTCCTCTTCCCTTACCACTTCGCGTATTGAGCCGCCACATTGAATAGTATAGAAATATAACTATTAGTGTTTCTATTTATTGCGTTGAAAAATATGAAATTTTGCTAGAAACTAATTCTTAAAAGTTACGTACAACATTTGTATTGATGCTCATTTTTGGGTAGTGTTCGGCAAAAATGGCACTACGGCGAAAATTGTAGGTAATTCGAAATCTGCTCGAAAATTTGTCTAAACTCGTCTTCCCTAAGCAATTACACGTGAGTTGCCTTACGACTATTCCCTATTTTACTCGAACACCGCCCAATTTTCGGAAACACATTTTTATACAAAACAAAAATAACAAATGAATCAGAGAAGTTTACTTTTTCTATCCGCGTTTTTTGCGAGCATTTTTTTCACTTCAAATATAAATGCACAATGCGACCTCACGGTGGTGTCAATAGATTATGGTTCAGCGATATTGCCCAATACACTTGCCGGCGAATGCAAACCCGAAAATACGCTCAACATAGAAGTTGCCTATTCGGAGGGCGTGAGTGATTCACTCAAAGTCAATGGTAAAAGTTTCCTGCTTACGGGGAGTCCACAGACGGTTCAGATTATGGGTATTCCGCAAGAGGTAATTGTGGAACTGGTGGGAACGACTTGTTATCGTTTTGAGGATGTCGATTTGTATGGCTTGCCGCCTGCGCCCGTGATGATGGAAGGCGATACCGTCGTATGTGCGGGAGAAACGATGCCACCGATTTTTTTATCCGGTCATGCCAACAGCACTTTTCACTGGACGAATCTGGATGGCTCATGCGTACAAAGTCTTTTCTTTTCGGGCGCATACAATGAGGAATGGACGTATCCGCATCCGGGCGAATTTACGGTGTATCAGTATATTGATGGAATGGTGACTGCACCGCTACGCCTTAATATCCGTGTAGGACTTCCCATCGAGATTGTCGGGGAATCATACTTTTGCGAAGGCGATCATTCGACCCTGAATGTGTTGGTGAATGGACAAAACATCACGCCCGATTATGAGATTATGTGGTACACGCCTTTGGGTGTAGCAACAGATGTAGTTAGTGTGAATGCCGATATAGATTATTTGTACACGGTCGAAGTCACGGATGTAAGTGGCTGTATTGGTACGGCATCCGTTTGGGTAGAAGAAAACTCTGCACCGGATGTGATGATTCTTGAACCTGACCCGTTTTGCGAAGCATCGCCAATTGATTTAAAGGCGGTGGCTTATGGTTCGGGCTGTCTGCAAGGTTGTGATTATGTATGGGAGTTTCCTGATGGCACAGTGGTTTATGCCCAAACGATTGAAGTACATACCGAAGGTACATACATCATCACCGTAACAAATACACATGGATGTAGAACAAAGGAAAGTGTTTTAATAGAGGAGAATTGTGAGGAAGTGGTGAGCGTGGAAAATCCTGATGATGCAGGTACATTCGCGCTTTATCCAAATCCAAATTCGGGTGTTTTCGATATTGAATTTCCTACTGCAAACAAACGTCAACTCATATTATTTAATTTACAAGGGGAGGTTATTTATCAGGTTGAGCATAGCGAACGAGTTGCAAATATTGATGTTCGAGATTTATCATTGCCTGCCGGTATGTACGTGATGCAAGTACGCGAAGATGACAACGTAACACAGACATTCCTGTCTGTAATGTAACCGTAGGGATAGGTCGAAATTTGTACTTACGGGTAATAAAATGGAAATGTTCCACGTGGAACATTTCCATTTTCTTTTCATCCCTAAAATCCCATCAACCATGATTTGAATCCTGCGAAATCAATTCCTATCTGTATGGCTTTCTTCTTCTTATCTGCGAGTATCGCCAATCGCTCAGGAATCTCTACCTTTTGTTCTATTGTTTCTTCTACCGTATCAAGGAATTTGGAAGGGTGCGCTGTTTCCAGAATTACGCCTTGTACATCCGGGTTCGCCTTTTGGAAAGCCCTGAATGCGAGGTAGCCCACTGCGCCATGCGGGTCTATGATGTATTTATACTTATCAAACACTTCCCTCACGCCCACGCAAGTCTCCGCATCAGTGTATGCGTAGCCTTTGATGTCTTCTTTCATAATGTTCCACGTGGAACTATACAGGTCGAGCATCCGCGCAAAATTGGATGGATTGCCCACATCCATTGCATTAGAAAGGGTACGTGTGGAGGGGCGAGGCTTGTATTCGCCCGTGGCAAGGTATTGGGGTACTACGTCATTTGTATTGGTAGCCGCGATAAAACTATGTACAGGCAAGCCCATCTTCTTAACTAAAAGCCCCGCGGTGAGGTTGCCGAAGTTGCCGCTTGGAATGGAGAATACCAGAGGCGCACGTAGAGAAAATTCGTGAATTTTCTCTACGTGCGCGCGCCCTGCATTTTCCTTTGTTTTTAATTGCTTGTAAGCTTCTATATAATAAAAGGATTGCGGAATGAGCCTTGCAATATTAATAGAATTGGCAGAACTCAATCGCTGTCGTGTCGTCAAATCTTTATCTAAAAACGCTTGCTTCACCAATGCCTGACAATCATCGAATGTACCATCTACTTCCAATGCCGTGATGTTATGTCCCAATGTAGTCAGTTGCTTTTCCTGCAAAGCACTCACCTTGCCGCTTGGGTACAAGATGACCACACGAATACCTGGTGTCTTATAAAAACCAGCAGCCACTGCACCGCCCGTATCGCCCGAAGTCGCTACGAGTATCGTGAGTTCTTTATCTTCTCCTTCATTGAAATGCCCCATCAGTTGCGCCATAAACCGCGCTCCGAAATCCTTGAATGCCAAAGAAGGTCCATGAAACAACTCCAATACATGCGTCTGCTCATCCAAGCTAACAACAGGGGCGGGGAAGTTGACGGCGTGTTCTACTATTTCCTTTAATTTGGATTCAGGTATGACTTCGCCTATCAGAGTCTTGCACACTTCATACGCAATCTCGGAGAAGTTGTATTTTTTCAAATTCTGAAAGAAAGACGCTGGCAATACAGGTATTTCCGAAGGCATAAACAAGCCATTATCATCCGGCAAACCTTTCATAACGGCTGTCTTTAAACTGAATAGGGTGTTTCTATCTTTTGTACTGTATAACTTCATTTTAATTGAGAATTGAAAATGGATAATTGAGAATGTTCCACGTGGAACGTTTGGTTTATTTTGTCACCTTACTACTTAATATGTTTTAGGAAACTGTAATCTAAAACAAGCTCCACCTTCATCCGTCAATACGTAAGAAATGTCTCCTTTATGTTTTTTCATCGTCTTTTTGCAGATAGACATTCCCAAGCCTGTGCCTTCATAGTCTTTTGAAGAATGAAATCGTTTGAAGGGTGAAAATAATTGGGGGATGTCTTCTTCTTTTATACCAATTCCATTATCCTTAATGAAAATAATATTGGCTTTTTCGCTATCCTCATGGTAAATGTCTATGCTCGGGATATGTTTGGGTTCATCTTTAGGTTGATACTTAATAGAGTTGGAAATGATGTTTTGAAAAACGGTTCGCAATGCTTCCGAATTTCCATTTATTATAGGGAGATTTCCTACTTCAATATGTACATTTTCTTTTTGAATACTAAATTCAAGCGTATTACAGATCTGGTCAACAATATCATTTAAGTCAATTTTCGAAATATTTAACTCGGTTGTATTTACCTTACTCAAGGTGAGCAAATCCGCTATCATATTATCTAAATTACTAAGCGATTTCGTGATATAATTTATGTAAGTACCGCTTCGTTCACTTTGCTTTTCCTTTCTCAACAATCCGATAAAACCTTTCACCGTGTTTAGTGGGGCTTTGATGTCATGATTCATCATATCTGTAAATAAAAGGATGTCATGATGCTTCAATTCAAGAGCATCTAAGGCGTTTCTTTTTTCATCCAATGCAACAAATAATTTATCTTGCTGTCTTTCCATAATATTTACAACGAATAAAGTAATGGTATGTGTCACTGCTGTCACTATTAAAATTGTGAATACATCAACTAAAGTACCGGGTAGAAATTTGATGAGAAGTATAGTGAATGCAAAATTATTTATTAATAAATAAGTAATTCGTGCCATTTTATACTTCATCATAAATGCAATAATAGCAGGAATTAAAGAGAAATAAATAATTGTTTGAAGCGGCATATTCAATTGATAACCTCTACTAAAAGAAATAATGAGATAAATGCCGGATATAAACATCAATGCAGTTTGCTGATAGTTTTTTCGACAAGCGTAGACGATAATTAGATTACTTATGAGTGCGATTGCTGTCGCTAATACGGCACTCAAGTTATGCTCTATAATTCTAAAAATTAGTAAAATGAAGCAGATAAAGCTTATTAAAGAAAATGAAATATAGATGACTTGTGTTCTAATTTCGTCTAAAGTTGGTACTAATTCACTATAAGAGTCTATTTTTTTCATATTAATATTTTACGAAAGTTAGTACTTAGTACTTATTAAACATGCTCTAAATTTGACGCATCCCGAATGTTTATGAGATAAATATAATTTATTTAAACATATAAAAAACAATTCAGACCGATAGATTATTTTTTTCGTCTTCCCTTAACAAACAACAGCCCCATCCATATTAATGGGTGAAATATACACATCACTCTCAATCCTCTGTCGAGTAAAGACAGCTTGCATTGCCTTTGCTGCATCTTCTGCAATCAGGCTATTTTTACTCAGTGCAAATATAGACGGACCAGACCCGGAGATACTACAACCCAAAACCCCGGCATCCATAGCAGCAGCCTGTACATCGTAGAACCCCGAAATCAATCCTGCGCGTTGAGGTTCTATAATCACATCTTGAAGCGAGCGACGAATGAGATTAAGGTCGCCTTTACTCAAACCAATAATCAAGCCGCCAAGATTAGCGGCTTGTTGGGTCATCTGTTTTAATGAAACATTCGGACTCAGCATATTGCGAGCATCGGCAGTCAACACCTCTACATGCGGATAGATGAGCGTAGTGTACAAGCCATTGACGGTATATAGGCGATGTACATCGAAAGTATCATTATCTCGATTGAGGGTCATACCACCAAGCAAGCAAGGCGCGACATTATCCAAGTGAATCGAACCGCCACTTGCAATCTGTTCTCCGGCTGACGCGAAGGGGAGGAGGTCCCATTTGGTCAGCGGATTGCCGAGCAAGTGATTGACGGCTACTACACCCGCGACTGCACTCGCCGCACTTGACCCCATGCCACTCCCGAAAGGCATCTTTTTACGGATTTCCATGTTGATACCAACATCGGTTTCGCCCAGATGTTTCAGCAATGCCATTGCTGCAACTCCTGCGGTATTTTTCATCGTCTTGCGTGGGAGCTTGCCCTTGTCGCCTGTGATTTTTGTGATATGGATACCCGGCTTATCAGTCAATGTAGCGACAACTTCATCGCCCGGTCCGTGTATCGGATAACCCAATATATCGAATCCGCAACAAACATTAGAAACCGTCGCGGGTGCAAATACTTTAACTCCTGCCATAATTATTAGTCGATTGTCCATTGTTATTAGTCCATCATTGGTTGTACGACTTGACCCTAATAGAGTGAAACAATGCTTTCTTATACGAAATATATTTTGTTTTGGTTTGAAATAATCAAATACAAATGTACTGGTTTTGATGAATAAGAGAACTTGAAAAGGAAATGATACTAATGAAAATCTGAAGTAAGGGAAGACAAAAAAAATAATCTACCCGTCTGAATTGTTCTTTTTCTTATATGTTTCACTTAGTGAAAGAAAATAAATAACTTGCCCCATTATGCTTGTTCTTTTCCCTTCTAAAAAACACAAAAAACAGTTCCGTAGCTATGGCTATGCAACGATTTTTTGAATTCTTTAGAAGAAAAAATTACGGCGCATTATGTAACAATTTATTTATTTTCTTTCACTAAATCTTCCTTATCCCGAAAGCATTCGGGACGCGTCAAATTTAGCCAAACATATAAAAAAAATAACTTCTTTATTTGGGGTAGATTATTTTCTTCCTCTTCCCTAAGTTTATTTAGAAAAACGCTCCAAATTTAGGTCAACTTCGGAGTCGCATATATTTTCACTATTTAACCCCGTTGTACAGGTGTCGAGTTTTTATTTAATTCTCGCGGCGTTAACGCTTCGTTTTTATGGAAGTAAAATGTTTTATATCAATTAGTTAGAGTATTTTGATTAAAGTAAAACTTTAAATTCAAAAATCGAGCAAAAAAAGTGGTTTTTAGCCTCAAAAAATATATTTTCTTATTATTAAATTAAGTATCAGAAATTAAATAAGATGTCCCATAATCTGGACTTTGGACATTAGGCAACTGGGAAATTAGGAAATTAGGTAATTAGGCTGACGAAAGCATAATTCGCTATTTATCAGTATAATAAAAATTGTAACAAAATTAATTTAAAATAAAATGCAAATCAACAGGGCGAACGAAAAGTCGTTTTCATAATGCGTAATATATTAATTTTTAAGTTTTTAAGAAAGCCTACTCGGCGGACATTTTCAAAATGTCAGGCGAGATATATTTACATTTTGATTTAAATTTTTTTAAATAAATTAAGTAATTTCTACTTTGTAAATAATTGATTGTCATTGAATAGTGAGCAAATACTGTCGCCTGACATTTTCAAAATGTCCGCCGACTCACGCTTTCCCTTCAACTTTAAAAACATATTATAAAAACGACTTTTCGTTCCCCTGTGCAAATCAATGTAAATTATTGATAATGAGCGATTAACCTAATTACCCAGTTCCCTAATTACCCAATGTCCAAAGTCCAGTTACTACTTCCTTGCCATATAAAACAATTCAGAACAATTCTCCTTCTTGAAAAGGCATTGTGCTTGTGAGCGAAGGTCTTCGGCGTTAATATTTCGATACAGTTCGGCTTCGTTATTTATCAAATCTGCATTATCCTGTGCTTCAAATATAGCGAGATTGATAGCTTTCGTCAGAATATTCGTTTCCGAAAACACCAGTGAACTTTCAACCTTATTTTTTATTTTTTGCAATTCGCGTTTTTCCGTCAAATCAGTTTTCAGCAAATCCAATTCTTCCCAAATTGCTTTTTCGGCAGTTTCGAGCGAAACCCCTTCTGCCGGTTTGCCTTCTACGACAAATAAACCCGGATCAGTATTGCCCGTAACATAAGCATCAATTTCAGAAAACAATCGTCGGTCTTTTAGCAATCGTTGATAAAGGCGAGAACTGCGCCCACGACTCAGTACATCTGACAATAAATCTGAAGTATAATAGCTCGGATAACAACGCCCGTCCATATGAAACGCCATATATAAAGCATTATTTGGAACACTGGCACTGACACGATTGATTTGTTGAGTATGTTGTTTTGGTTCGGAAGGAATCCGAATTTCTGGCAGTGGATGCGCAGCAATATCACCAAACCACTTTTCTACCAATTCGCGGACATGCGCCAATGTTACATTACCCGATACCACAAGTATAGCATTGCCGGGATGATAATAATGACGGAAAAAATCGTGAACATCGCTAAGTGTCGCACTTTCAACGTGTTCGGGCGTAAGACCAATAGTGGGCCAACGATAAGGATGCACCTTATAAGCCAAACCAACCAAGTGATGCCACACATCGCCATAAGGTTGGTTGAGGCAAGTTTCCTTAAATTCTTCCAGTACAACTTTGCGTTGCACTTCGAGCGATTTGGCATTGATATTCAGATTGACCATGCGGTCAGATTCGAGCCAAAAAACGGTTTCGAGATTTTGTGCAGGTACTGTAGCATAAAAGCTCGTCACATCACTATTCGTAAAAGCATTACTATCTCCACCCGCCCACTGAAGCGGTTCGTCGAAATTTTCAACATTTTTCGAACCGGCAAACATAAGGTGTTCAAACAAATGTGCAAAACCTGTTTTGTCCGGTGATTCGTATTTCGCACCAACTTTGTACAGCAAATTAACGGCTGCCATCGGTGTACTTTTATCTTCGTGTACGAGTACACGCAAACCATTATGGAGTGTAAAACGGTCAAATTTTATCATATCTATAAAAAACGAAAGGCAAAGATAGGGATTAAGGGATGAAAAAACAATGCACACTACATCTTGACTTGTTCTTTTTCCTCTATACTTTACCAAATTCTCCTTACCCCGAAAGCATTCGGAATGCGTCAAATTTATTTAATTTATTTCACTAAACATATAAAAATAATAACTGCTTCATTTGGGGTAGCTTATTTTTTCGTCCTCCCTTATCTGCCAATATTTTAATCAAAAGTTTTATCATTCCCTCGTAAAAACAAGAAAGTAACACTTCTAAAAGTTGAAAACATTAGAAATAGAACGAACAAAGACTCATTTTGATTGTCACAAATCTTAATATTTTCACTGAATTTATTTTCTATTTTAAAATATAAACATGTGCATTTTTTTACGTATTAATTGACGTTAAAAATATATAGAATGAACAAATTTAATATTTTATGTAAAAATTTTTACATTTTTAATTAGTTGTAAATTAATATTTTATTGTTTTTAAAAGTCGAAAAGACATCTCAATTTGGAGAGGAGTAAGCTGTATATTAACTTAGCAACTATGATCAATTAAAATAATCTAAAAGAGGTGATGTAATAGAAATATATATAATATAGCCGATATAGCAGTCACTTCTAACATGAAATAGTACATCACAAGCATTGCATAAAAAGACACTTTGTGACTGAGAAATACAAATATCATGGCTTCTATTGCTGTCCCGCAAATGAAGACCATAATTTCATCAAGTACAAAACAGTCAAGCAATGTTTAACAAAAAACAACTACTTACTTTCGCCGTGTTGATGTCCCTGCTACTCGGCAACCTCAAAGCAAACCCCAATCACAGCCACAAATTTTTTGCTCCGCCCACCCTTATTGCACCTGTAGATGGTGCAACCGGCATTACGGCTCCCATTCAATTGCAATGGGGAGGTACATCAAGTACGGTAGCTATCGAAATTTACGAAAACTGTAGCGAAAACATCTCCACGCCCAACAGTATCAACCTAAATGGTTATCAGCAAACCGCAGGACCGATTCAGGTCGGTAACATTTCTGCTGACCTATCCGGTGTGACATACAATCCGCTGACGGGTACGCTTTTTATGATTACGAATAAAAATTCAGAAATCGTTGAAACTACACTTAGTGGTAGTTTTATTCGCAGCATTATTTTGAATGGATTTAATGACCCAGAAGGTATCGCACACGTAGGCGGCAATTCTTTTGCTATTTCAGAAGAGCGACTGGGCAGAATATTATACATTAGCATATATGCAAATACATCTTCAATTAACCTCAACAATATGAATTATACACAAATCCCCGGTATATCAAATAATGAGGGCTTGGAAGGGGTTTCACTAAACCCTAATACAGGCGATTACTACGTAGTAAAAGAAAAAAATAGCAGAACCTTGTACCGATATAATGGTACAGCAACTACACCTACTTTTCTGAATACTTGTAATATCCAAGCCAATTCATTTGGGATGACGGATGTCTCAGATATTTTTCACCTCACAATTCCAACAGGTTTGGATAACATAAATGTCAGTGATAAAATGCTGATTTTGAGCGACGAAAGTAGCAAAGTGGTAGAAATTGATAATAATTGCGGATTGTACAGTACGCTCAATTTGCCACTCAACAAACAACATGAGGGCATCACGATGGATGATAACGGTACGATTTACGTAGTCAGTGAGCCTAATCTACTGTATATCTTCGAGAACCCTACACTTCAATTGAATCCAAGCAGTCAAACGCAAGGCACACTCATATATACTGCAACTTCGGGTGCTAATAGTTTTTCAATCCCTAATGGTATCTTGGATGCAAACACCGACTACTGCTGGAGAGTCGGTTCGGGCGGCGAATGGTCTGATATGTGGTCATTTACCTCCGATGAATTGCCGCCACCTCCACCACCAAACGGAGATTTTACCGTAACATCTACTATCAGTACAAGCAATGACGATGCAGAAGAAGCTGCCAATGGTACGATGAGTCTCAATAGTACCGACCTCGAATTGGTACAAGAAAACACTACTCAAAAAGTAGGTATCGTATTTCGTGGGCTAAATATTCCGCAAGGCGCAGATATTATAACAGCAAAACTTCAATTTACAGCAGATGAAACGACTTCGGAAACCACAAATTTGATTATTAGTGGGCAGGACACAAATAGCGCATCTGGTTTTACTTCTGTCAATAATAATATCAGCAGTCGATCCGCTACAAGCGCACAAGTCTCGTGGCAGGTATCCACATGGAATAGTGCCGGGCAAAGTAGCAACATACAACGAACTCCTGAAATTAAGTCTGTTATACAAGAAATTGTTAATAGAAGCGGCTTTAATACCAATTCAAATATCGGTATCATCATCACAGGGTCAGGCAAGCGCGTAGCAGAATCTTTCGATGGCGGCGGCACAGTACAAGCACCAAAATTGACGATTACATACAATGTAGAAGATTGCCTCGCAGCCGGAACCGCCTGTAATGACGGTGATATTGAGACTGAAAATGATGTAGAAGATGGAAATTGTGTTTGCGCAGGAACGCCTGTTCCGCAGTGCGATTCACAAGGTACAGCTTGCAACGATGACGACCCAACAACCCATAATGATGTAGAAGATGGAAATTGTAATTGTGCAGGTGTTTGTTTGTCGGAAGGTACACCTTGTGATGATGGCAATCCTAATACAGTGAACGACCAAGAAGACGGAAACTGTATTTGTTTAGGCCAAGGTGATCAAGGTTTTGTCTATCAAGGTAGAATTGCAGCAGGCGATGATGATGTAGAAGAAAATGGAAAAAATGGCAATATGTACCTCAATAGCTCTGACCTCGAATTGGTTTATGACCGCAGCTACACGGGCAATCAGGTGATAGGATTGAGGTTTACGGATGTCTTTTTGCCACCGGGTGCGGTGATTACCAATGCTTACCTACAATTCACGGCAGATGAAGCCCGCAACACAAATGGCAATAAGCTCATCAGAGCAGAAGATACTAACGATTCTACTCCTTTTATCAACCAAAAATATAACCTTTCCAATCGAACAAAAACACAAGCCGTAACAGCATGGACGCCGCCAAGTTGGGACAATATAGGCGAATCGGGTGCAAAACAACGCACTACGAATATTGCCGCAGTTATTCAAGAATTAGTCAATAGAGGAGACTGGGAAGGACTCGGTACAGCAATTACGATCATCATCGAAGGCGGTGGCAGAAAGGTAGCCGAATCTTACAACGGTTCGCCAGCCAACGCGCCACTACTACGTATCGAATATGAGTATACCGGACAAAATCTGGTGCAACAACCCAACGAAGAAACCACGACAGATGACCGTGAAAACGAAGCGCAAGAACACATAAAAATATCTATGATTCAAGATATTACACTATACCCGAACCCGGCTGTTTATAAGGTCAATATCGATATTCAAATAAACAAACCGAATACGACACAAGGCATGATTAGATTGTTTGATATTTCGGGAAAAGTATATTCGCAAACGCCCTTCAATCCGCAAACAGAACGCAGCGTAGAACTCGAAGTGGCACAATTGCCACAAGGCACTTACCTCGCACACGTACAGGTGGGCGAGCATATCGCTACGCGAAAATTTGTAAAAAAGTAGCTTGAAATCGGCGGCTTGTCGGTCGGCTAATTTAGGGAAGACGAAAAAAATAACCTACCCGTCTGAATTGTTCTTTTTCTTATATGTTTCACTAAATCTTCCTTATCCCGAATCAAGTACGGGACAGGCTGTAGCTCGGCTATGCGCGTCAAATTTAGCCAAACATATAAAAAAAATAACTTCTTCATTTGGGGTAGATTATTTTCTTCCTCTTCCCTAAGTTGTTTCGGCAAATACTTGGCAATCAACGTATCAGAATTATTATGGGAGATGGTAAGCACCAAGCCATAAAAAAGTTCAAAGGCAAACGCCTCAGCGAACTCACCTACTTACTCATTGATTTAGATAATTCTGAAATTAAAAAAGATAAAGAGTTGATTGACAACGGTTTGAAAAACGAAGAAGCCGCAGTATTTTTTATGATACAAGAAATGGAAGCATGGTTTATTTCCCAACCTGAAATCATAGAAAAGTATTATGGCGAAACACTCAAACTCCCCAAAAGACCTGCCAAAGAAATTGTAAAGCCCACAGAAAAACTCCAAGAAGCCACCAAGAAAACAGGAAAAGGAAAATACCACAAAGTCAAAGACGGAACGGCTTTGTTAGAAATGTTGAATGCTACCAGATTGCGAACTTATTTTACAGAATTTGACGATTTGGTGAGCCAGCTTCTGAAAGATTAAGACTTTTTCTTGCCAGACTTAGCATCCACTCCCGCCTGATGGTGCAGCTTACGATAAGCATCTTTTACCGCAACCATAGGAATACCAATACAGCGTTTTTCCATATAAAGCATCATACGGTCAACGAGTTCGCGAGCTTCGGGATCCAGTTTATCAAGTTCATTTTTAAAAACCTGATTGACGGCATGCGATTTAATAGCTTTGATTTGGGTTGGTATATCGCTCATTGCGCGTTCGATTTGGCGTTGGCGGAAGCGCATTTTAAATTCTTCGACACGTTTGGTAATCAGCTTGCGAGCTTTTTCGACTTCAACCATTCTGAATGCCATATTTTCTTTCGCCAAGAGGCGCAATTTCTCTAAATCAATATATTCGAGGTCAAAATTTTCGACTACATCGCGACTCACATTATTCGGCAAAGAAAGGTCAATCACAATGCGCTGTCGTCCATCTTCACCAATTATTTTCTCATACAAATCCTGCGTAATAATCGGCTCAACCGCTCCCGTACACACCACCATCACATCAAAATCAGGTCTAATATCACCCAATTTGCTCAACAAATAAGCCTCGCCATAAAGTTCATTCGATATAGCTTCGGCTTTTTTTATAGTACGATTGAAAACCACGGCATTAGTATAGCCATTTTTGAGCATAAATTTTGCAAACAACTGATTCGTCTTACCTGCGCCTACGAGCATAAAACGCGCAGATTTTGGGACGCGATTTTCCTGCAATTTGCGAAAAGCCAAAGACACCACCGAAATTGATTTCTCACCGATACGTGTCTTTACGTACACCTCTTTCGCTACCTCTACAACGGTTCGCATCGCTATACGAATGTTGTCACCAATCAATCCATAAGTGCGACATTCTTCGTAAGCTTCGCGAAGTTGTCTGAAAATCTCGCGCTCGCCCACCACCATAGAATCTACCGAAGCGGCAATTTCATAAAGATGATGAATGGCAGCACTATTATCTAAAAATTGAACATTATTGGAAATATAGTCACTATCGCGTTGGGCGAGATTAGGATTAACAGATTGGAAAAAATCTTTAATAAAAGGCGCATCAACATGGGGTTTTCCGGTAAAGAAAAACAAGACCCGGTTGCAAGTTGCCAAATACATCAACTCACTCATACCGTATTTATCCCGGAGCAAAGTGAGGCGTTCTGCCAGCACTTTTTTATCATCCGTAGGGACAATAAAATCCGCAATATCCTCCGTATTGGTGGTCTTATGTGTAACCGTTAATATTCTGTAATTTTTCAGCACGCAACAAAGTCAAATTTGAGAAATTCCAAGTCAGAAATTCTATATTAAATACGAGTATTACTCGCATTTAGATTAGAACTTTATTTTTATTTTTTGAAATTAAAAACCTTTTATTCAGGTACAAAGATAACACAGGGAGTTGAGATTTGCTCAAAATGAGGGCTACATAGGCTTATTTAGATTGAATCTAAGGAGTGACTCAGTATAAATTTTAGCTTTCTCAACTTAGCTCTTTTAAAATTGTTTGGTTTTTTGACAAATCCAGCGGTCAGTATATTAAAGGAAGAGGAAGAAAATAATCTACCCCAAATGAAGAAGTTATTTATTTTCTTTCACTAAGTGAAACATATAAGAAAAAGAACAATTCAGACGGGTAAGTAGTGGGACAAAAATATCCTTACTTTTGACGGTTTCTTTTTCCGCTATTTTTACCTACAAAAATCCTTACGTAGCGTAGGCTATGTGCGGTTTTTGTAAGAAAAAATATCGAAAAAATAATCACGTCAAAATTGTAAGCCTATTTTTGTCCCACTACTTAGATTATTTTTTTCGTCTTCCCTAATTAGGGCGTGCCCCCCTCCTTACCAGTCGGGGGTCGGGCTATCCGGCACTCTCTTCATTCCGCTATCGCTACATTTCGTTCAAACAACACCTCCTATCCCTCACGCAAAAAAGACAAACGAACAGACGAATAAGGGATGAAAAGATAATAAGGGATGAAAAAACAATAAACACTACATCTTGACTTGTTCTTTTTCCTTTATACTTCACCAAATTCTTCTTAAATAACTCGTTATTCGCGTCAAATTTGGCTCGTGTAAAGAAAAAATAGCGGCGTGAAGATGTAACGTTTATTATCTTTTCATCCCTAAGTGAAAGAAATTAAATAACATGTGCCATTATACTCGTCTTTTTTCCGTCTAAGAATCCTTTGAAATCCTTATCCCGAATCGGGATTCGGGACAGGCTGTAGCTAAGACTATGTGCGGCTTTCAAAAAATCCTTAGACAAAAAAAATACTTCGATTATGGAACATCTTATTTAATTTCTTTCACTAAATCAACCTAACAATCACTATTTAAATATCGATATTATGAATTTAAAAACGTACTTTTTTATTGTCCTGACGCTCATTTTAACTGCCTGTTCAGGTACAAAACCTACGGATATTGGGGTGAAAAGCGGTCAATTGAAAGCCTGTCCTTCATCGCCCAATTGCGTATCGAGCCAGGAGGCTAAAGATGACGACAAACATTATATGCCACCACTCACTTACGCAGGTACAATGGAAGCGGCAAAAACCAAACTCATCGAAATCATCAAAGAGATGGAGCGCACCACGATTACCGAGAGTAGTGGGACATACATCCATTCAGAATTTATGACACCAACGATGAAATATGTCGATGACGTCGAATTTTTCTTTGATGATGCCAATAAAGTGATTCATTTTCGCTCGGCTTCGCGCAAAGGCTATTCGGATATGGGACTCAATCGCAAACGAATGAACGCGATTGTAGCCGCTTTTGGGAAGTGAAATGAATAGATAAATAAATGATGGAATGAGTAAATATGTTTATTGTTTTTGTCTCACTACTTATCTTCATTTACTCATTTTACGAAGAAGCTGTCGGGTAGAAAAACGGAATGAACCAATGTCTTGCGCTGTACCTCTCAATTGATTGCCTTCAAAAGCAAGCGTAGTGATACGCCCTGATTGAGCGTCAGCGGCTTCAAAATTTTTGGGTTTGGGTGGGAATATTTTTTCTGAAAGTTGGTCATTAATTACATCATAAATAAAGAAAAAATAATGTCCTTGTATGACGACCCATTCGTTTTTATCATTGGCATAAACATCGGCAAATTGATAGCGAAAATCAGGACTGCCATTGACGGGCAGGAGGCGGCGAGAGAGTTCTTTTTCGTTGCCTTTGATTTCTTTAAAGATTTTCAATACACGGTAACTTTCGCCGAGTCGCTCATCAAAAGAAGTGGAATCTGCGCTGATCTGCACCGTTTTGCCCGTTGCATCTGACAAAAAGACCGAAGATTGGTATAAAGGAAGGGAGGCAGGTTGTAGTTCTGTTTGTTTCAGCTGCAGTTTGGGTTGTTGATTGTACTCTTTTGCCTCCGGGTTTTGCCCACAAGCCCATAACCCCAATAACAACACACAGCCGTAAACAACATATTTCATAGCAAAATAATTTTGGCAAAGTTAGTTACATATTTTCTCTTATTTTATTTTTTCTTAATGTAATTGGTGAGAAAGTTTTTTAGTCGATAAACGATAGTTCACTACGAAGTGCTTTCACGTTAAGTGAAAGAAAATAAATAACTTGCCCCATTATGCTTGTTCTTTTCCCTTCTAAAAAACACAAAAAATAGTTCCG
>ENA-ORXM01003243-ORXM01003243.1-marine-metagenome-genome-assembly--contig:-NODE-3243-length-16636-cov-4.012138_pt1 | contig 16636 bp, 13 predicted proteins | sample MGYA00237867_ERZ511480 | MGnify/ENA primary metagenome ERZ511480 (study PRJEB26309, sample SAMN06266103) | marine metagenome | isolation source: Algal blade | place: United Kingdom:Sidmouth, United...
CCTGTGACGGACACATAATAGACAAAGCCGGAGGTGTTTTGCAGGACTTTGGGCAAGCGTTTGTCGTCGGTCGTCGGTGTGGCAAGGCGGATGAAGTTGATCCCCGCTGCTTGGGCGGGAATGCACAGCTCGTCGTCCTCTTCCGGTGGCAGATCCACAATGATAAGCCCGTCGACACCTGCGTCCTTTGCTTCCGCTAGAAACGTGTCGACGCCGCGTGAATAGATGGGGTTGTAATAACCCATCAAAACAATCGGTGTTGTATCGTCGGTTTTGCGCAATTCGCGGGCATACTGCAGGGTTTTTTGCAAGTTCTGACCTGTTGCCAACGCGCGCTGCCCAGCGAGCTGAATTGTAGTGCCGTCCGCCATCGGATCGGTGAACGGCAGGCCAAGCTCAATGATGTCAACACCAGCGGCAGGAAGCCCTTTGACGATCTCGAGGCTCTTGTCGTAGTCGGGGTCGCCCGCCATCACATAGGCCACAAACGCCTTTTTGCCTGCGGCGTTCAGTTGTGCGAATTTGGCGTCGATGCGGCTCATGGTTATCCCCTTCAATATCATTGCCGTTTTGCTGCAAACATGGGGATAAATCAATGCCCCATTGCGCAATGTGCCAATGGCTCTTAGAAGCGGGCGCAACCAATCAGGAGTGTGTAACATGGGTTTTAAGATGGGTATCGTGGGTTTGCCGAATGTGGGCAAATCAACATTGTTTAATGCGCTGACAAAAACCGCAGCCGCACAGGCCGCGAATTTTCCGTTTTGCACTATTGAACCCAATGTGGGCGATGTCGGTGTGCCCGATGCGCGCCTTGATAAACTGGCTGCAATTGCATCGTCTAAAACCATCATTCCGACACGCATGACATTCGTCGATATTGCGGGCCTCGTGAAAGGTGCGTCCAAAGGCGAAGGCCTTGGCAACCAGTTCCTTGCAAACATCCGCGAATGTGATGCGATCGCCCATGTGCTCCGCTGTTTCGAAGACGACGACATCACCCATGTTGAAGGGCGCGTTGACCCGGTTGAGGATGCTGAGGTTATCGAAACCGAGCTGATGTTGGCCGATCTCGATAGCATCGAGAAACGTCTGGCCAACCTGACCCGCAAGGTGCGCGGCGGCGATAAAGAGGCCGTCGATCAGGTACGTTTGCTTGAGATGGCGAAGGCCGCGATTGAAGACGGCAAACCCGCGCGCATATGCACTGTTGATGATGATGATCAAAAGCAGTGGAAGATGCTGCAATTGCTGACGACCAAGCCCGTCCTTTACGTATGCAACGTCGAAGAGGACAGTGCCAAGGATGGCAACAGACAATCCGCACGGGTCGGTGAAATGGCCGCCACCCAAGGCAACAGCCATGTTGTAATTTCTGCGCGCATCGAAGAAGAAATTAGCCAGCTTGAGGCTGATGAAGCCGACATGTTCCTGAGTGAAATGGGGTTGGAAGAGGCCGGTCTAGATCGCCTGATCCGTGCAGGCTACGAGCTGCTGCACTTGCAAACCTATTTTACCGTTGGCCCAAAAGAAGCCCGCGCATGGACCATCCGCGAAGGCACATCAGCCCCGCAGGCTGCTGGCGTGATCCACGGTGATTTCGAACGCGGTTTCATCCGCGCCGAAACAATCGCCTATGATGATTTTGTGACTTTGGGGGGCGAACAGCCATCCAAAGAAGCGGGCAAAATGCGGGCAGAGGGCAAAAGCTATATCGTGAAAGACGGCGACGTGCTGCACTTCTTGTTCAACACCTAAGCGGCATATGGCGACTGGTAAGAGCAAGTCGCCACCGCGTTCGGTGTGACGTCTCCAAGACGGTTTTGCGCCTCTTCGGATTGGGACTTGAGGATACGTTGGCGGGCAATTCCGTTATGCCTCGTTTTTGAACGGGTTTGCCGGTTGATTTGCGCATTAATCAAAATGCCCGTTTGCAGAATTCCTTTCGCCGGTTCCTGATTTGATGCATGTAAAACTTGTGCTTTCGCAGGTCTGATTAACCAAACTCTCGGGATATAAGAGAAACTTCCGATACCGGTAGCGTCAAATCGCGTGTCTGAACAACGTAGATTTTCAATATGCCTCATAAGCCTTGTATATGTGCTTAAGTCTTGGGTGTTGAAATTGCGTCAAGCGGCATAAATCTAGACCAAGTCCGATGATTACTGGCGAAATTAAATAAAAACAGGAACTTACAATTTTTTGAAGATGCGCCCAAAAAAGTGGTTGTTATCCAAGTGCTCGCGACGTATTTCGGTCAACGGAGACGTGGCCGAGTGGTCGAAGGCGCTCCCCTGCTAAGGGAGTAACGGGCAACCGTTCGAGGGTTCGAATCCCTTCGTCTCCGCCACCAAACCCATCTAGTATATCGAAAAGTTTACGTTTTTGATTGATTTGGGTTTTCGTGCCTACTTTGAATGCGTGCGGTAGCCGCTGTTATGGCGGCTTTGCTGAGTTGAACAGATGGCTTTCCTGAGGAGCTCCTCGTTACCTTGTCGCCTGCCTGGTTCATTTTGCTTTGTTTAACTTCGTGGTCAACTGGTGACAGCATTCCGTTGCTGGTGTGTTTGCGTGTCGGTGTTGTAAAACATCGCAATGTGCTCGAACACGTCCTGCCTTGCAGCATCGCATGTGAGGTAGGTCTGGCGCGTGATCCGTTCACGCCTCAGAATCTGAAACAAGCTCTTAGGCAGCCCATTTCCGCCGTCGATCCGAGGACAATGGACGTGCGCGTCGTCATGGCAGTTTCCCGCGAAGGCTCATGCCGGCATCCAGATTGGGCTTGCCCGGAAACGATTGCCACTCTTTGCTGGTGAACTGATATCCGTCTCTCCTTGGTTCCAAAATTACCAAGCAAAACGTCTACAAATCTGAGGGCACGCCAGTTTGATCCTCCCGTTCAGTTACAAAAGGCGGAATGCATACCGTGAACTGTTTCGCTACGACCTATGCGCCAAAGTCGTTTAGTGAGGGTCATATTGCTTTTGCCCGCTACCAATACGCGTTCCGGAAAAAACAAAATTGGACGATTTTGTTTCAGCCAAGTGCGTCAGTATTTTGAGAGTACGAAGTGACAGCGGCACACGATGGTCTGTTCTCGCCATTATGCGGGGCAGGGACGGTGCAGACAGCCGTTGCGACATCAACCTTGCCCTAAAACCTCACCGGACCTTAAGGCTGCTAGGATGAGGAACAGCAATCCCGGATTTTTTGAAACGGAAAATACAACTTTGGCGTGGTTAGAACACAGCATGCGCGCCGCGGTCATCGAGCGGTGGAGCGTTGGCGAGGTCTTTGTAATGATCAGCCAGCGTCTGCGTGCCAAACTCTGGGGTCATCTCAGGGTCATACCGCTGGCGGCTTTCGTCCCAGACAAGCATTGACTCAGTTGCGTAGTATCGGCCAATACGGGCAAGCTCTGCTTTGACACGTAGCCGTTTCGAGGCAAGTCCCAGAACTGTTAGAACCCCGATTATTGCCGTCATTAAAGCAATGGGAACCCGTTTGAAGCGTGGTTCGATCCCCAGTGCGGCGCAGAGCATTTCACCTTGTTGACGTGGTGTGATCGCAGGACCCGGGCCGCCAACAGGCAAGACCCTGTTTTGCATCGCAGGTGTCGTCAGGCAGCGTGCCAAATAGGTGGCAAGATCGGTGTTGCCAATCGGTTTGCATGCGGTCAGCGTGCCGTTACCAAAAACCAGGAACGGTTTTCCTGCCAATAGTCTTTCACGCTGCCCTGACAAGGACTTGAAATAGGCAGTAGGGCGGACAATCGACCATGTGATTGGGGCGGCTCGCAGTTTGGCCTCGAAGGACAATTTGGCGTGTTGAAATGCAAGTTTCGGCTTTTGCACGCATATCGCCGATAGCAAGACAAACGACGTCACCCCTGCGTTCAAGGCCGCCGTAAGGGCCGTGTTGTTGAGGTCACGATCTATCGCATTGGCTTCTGCTGGTGTGCCTGTGCGAGACGCAAGGCAGGATACCACGGCGTCGCATTTATTGGTCAACATCAGGGCGGACAATGCGTCGGCGGTCAAAGGCGTCACAACAGAATTCGGGATGTCGGTTGCCGCGCGCACAGGTGATAGGACGCGGTGCCCGTCCGCAATCAGGGCCGCATGTGTCGCGCGCCCTATTGTGCCTGTCGCACCAAGCAAAACTATACTGCGTGACATGCCTATTTCACCTTCGCCCAAAAGGCGGATTTGCTTGCGTGACGGGTTTGTAAATGCAGCAGATAGGAATCGTAAGTCGGGGTCACGCCATGGTCGCCAATTTCGGAATCCACAGCCTCGCAATTTGCAAGGTGATCAATGGCATCATCAAAGCGGAACACAAGATCACGGTTTAACGTATGATCAATCATCGCCCGCCAAAGCCTGACTGCGGCAAGCGGATGGCGCGTGCGCAATGCCTCGGCTGCTTGGGTTAACAGTTGTGCGTGATCACCATCAAGATCATCCGCGCGGGCGTCAATCAATCGGGCCGCCGTGGCCAGATCAGGCCACTGCAAGCAAAACATGATTGATGTTGTCAGCCGTGGGTGTGCGAGAACAATATCGCGGGCCTGCTCTTCGGCTGCGATGTCCTCAAAGTCTGGCAGCAGTTTGATATAGTCGCGCAAATGGGCCGGATTAAGCGTACGGCGAAAGCATTCCCAACGGTGGGCTTGTGCATCTTGCGTTTCGCCGAGTGCGGTCAAGGTTGCGATATAGGCTGTGTCCCACGCGTCCTGACCTTGGGCGCTGACGGTTGGATCGGCATTGTTCAGACACGCGAGCGCATCACCCGCGGCACCATTGGCGAGATGGCGGTTTGCGATATCCGCGGCAATGTCTTGGCGGCGCAATTCGGCATCTTTGAATTGGGCGGCATAAGCATTTGCATCACCGGAGGCCGTCGCGATTTCGCGCAAATATTTCTGGCTGAATCTCATCCGTCTGCTGGATGCCGTGCTTTTGTCGCCGCGCAGTTCGCGCAAAAACGCGATTGCGCCGTGCTGCGTGGTATCGGGCTGCGCTGGTGCATCCGCAAAACCTGTCAGATGTGCCTTTAACCGGTCCATCCCGTCATCACCTAGTGATGGGGCAAGCAGGGTGATGATCCCGTCCCATTCGCCGTATTCATTATTGCGAAGGGCTGTCCAAATCCGGTCGGCAAGCGGGGCAGGGGCGATAACGGCGCGCGGACCGATGTCCGCGAAATGTGCGAGGGCTGTGTCAAAGACGGCGGCGACATCCCCTTTGCTATCATCAACACGGCCATAGACGGGCGCTGCGGTCTCGACGAATTGCCATAGCAGGTCAAACGCATCGGTCGGGTTGTCGGGCGCAATTTTGTCGATTATCATAGCAAGCTGGGTGTTCAGATCTTTGATCAACCCCTTGCGTTTGCGCCAGCTGATATAGCTGACGGATTTGCTGAGTGACACAAGACGCTTGCGCACCTCGTGCGATAGCTCCGCCGTGCCAAGGTGATAGCTCAACTCCAACCGCAACCGGCGCTTGATATCGGCGCTGCCCGCGCTGACCTCCATCAACAAATCGGCAAGCTGCTCTGCGCCCAAGGCTGCGAGGTTGGTTTGATTAAGGGTCTTTTTCGACATAATGCTTTGTCGCACCTGACGGGCGTGATGAAAAGCGGGTTAGTCGCAGCACTGCGCAATGAGGATATGACCGCTGAGGCCCCGCATGCAACCCTGCGCATCTGACGGGTACAATGACTGCCAGCAAGCCAAAGGCCAATTTCTGTCGACCAAGCGGACATGGCCGATTTACGCATATTACCACGTGATTTGATGCAAATCCGGCTGCGACGAACTGGCGCGGGGGGTAATCAGTGTGCCATTGTCCGGTTTCGCTTGAGGTTCCGGCGATTCTGACACAAGAACATGTCTACCTTCCAAGCCCCAAGATCAGGAGTTCGCGTGTCCCTCTTCCTTATCGTCGCTTTGCCGTTTTTAGGGGCGCTTTTGCCCGGTTTGATGAATTCCGCTGGGCGACAAGCCTGCGCTGGCGTTACCTTCATGGTCAGTTTGGCAGCTTTCATTGGTTTGCTCACGAATTTGCCTGCTGTTTGGGCAGGTGAATTGGTCACCGCGCGGCTTGATTGGATTCCAATACTCGGGCTGAACGTCACACTTATGCTTGACGGGCTCGGGTTCTTTTTCGCGATGCTGATCCTTGGTATCGGCCTGTTGATCATCGCTTATGCGCGATTTTATCTGTCGCGGGATGATAACATGGGTGAATTCTTCACCTATCTGTTGCTGTTCCAAGGGGCGATGGTCGGTATTGTCCTTTCCGACAACATTCTCCTTTTGCTGATATTTTGGGAACTGACGTCGCTGTCGTCATTCTTGCTGATCGGGTACTGGAAGCACCTGCCAGAAGGCCGCCAAGGCGCGCGCATGGCCCTGACAGTCACGGGAATGGGCGGGCTTGCGATGATCGGTGGCATGTTGCTGCTCGGTCAGATCGTCGGGTCATATGACCTTAGCGTGATTTTGCAGAACCGCGAATTAATCCAAGCCTCGCCGATGTATCTGCCAGCCTTGATCCTGATCCTGCTCGGGTGTTTTACCAAATCAGCGCAGTTTCCGTTCCATTTCTGGCTGCCTCACGCGATGGCCGCACCGACACCTGTGTCGGCCTACCTGCATTCTGCGACGATGGTAAAAGCAGGCATCTTTTTGATGGCGCGTATGTGGCCCGTTTTGTCGGGGACGCCTGAATGGTTCATGATCGTGACCACGGCGGGATTGATCACGATGGTGCTGGGCGCTGTAATCGCCCTGTTTAAGCATGACCTGAAATCACTGCTCGCGTTTTCGACTGTCAGCCACCTAGGCCTGATCACGATGCTTTTGGGCACTGGCACCGCGTTTGGTGCGATGGCTGCGATGTTCCACATTCTGAACCACGCGACATTCAAGGCAGCCTTGTTCATGTCCGCAGGGATCGTGGATCACGCGGCGCATACGCGTGACATCCGGCGTCTTGGCGGGTTGCGTCACCTGATGCCGGTTACATTTGCGATTGCCACGCTGGCGGCCTTGTCGATGGCCGGAATTCCGTTGCTGAACGGGTTCTTGTCCAAGGAAATGATGCTCGAAGAGGCAAACCGCACAGTGTTGTTCGGGATGCCGTTGCTTGTGCCTGTGATGGCAACGGTTGGGTCGTTGTTTTCGGCGGCCTATTGCTTCCGTTTCATCAGCCATACGTTTCTGGGGCCGCAGCGCGATGATTACCCCGCGGCCCCCCATGATCCGCCTGCGGGCCTCTGGCTCCCGCCGGCTTTCCTTGTGACGTTGGTTGTGATCATTGGCGTCGCGCCATTCGTGGCAGAACCATTTATCAAGATGGTGACCGCATCCGTGCTGGGTGACACCGCCGAAGTGCCAAAGGCGTATTTCAAAATCTGGCATGGTCTTGTCCCCGCATTGTTTATGTCAATCATCGCGGTTGTTGGCGGCCTGTTGTTGTTGATCATTTTTAAGCCGTCATTGGCGGTTTGGGACAAACTTCCGCGCCCAGAGGCCAAGCCGATTTTCGAAGCGATCATCGCAGGCACTGTCGGTCTTGCGCGCCGGATCGTCGCGCCGCTGCATGACGGCACGTTCACACGCTATGCCGCGATCATGGCTGTGACCGTTGTGGCCGTCTCCTATCATGCTTGGACGACAGGGACGGTGGGCGCGCCGACGCGCGACGTGCAACCTGCGAACCTTGTTCAAATCGCAGGCTGGCTCATGCTGGTTGCAGCAACTTGCGGTCTTGTGGTGTTGCACCGCAATCGCCTTTTGTCGTTGATCCTGATCGGCGTTGTCGGGCTGGTGGTTTCTGTCGGCTTTGTTTTCTTCAGTGCGCCGGATCTTGCGATGACGCAGCTGACGGTCGAAGTTGTCACGATCATATTGTTGCTGCTCGCGCTGAACTTCCTGCCCAATAACACACCTGTCGAAAGCACGGTCCTGCGCCGGACGCGCGACGGCATAATCGCGGTTGTTGCGGGGCTGGGGACAGCGGCGATGGCTTATCATTATCTGCTGCGGGACACGGTTGCACCCGGCATATCCGACTTCCATCTTGCGAATTCCTATAAGGGCGGCGGTGGAACCAATGTCGTCAACGTGATCCTTGTGGATTTCCGTGGCTTTGACACCTACGGCGAGATTATCGTGCTGGGTATTGCGGCGCTGTTGATTTTTGCCCTCACCGAGACCTTGCTGGACGGCCCTGTGCGTGCGCGTCTATTGAACCGCAAACCGGATCAACCGCGGTCTGGCGGGATGCACCCGATGATGATGGTTGTATTGACACGCGTGATCATGCCCGTTGTGCTGATGGTGGCGTTCTACATCTTCTTGCGCGGTCATAACCAACCGGGCGGTGGGTTTATCGCGGGACTTGTCGCCTCGATTGCGGTTGTGATGCAATATATGGCCAGCGGCTTTAGCTGGACATCTGCGCGCCTACGCTATCCGTATCATGGGGTCATCGGCGCAGGTGTCTTGATTGCAGGGCTGACAGGGATCGGGTCTTGGTTCTTTGGCAAACCGTTCCTGACGTCTGATTTCACTTATGTGCGTATTCCACCGTTCGAAAAATTCGAATTGGCAACCGCAGCATTGTTTGATCTTGGCGTGTTCCTTGCGGTGGTCGGTGCTGTGATGTTGTCACTCGAAAGCTTCTCGCGGCTTGCGCGCCGTGCCCACGTGCGTGACAGCGATCATCCGATGGATATCGACCCGTCGCGCGACGACCCCGAACAGGCAAAGGTGTAATACATGGAAATTCTTGTTGCATCAGCAATCGGCATTTTGACCGCGGGCGGCATGTACCTTGTGCTGCGCTTGCGGACATTTCCGGTGATCATGGGCATCTCGCTTTTGACCTATGCGGTGAATGTGTTTTTGTTTGCCTCAGGTCGGTTGTCCGTCGGCGCACCGCCGATCCTGACAGACGCCACAATATACGCTGATCCATTGCCCCAAGCGCTTGTGCTGACGGCGATCGTAATCTCGTTCGGGATGACTGCCGTGGTCGTTATGGTGGCACTTGGTGCCTATTTGGGCGGCAATGACGATCATGTCGATGATCCTGCGGTGGAGGACGTGCAATGATGCATTGGTTGATCTTGCCCATTATGCTGCCCGCCTTCGTAGCGCCGTTCATTGTGCTGGCCGCGCGCTATCAGATTGCTATCCAGCGGGTCATTTCGGTGGCAAGCATTTTGGCTGTTATCGGTGTCGCGCTCGGGCTGGCGTGGTCCGCGTCGGACGGCACGGTCATGCTTTATCAGCTTGGCGATTGGGCGGCTCCGTTCGGGATCGTGCTGGTTGGTGACAGGCTATCGACGTTGATGGTTTTACTGACGGCTGTCCTCGCGCTGTTTGTGCTGCTTTATGCCATCGGATCGGGGTGGGATGATCGCGGACGGCATTTTCATGCGCTGTTCCAGTTTCAGGTCATGGGTATCATGGGCGCATTCCTGACGGGTGACTTGTTCAACCTGTTCGTTTTCTTCGAGGTGCTTTTGATCGCGTCCTATGGCTTGATGATCCACTCTGGTGGCACCGTGCGGCTGCGTGCGGGGGTGCAATATGTGTTGTTCAATCTGCTTGGATCGACGCTGTTTTTGTTCGCGCTGGGCGCGATTTATGCCGAAACTGGCACGCTCAATATGGCGGACCTCGCGCAGCGCGTGCAGCTGATCGACACGCAAGCCACTGTCGGCATCCGCATTGCGGCGGTGTTGCTCCTGATGGTCTTCGCCATTAAGGCCGCCGTCGTCCCGCTGCATTTCTGGTTGCCGTCCAGCTACGCCGAGGCACCGGCACCGGTGGCAGCCCTGTTCGCGATCATGACCAAGGTCGGCGCATATGCGATCATCCGTGTCTATACGATGGTGTTCCCGCCCGAGCTTGCCGCGACCTCCGGCTTGCACGGCTGGTGGCTGTTGCCCGCGGCATTGTTGTCGTTGGCCGTTGGTATGGCGGGTGTGCTGGCCGCACGCAAACTGGACCGTTTGGTGGCGTTTTCCGTCATCGGGTCGATGGGTATGGTCATGGTATCAATCGCCATGTTTACACCTGCGGGCATCGGCGCGGCACTTTATTATATCGTGCATTCCACTTTGGCGGCTGGCGCATTATTCCTGATCACCGATCTGGTGCGGGCAGGGCGGGCGAACCTTGACCTGACGGCCCAAGCACCGGTCGCAGGGGCAACGCTGACATCTGCAATGTTCTTTATGGCGGCCATTGCCATGGCGGGGCTGCCGCCGCTGTCGGGTTTTCTTGGCAAATTGATGATCTTGGACGCAGGGTTCAACACGCCCCAAGTCGTTTGGATCTGGGCGGTTGTACTCGGATCGAGCCTGATCAGCGTTGTCGGATTTGCCCGCGCTGGTAGCGCATTGTTCTGGAAGGCCAATAGTATCGCCCCAGATGAGGATGCGGAGCCAGCCGCAGCACCGTCCGGCCTGTCGTATGTGGCCGTTGGTGGTTTGCTGTCCTTACTGGTCGCACATACTGTTTTTGCGGGGCCTACGACGACCTACACCACGGCCATCGCACAGCAGCTTTTCGCGCCTGATGCATATCTGACGACTGTGTTGTCGACACCGGGTAAGCTGTCGGATGTAAAAGAGGGGGATTACTAGGATGCGCCGCATTTACAACTGGCTCTTGCCGCACCCCGCATTGACGGTCCTCTTGGCCATGGTCTGGACGCTGCTCCAGAATAGCGTGTCGGCCGGCATGGTGGTGTTTGGCATCATCCTTGGCGTCATCATCCCGATCTTGACCGCACGCTGGTGGCCTGATCGTCCCCGAAGCCTGCGGACGGGCAAAATGCTAGGCTATTGCGCCTTGGTGATGTGGGACATCCTTGTTGCCAATATCGAAGTTGCCTGGATTGTGCTGACCAAACGCAACGCGGATATGCGCCCGAATTGGGTTGTGATCCCGCTTGATTTGCGCAGCCCCGAGGCGATTAGTATCCTTGCGGGCACCATCACCCTGACACCTGGAACAGTGTCGGCTGACCTGTCGGACGAAGGCCATAGCTTGCTGGTTCATGCGCTTGACGCAGATGACCCGGACGCCGTGCGCGACGAGATCAAGGACCGCTATGAGCGGCGTCTAAAGGAGATTTTCCAATGACCCTTGCAACAGACATCATGAATTGGGCCGTGATCATTTCGTTTGTAATGGTTGGCTTGTCGCAGATCATGGCGATGATCCGGCTTTGGATCGGGCCAAATACGGGCGACCGGATTTTGGCGCTGGATACGATGTTTATCAACGCGATCGGGTTGATCGTCCTGCTAGGTATTTACCAAGGCACCCAGATTTACTTTGAGGCGGCGTTGATCATCGCCATGCTGGGCTTTGTGTCGACAGTGGCTTACGCACGGTTTGTTTTGCGCGGAGATATCATCGAATGACCCTCCAGATTATTGCAACATACGCTATCGTTGGCGCCCTCGTGATGGGCACAATCTTTATGCTTGTGGCCGGTATCGGACTATTGAAGCTGAGTTCGCCGATGTCGCGTCTGCATGCGCCGACCAAGGCGGGCACTGTCGGTGTCGGCGCGTTCTTGTTTGCGTCGATGATCCATTCGTGGACCTTTGCTGACGGATCGTTTCACGAGTTGCTGATCCTGATCTTCCTTTTTGTGACAGCACCGGTATCAGCCAACTTTATGGCAAAGGTGAATATCCATAAAGGGTCGTGCGATCCGCTTCCAAATCCAGCGCAAGACGACACATGGTCGACTTTGAACATCCCAGAGGCTGACCGCGACATCGCCCCCTAAATCATGCGTTTTTTCGGTGCGAGATAATTTTTCGCGATACGCTGCGGACGGATTTCGCTATGCACGTCGGGACATAGGGGAAGCGAAGCAATGCAAAATACTGTCGTCAACAGCTGGAACGAATGGGACCCGCTGAAACATGTGATCGTGGGCCGTGCGGATGACTGCCATATCCCGCCCGAAGAACCAGCGCTTGACGCCAAGGTCCCCGAGGACAGCGACATGCGCGGCCAGTGGGGCAAGCGGCCACAAGACACGATTGATCGTGCCAATGAGCTGCTCGATAACTTCGCCTCCATGCTGGAAAAGCGCGGGGTACGTGTGGATCGCCCGACATCCATCGACCATTCCAAGCCTGCGACGACGCCTGACTTTCATACGCAAAGCCAGTTCGGCTGTATGCCGCCGCGTGATGTGTTGCTGACAGTCGGGTCGGAAATGCTCGAGGCGACCATGTCGTACCGTTGCCGGTGGTTCGAGTACCTCAACTATCGCCCGTTAATGCAGCGCTATTTCAACGAGGACCCGAATTTCCGTCACGAAAGCGCGCCCAAGCCGCGCCTGACAGATGCCGATTATCACCCTGATTATCTGTCGGACAAAATAGGTGATACGAAGCGGTTGGAATGGGCCGCCAAGAGGTTCTTTGTCACCACAGAAGAAGAACCTTTGTTTGACGCCGCCGATGTTCTGCGCTTTGGCCGTGATTTGGTCGTCCAGCACGGGTTCACGACCAACCTGAAAGGGATTGAATGGCTCAAGCGTCATTTCCCCGAACACCGCGTGCATACGGTCAATTTTCCGGGTGATCCGTATCCCATCCACATTGATGCGACGTTTACACCGCTGCGTCCGGGTCTGATCTTGAACAACCCGCATCGCCGCCTGCCAGAAGAGCAGCGCAAAATGTACAATGACAATGGTTGGGAAATCGTCGATGCGGCCCAGCCTGCCCATAATACGCCGCCGCCGTTGTGCTATTCATCCACATGGTTGTCGATGAACGTACTTGTGCTTGATCCCAAAACAGTCTGCGTCGAGGCCTCCGAGGTCTACCAAATGGAACAGATGGATAAGCTGGGCATGGAAGTCATTCCTGTCGAGCTGCGTGATGCATATGCATTTGGTGGTGGGCTGCATTGTTGCACTGCGGATGTGTACCGCGAAGGCGTTTGCGAAGACTACTTCCCGAATATGTGATCGCTCTATGGCATCGAAACAAGGGTTGCCGACAACGGGTTTGAACGCTGATTTCCCTGCCGGACCTTATGTGCGCAACCCGCCGACGTCGTCCCATCCCCCCAAGTCCGGCGGAGGATTGCGTTACCTTGGTTATACTGTGGCAGGTCGCGCCTGATGATCGCACTGGGGTGGCCCTGAGACCTGATGACCTCGCGCCTCAAAATCTGGGCAATGAGACGACTGCGACGCCCCTGCACGCCAATGACAATGAGGCAGCTGCGTTCACAGATTGGGCCGCGGGGGCGACCATCATCCTTGCGGATCGCGGGGGTATGGCGGCATTGGTGAATGCGTTCGCTGCGGAATTACCACGCGACCGGATCCATTTGGGTTCGCCTGTCTTGAGGATTAGTCAATGAAACGATGATGTTACGGTGCGAAACAGGAAACCTAGTGTTTTAGCTAAGTTTATTGTTTTGGCAGTTCTGCCACGCAGTGTCGGGCGTATCGAGTTTGATCCGGCACTGCCCACCGAAAAATCCGGCGTGTTGAACGACGTCCCGACGTGGATGGCTGGTCAGGCAAGGTATACCGCGATTTTTGGTGCCCCGATCCGGCGTGATCGGGGACTGTCGGGGGGCGGCGTTCGGCTTTGTCGGGTTTGATGCCAGCGCCCGCAAGCCTCGTCCTGACGAGATTGATAATTGGCAAATGCGCAATCACTGGAACCAAGGCAGATTGCCTGAGCGGCAAGCATCCGGTAAATGGCAAGCCACCATCCCAGCCAACATTCGGGATGGCCGGATCACGACGAATGGGCCAATCGTCTGGCGGGTATTTAGAGTACGGACTGAAAACAGCACAAGATGTAGAGGAAATCCTCGCCCAAGCGTAAACACTGTGACTATCAGGCCATAGCCGCAGAGTTCCCTAACTCGCTCCTTTCCAGAATCGGATTCATCCCGCTATTCCTAATGGTGCTCGGGGGGGTATTTATTGGGGAATTGTCATGCGTCCTGTGCTGGCCTTTTTGATCGCGATGCTACCTGTTGCAACACCTGCCTTGTCCGAAGGACGAGAGGTGCTGGGCGCGGGTCGCATTTTTAACAACGACCTTTTGGGCGACGGTCAAGATCGTTGGCGCACCGGATCCTACACCTATAGTCAGGTGCGCGGGCGTACGGCCTATACTGGAACAGAAGCGTTTGGCGACCTGATCGAATACCGTTTCCGTACCGAAATTATTGCCCCGACACGATCCAGCAGATCGCCTGGCGACCGTCCTTATGTTGGCGCGCTATCGTTTGGTGCACATACGCATTTTGACATGGCGGGAACCCAAATTTCGGTCGGGGCCGATGTTTTGGCGATCGGTCCACAAACAGGCCTGTCTGGTTTCCAAGAAGGATATCACGATCTGTTCGAGCTTCCGGCGCCACCGTTCACGGATCAGCAGCTTGGCAATGCATTCATTTTGAACGGCGCCGTCGCTGCGACGCGCACCTATCAATTGTCGGATATTGTGAGCTTGCGACCCTTTGTTGAAGGGCAAGCAGGTGCCGAAGATCTGGTCCGTGCGGGTGCTGATTTGCTGATCGGGACCGTCGGGCAAAGCGATTTGATGCTGCGTGATGTTGTAACTGGGCAACTCTACCGTGCCACAGAAGGCGCAGATATCGGCTTCTCGTATCTGGTCGGGGCTGATGTCGCGTCGGTTTTCGGCAGCAGGTATTTGCCCGATGAAATGGGATATGCTGTGTCTGAAACCCGTTCACGCGCAAGGGCTGGTGTGTTTTGGCAGATGGGAGAGGCAGTTTCGTTCTTTTACGGGGCGACCTATCTATCCGAAGAATTCGAAGGCCAACACCAAGGGCAGGTCGTCGGATCGCTGAAGCTGAATTTCAACTTCTAATGAAATAGTTAGCCCGCTTTGTTAAAGTGGGTTGATCGGACTTGGCCCTGTTTGTTAACGTTTAGGCATAATTTCGCGCACTTGAATGACGCGAAAAAAGTTGAGGCAGATAACAGGCATGAAAACGGGCTTTCTAGGCACGTTTGTCATCTCCTGGTCACAGACAGATATTGACGGGCAGCATGCGCCGCCAGTCACCGATCTGGTTGTGGGTACCGCATGGTCTTGGACCGGCGAGGCGGTACGTGTTGATGGACCAGCAGGCATTTTGCCGCTTGGCGCGTCAAACGGAGAGGCAGACATTCGTAAACGCGCCGCACTTAATGTGCGTCGTCTTTTGGAATCGGCACATATCGACACGCACAAAATGGACGCAACGGTTCATCGTGATCCGTTGTTCGAGGACAGCTTTCGCGTGACCGACGGATTTGACACGTGGACGATTACGTTGATCGATACAGGGCCGAACCGCAAACCGCTGTGCATGTTCCAAGATGAAATTCCGCCGCGTCAAACCCCGCTTTGGGTCGTGGATCGCCGGATTGACGATACATTGCGCCGCGCCGCAACCCCTGAACAAGGCGGTGTTGTCTGCTTTACGCCCGGCACAATGATTATGACGCCTGATGGCCCGCGCGACGTGGCGTCATTGACCGAGGGTGATCATGTTCAGACAGCTGACAATGGCTGTGCAGAGATCCTTTGGCTTGGGCAACGCCGCATTACCGGCGCGCGGCTGAAGGCGGTGCCATCGCTGACGCCTGTGCGCCTGCGGGCAGGGGCCTTGGACAAGGACGTGCCCGACGAGGGGCTGCTAGTGTCACCCGATCACCGGATCGTGCTTCGCGGCGCGCGTGCCCGCGCGTTGTACAATGCTGACGAGGTCTTGGTGACCGCGCGTGATTTGATCAACGATCATTCGATCACCCGCGAACATGGCCGCCGTGAAGTAAACTACATCCATATGATGTTGCCGACCCATGAGGTGGTGTTCGCCAATGGTGTGGCCACCGAAAGCTTCCATCCTGCCAGCGCTGAGTTGTCGGTCATGGAAAACGTGCAGCGCGACCGCATGTTCGATCGCCTGCCGGATTTGCGCAGCAGTTTGCTGAATTACGGCGACTACGCCCGCCGCGTGTTATCAAACAGCGAAGCTGCGATTTTGCAATGTGACTAGGACTTGCGGGTGACGGGGCCACCGCTGGATTCCCAATTGGAAAATCCGCAGCGCAGGTGCGCGCAGGCAAATCCCATGTCATTGAGCGTGGCAACGGTGAGCGCCGACCGCCAGCCTGACGCACAATGGAACAGAAATGTTTTGTCCTGTGCGAATATTTCTTTGAAATAGGGGCTGTCCGGGTCGATCCAGAATTCGGCCATGCCGCGTGGACAGTGAAAACTGCCGGGGATGAAACCGGATCTTTCGCGTTCGCGCACATCACGCAGATCAACAATGACGACGTCAGGATCGCTGACCATATCGATGGCTGCCGGTGTGTCGATTTCTTTGATGCGCGCACGGGCGGAGGCCACGAGGGCAGCTGCGGAGGTCGTCAGTTTTGGCATAACTTATCCCTTGTCAAAAAGAGCCCCGCGTTGAAACGCAGGTAACGGCGTCCCGCTTATCTTTGCCATGTGCCACGCAAGCACAAGGTTGCTTGACAGCACCGGCAGACCTGTTTCGGCCTCGAGCGCCTCGATGATATCAAGGGTG